>Ga0066637_10000870_pt1 | contig 18987 bp, 25 predicted proteins | sample CryGeyCG2014_020_FD_62737 | JGI IMG/M metagenome (GOLD analysis project Ga0066637, IMG submission 62737) | Groundwater microbial communities from aquifer - Crystal Geyser CG08_land_8/20/14_0.20 | ecosystem: Environmental > Aquatic > Deep subsurface > Groundwater | place: USA: Utah: Grand County...
GCTATGGACCCGCACCATTTTTTATTTTCAATTGTAATTAAATTATATCTATAGCAAAGTGACACACAATAGCTTAAAAGTCCGCCAGCCGGCGGATCTACCATTGAGCTATGGACCCGCTTAGAATTTTTGTCTTTTTTGGCGTGTTGACAAAATGTGTAAAAGAAATCATTGCCAAATATTATAAAGTGTTTTAGTATTATAAAAGAAAATAAAAAAAAGTAAACCCTGCTTAGCAAAAAATAATAAAATTAAAAAATTTCAGATTATGGTTAAGCGGGTAAAAATAAATAAAAAAATTATGATTAAAAAAGAAAAAAAAGATTTCATTCCAACAACAAAAAAAGATTTCAGTCCGATTTTTGAAAAATTGCCTCCACAAAATATAGAAGCGGAAGAAGCGCTTTTAGGATCATTAATGATCGACAAAGATGCTGTTATTAAAATAGCCGATCAAATTGAAACTCAAGATTTCTATAAAGATATACATCAAATGATATTTCAATCTATGTTGGACGTTTGGGAAAGCCGAGAGCCGATTGATATTTTGAGTGTTAGTAATCGTTTAGAAGAAAAAGGACAATTGGATTCAATCGGCGGCCGCAGTTATTTGGCTTCATTGGCTAACACTATTCCCAGTTCCAGCCATATCAGTTCTTACGCCCAAATTGTCAAAAAAAAATCAACTTTGAGAAAATTAATAAAATCTTCTACGGAGATAATTCAAATGGCTTATCAAGAAGAAGATGATACAATTGAACTTTTAGATAAATCAGAGCAAAAAATTTTTTCCATTTCCCAAAAATACGTAACTCAAAAATTCGTTCCACTAAAAGATACATTAGCTCAAGCGTTTGAAAGATTGGATGAACTTCATAAAGGAGATAAAAATATTAGAGGAGTGCCAACCGGATTTAACGACTTGGATGACGTTCTAGCCGGTTTACAGCCGGGCGAGTTGATTATTTTAGCGGCACGTCCGTCAATAGGCAAATCCGCGCTTGCTTTAGACATTGCTCGCAACGCCGCGGTTTATCATAAAAAATCAGTTGGTATTTTTAGTTTAGAAATGTCTAAAGAACATATTAGTGATAGGATGATCTGCGCTCAAGCTAATGTTGGCGTTTGGAAATTGAGAACAGGGCGTTTATCACGCAAGGACGACGATGGCGACTTTGAAAGACTAGGACAAGCAATGGGCATTTTGGCTGATGCGCCGATTTTTATTGATGATACAGCTATGGCCACGCCGATCGAAATTAGAACCAAGGCTAGGCGTTTACAAGCGGAGCACGGTTTAGATTTGTTAATTTTGGATTATCTTCAGTTAATGGACGGCGGAATAGATTCAAGAGAAGGAAGAGTTCAAGAAGTTTCGCACATTTCTCGTTCCTTAAAAGCCGTAGCCAGAGAATTAAATATTCCGATTTTGGCGCTTTCACAACTCTCGCGTGCGCCAGAAGCCAGAACGCCAGCTATTCCTCGTTTGTCTGATTTAAGGGAGTCGGGGGGACTAGAACAAGATGCGGACGTAGTAATGTTTATTTATCGCAAAAGTATGGATCGTGGGATTAAAAATTGCCCCGAACACGAAAAAAATATCGCAGAAATTTATATTGGTAAACATCGTCATGGTCCGGCCGGAGTGATGGTCCCATTATATTTTGATAATGATACGGTCAGTTTCCGTAATTTGGAGAAAAAAATGGGCGATTTAGACGAGTCATCGTCAGAAGATGAGACAGCAGAATTGCCATTTTAAATAAAATTATGAATTATCCTTCAAACATTCAGGATTTGATTAATGAATTTAGTAGATTTCCCGGCATTGGTCAAAAAACCGCTCAGCGTTTTGTTTTTTATTTATTAAGAAAACAATCCCAAGATATAGATAGAATAGTTGATTATTTAGAAAAGATTAAAGATTTTAAAATTTGTTCAAAGTGTAATATTTTTTCAGAAACCGACACTTGCTTAATTTGTCAAGATAAAAAAAGAGATCAAACTGTTATTACGGTCGTGGCTGAACCGCAGGATTTAATGGCAATTGAAAAAATAGGAGAATATAAGGGGGTTTATTTTATTTTGGGCGGTTTGATTAATACCAGTCAGGATATTACTCCGGACAAAATAAAAGTCAAACAACTGTTGGACCGGTTAAAAAATGAGCCGGTAAAAGAAATTATTTTTGCGCTGAACTCAACATTAGAAGGAGAAAGCACGACCCTTTATTTGGTTAATTTAATCAGAAAAGATTTTAATTTAAATAAAAAAATTAAAATGACTAAAGTTGCCCGCGGATTGCCTTTGGGAGGTGAAATAGAATACGCCGACGAAATTACTTTAAGCGAAGCGTTAAAAGATAGAAAAATTATTTAAAAAATATGTTTAATGAATTAAAACAAAAACATCGGGATTATATTTTGGCTAGAAATTCAATAATTCGGTTTTCCGACGAAGCTATAAGAAAATCGAAACAAGCGATTTTTTCTCTTCATCGCGACCAATTAATTCAAGCCAAGCAAGAGCTGGAACAAGTAGAAGACAAATTATTAATCAGTCAATCATTTTTTAAGCACGCCCAAGATTTGAAATATGTTGGCGTTTATAAGGCTGCTATGGAAGAATATTTGGAGGCTAAGCTTTTTGAACAAGCCCTAAAAACAGGGAAAATCGCGTTCGTTAAAACAAAAACCAAGCCGGGGTTTGATGACTATCTTGGCGCTTTGTGCGATTTAAGCGGTGAATTATTAAGGAAAATTATTCTTTCGGCTACAGTCGGTAAAAGAGATGAGGCTAAAAAATTCAAAGAATTAGTATCACAAATTATTGAAGAGTTGCTACAATTTGATTTGACCGGTTATTCGCGCCATAAGTACGATGAAGCAAAAAATAATTTAAAAAAAGCGGAAGAAATAATTTACGATTTGGAAATAAAAAGAAAATAAACAATGGTTAAAATTTTTCACAAAACAATAAAAGACAACAACCTCAACCTTTTAGACGATTTTAGAATTGGTAGTTGGATTTACGCGGAAAATCCGAGAGAGCAAGAGATTGGCGACTTAGCGGAGAGGTTTAAATTAGAACCCGGACTTTTAAGAGACGCAATTGATCCTTATGAGGTTCCTCGTTTAGAGATCGAAGACAGTATAGTCTATGTTTTTACTCGTTTGCCATTTAAAGAGGAGAAAATTTTTACCCAGCCATTATTGGTTGCTATCGGGAACGATTTTATCTCCACGGTGACCTCAAAGCAGATTCCATTTTTACAAAAATTTATTGATGGCGGAGTGAAAAATTTTTGTACTACTCAAAAAACCAAATTTTTTTTGCAGATATTTTCCGAAATTAATTTTGTCTACAATAATTATTTTTATTCAATCAGCCGACAAGTGAGAGAAACCGGCGTTAAAATAGATAAGATAGAAAATGAGGACATAATCAAACTTATCTCTTTTGAAAATATTTTAAATGATTTTTTGGCCGCTTTATTGCCGACCAATGTCATTTTAAATAATTTACTGGGACCGACTTTAACCGGAAAATTTTTAGAGTTGTATGAGAACGATAAAGATTTAATTGAAGATTTGATTTTAAGCAATGGTCAACTGATTGATTTATGCCAGGCTAATTTGAAAAATATTGTTAATATCCGTGAAGCTTATTCTACTATAGTTGCCAATAATCTTAATCGGACGATGAAGTTTTTAACTTCAATTACCGTAATTTTAACCGTGCCGATGATTGTCGGGAGTTTGTGGGGCATGAATATTCCTTTACCATTAGCTAATTCTTCAAGAGCGTTTCTAATAATGACATTGGGAATATTGGCAGTTTCTATTATTTTGTTAATTATTTTTACAAGGAGAAAATGGTTATAATCTAAATTAGTGGATTTATTTTATTTTTTAATTATAAATTGCGCGGAGATTATAATATTGATAACCGCAGAAATTATGCTCCGTTCTAGTGATAGAACGGAGTTTCATTTATATATGAATATAAACAATAAAATTATTTCTCAAAAATATTCTCTAACAGTTTTTGCTTTCTTGCCAAAACCAAAAATATTTAGTAGAATTATAAGCATAACAAGGTATTTAAGCTAATATGTCAAAAATTAAAAAAGAAGACTATTATTTAGATTTAGCCAGAGTCGTCGGGCAACGCTCAACTTGTTTTCGTAATCGTTTAGGAGCGGTTATTGTCAGGGACGATCAAATAGTCGCCACCGGCTACATTGGAGCGCCAAGAAAAACTAAAGATTGTTTAGAAAGAAAAAGTTGTTTAAGAGACGAATTACAGATTCCGCATGGACAGCGTTACGAAATTTGTCGCAGCGTTCATGCCGAGCAAAATGCCATCATTAATGCGGCGCGCGCCGGCGTATCAATTTTAGGCGGAACAATGTACCTTTCCGGCTTGGCCGGCAACGGATCAATAATTGACGCTTTTCCTTGTTTTATTTGCAAAAAAATGATTATAAATTCAGGGTTGGAAAATGTCGTTTGTTCCACCAAGACCGGGAAAATTAAAATTTTTTCAGTAAAAAAATGGGTAAACGATTGGCAGACTAAAGATATTTTGGACGATAAATATCAATATGGCAAAGACCAAAATAAAAAAATAAATTAATATGGAAAAAAATAACACTGGAAAAAACGAATTAACAAAAATCAAAGAAGAAGGTGCGGGAGAAAAGAAGCCCAAACCAATAACTTTTTTGCGATGGTATTTCCCTCGCCGCCCGATAATTTTTATCAGATTTTTACTGTTTTCTTATTATATCCAATGGTTTGTTTGGAACATGATCATTTTTTTCAAAAGAGAAAATCTTGAAGCAGCTTTTCTTTTACAAAAGAATTGGAAAAGTTTTGGCGGGATAACTTTGATTTTTGGTCCGATAATGGGGACAATATTTATTTTAGTAACTGTCTTGCCGTTGCTTTTGATGTGGGGCTTTTACGCAATGCGCGCTAGCAAATGGCAGGAAAAAGATCCTTCAATGAGATTTTGGGCCGGAATTGGTTTACTTATAGCTCCATTTATCTCCACCCTGTTTTTTATGTTACTTTCTCTAATTTTGGGAGTGTATTACCATTAGGCCATTATGACCAAAAGGTTGATTATTATCTACTCATCGTTGTTTATTGCCGCGGTTTTGGTTTTATTGTTAATTTGGACTAAAGGTCCAATAACAGCTCCTTACAATTCTCAAAATTTGGTGGAAGATTTTTATAAATCGTACTTGAAGCGAGAGAAAAATGATAATAACGTTGATTTTCTGAATAAATATTTAACCGAGGACCTGACGGAAAGAATAATTAACTCATTAAACCGGGAAAAACAAAGTGACTATGATCAAATTTTGTGTTCTAATTCAACTAAAGAAATAAAAATTTCCTTTTTTACCAAGGAAAATAACGAAGTGATCGTTAAAGAAAATTTTGATGGCGAAGAAAAAGAAATAATCGTTAAACTTATTTTAGACAATGGCGAATATAAAATAAATGAAATTGTCTGCCCAACAATTAGCAGTAAAAGAGTAAAAATATTTTTTGCCAATTCTAAAATCAATCAAAACAGAAAAGACTGCCGGCGGGTTTATCAGGTTGAAAGAATGGTTAATAATGACGATTCCGTAGAAAAAATGACCCTGAAAGAATTGTTTAAAGGACCAACTGTTGAAGAAGCCGACAATGGTTATTATTCTTGGTTTTCTCAAGCCACCGCCGATATTTTAAGAGATTTTGAAATAAAAAACGAAACAGCTTATGTTTATTTAAAAAATATTCGTTTGATAATTCCCAATATTAATATTAATGCTACTTGTGACAGCGCTCAATTTTTGTCGGAAATAGGCAATACTTTAAAGCAATTTTCCATTGTTAAAAAGGTTGTTATCTCTATTTGGGGCAATCCCGAATTGTTTTATGAATGGTCGCAAACTGAATGCGTGGACGATAGTTGCGATCAAGCGGCGATAGATAATGGCAATCAATATGATTTTTGCGGACTGTCAACCTATGATAAATGCGACTCTAATAAAGATTGCGCGCCCGGCGGTTGTTCAGGACAAATTTGTTTATCAAAAAAACAAGAATCCCTTATTACTACTTGCGAATGGAAAGATTGTTATCAGGCCGAGAAATACGGATTAACTTGTCGATGTTTTAACAAACAGTGCCAATGGATAAAATAATTTTTATTAAAGCGAAGATTTTTCCTGATTCAAAAAAACAAGAAATTATTAAAAAAGATGAGAACAGCTTTGAAATAAGGGTTAAGGAAAAGCCCAAACAAGGGAAAGCTAATCAAGGAGCGATTATTATTTTGTCCCGTTATTTTAATGTTTCTCCAGAAAAAATTCGACTGATAAAGGGTTTCCATCGGGCGAGTAAGACATTTGTTTTATATAAATAAATTTATGAGAAATTTGAAAATCGGTTTTATCGGCGACGGCGGTCTCTATGGTTTGAATTTTTTAAAAAAATCAGAGTTAAAAATAACTCAAACAGAATATGGCTTGACTTCCTATTATTTAATTGAAGATTACCCGCTAATTTTGCGTCACGGCGTTTCAAAAAGCATTCCGCCCCACAAAATAAATTATCGCGCTAACATTAAAACCTTGAAGAATTTAGGCGTAAAGTATGTTTTTTCTTTTAATTCTGTCGGTTCTTGCAAAAAAAAGTCTTAAGCCGGGAGAATTTTTGGTACCGGATGATTACATCGGATTTGAAGGAGCAACTTTCTACGACCAAGAAACAAAATATATTACCCCGGGACTATCGACTGGGGTCAGGAAAATTATGATTAAAGTTTTAAAAAAATCAGGATTTAAATTTAAAACCAAAGGAGTTTATTTTCAGACCCATGGACCGCGTTATGAAACCAAAACGGAAATCAAATTAATCAAAAATTTTGGCGACGTAGTTGGTATGACTATGGCCAACGAAGCGACTTTAGCCAAAGAAGCTGGTTTGGAATACGGCTAAATTTGTTCAATTGACAATTTGGCTCACGGTGCGGTTAAAATTTCTTTAGCTCAGGAATTAGTGGATACTTACGAAAAACAAATTAAGAATAAAATAGAAAAGATAATTGAAGAAATTTTGAGAATAGAGAAAATATGAATTCAACAGTTTTAATTAAAAATGTAGTTTTAAACAGAAAGAAAACAGATATTTTTATTCAAAATGGGATAATCAAAGAAATTGGTTTTGAAATAAACAAAAAAGCTAAACAAAGAATAGATGGCAAGAACGAAAAAGCAGTATTGCCGGGTTTAATTAACGCTCATACTCACGCCGCTATGACGCTTTTACGCGGGTTTGGCGATGATTTGCCTTTAAAACAATGGTTGGAGCAAAAAATTTGGCCGGCGGAAAGAAAATTATCTGATGACGATATTTATTGGGGAACAAAACTTGCCTGTTTGGAAATGATAAAGACAGGAACCACTTGTTTCAATGATATGTATTGGTTCCAAGGGGCGAGCATTCAAGCGATACAAGAAATGTGACTAAAAGCAACTCTCTAGTTGGTCCTTTTAGATTCTCATTCGCGTGGACAAAAAGAGAGTGTAATAAAATGTTGGGAAAATTTTAAGAGGAGGAAAAATTTAAATATTAATTTTTCTATTGTTCCACATGCCATTTATACGGTTAGTCGGGATAACCTAATTTGGGCGAAGAATTTTGCCCAAAAGAATAAAATTATTTTACATCTTCATTTGTCAGAAATTAAACAAGAAGTAGAAGACTATTTTAAAAAAATATAAAATTAGGCCGGTTGAATATTTGGACAGAATCGGACTTTTGAAGAAAAATTGCGTTTTAGCGCATAGTATTTGGCTATCAGACAAAGAGATAAAAATTTTAGCCAAAAACAAATGTTCGGTTGTCTATACTCCAAACTCAAATATGAAATTGTCTTCGGGAGTTTTTCCTTACACCAAATTTAAAAAAGAAAACATTAATATCTGTTTAGGAACAGACGGAGCATCTTCCAATAATAGTTTGGATTTATTTAGAGAAATGAAGGCCGGATCTCTTTTGCAAAAAATAAATCAATATAATCCGGTGGTCGCCCCGGCTGAAAAAATGTTTGATTTGGCGACAAAAAATGGAGCTAAAGCCCTAATGATAAAATCTGGTCGAATTAAAACAGGATATTCAGCCGATCTGATTCTAGTTGATTTAAACCAAATTTGTTTGGTTCCTGGCTACAACCTGGTTTCGGATTTGGTTTATTCTTGCTCGGGTAACTGCGTTTCTGATTTAATTTGCGAGGGAAGAATTTTAATGAGAGATAAAAAAGTGCCAGACGAAAATGAAATTATTAAAAAGGCTAAAAATTATGGATTGCCAAAGGGCTAAAATTTAGAAAATTGTTCCTGCACTTATCTGTCTTGTCAGAAAAAAAGGCGTTTGTTGTGAATGTTCAAAATATTATTTTAATCGAGAAGAATTACCGGCCTGTTGTTTTTCTGTTCAGACGGAAAAAATATATGATCGGTCAATAAAAAGATTCATTCAAGAAAGGACAAATAAAATTAAAGAAGTTTGACGGGGAATTTTTGGACGGACGCTAAAAGGAGTTAAACTCCCCACAGACGTAAGAACAGTAATTTATGAATAAAAATATTTTTTTTCCTGTAATTATTTTAATTCTTTTTGTCGTGATTTTTTTAGCGATCATATTTCAGAAGGAAATAAAAAAAAACTATATTTTCCTTAAAATTAACAACGAAACACTGAGAGTCGAAGTCTCAGATACATTGTTAAAAAGGGCGAAAGGATTGTCGGGGCGTCAAAATCTTTCAGAAGAAGAGGGGATGATTTTTATTTTTAAAAAACCGGGAATTTATCCTTTTTGGATGAAAAAAATGAATTTCGCTTTGGATATTATTTGGATTGGTGAAGACATGGAAGTTAAAGAAATTAGTCAAAATGTTTTACCGCAGACATTTCCAAAAAAAATCAAATCGACTCAATCGATAAAATATGTTTTAGAAGTAAATTCGGGTTGGGCGATTGCGCACAACATTAACAAAGGAAATGTTGTGTTTTTTCAAGACAATAATTAAAATTAATTGTTTAAATTTTAAAATATGGGAAATTTTTTTACGCAAGGCGCTTGGTACACTTGGTTAATTCTTGCTTGGACTCTTCCATGGAAGGGGGTGGCTCTTTGGAAGGCGGCCAAAAATAACAGCAAGCCATGGTTCGTTGTTCTTTTATTAATTAACACACTGGCTCTTTTGGACATTCTTTATATTTTCGTTTTTAGTTTAAAAATAAAAGAATTAAAATCGGATCAGATTGAAAAAAAATTAGAGAAAAACACGCAAGGATAAGATTAATAATTTGTTAGAAAAATAATTATATGAATTTGGAACAGGTGAGCGAGGCAAAAGATTGGAATGAATTTATTTTTAGTGATCAGAATCGATTCACCGGCGGGGAGTTTTTGCAGTCTTGGGAGTGGGGAGAATTTCAAAAAAAAATAGGCCGAACAATTTGGCGTTATCGAATTAAACAAGAAGAAGAAACAATAGGGCAGGCTCTGTTGATTAAGCACCCTTTAACCTTTGGTCGGAATTATTTATATTGTCCGCGCGGTCCGATATTGCAAAAAGAAAAATTGTCTCAATTTTTTAGTCTTTTTTTAACCGAAATTAAAACGTTGGCGTGTCAGCAAAAAGCGATTTTTTTCCGTTTTGATCCAATCACTTCAGATCGTTTTTTAGAAACAAAAACGGTTCGCGACTTTCAACCGAGTCAAACTGTTATTTTGGATCTAAAAAAATCAGAGCAGGAAATTTTAAATCAAATGCACCCTAAGACGCGTTATAATATTCGTTTGGCGCAGAAAAAGGGCGTAAAAATTTTTAGCGGAAAAAATTCAAAACAAATAAATATTTTTTTGGATTTATTGGAGCAAACCGGAAAAAGAGACAAATTTAAGACTTATACAAATGATTATTATCGGAAATTAATAAGCTCTGATTTTGTTCAGCTTTATTTTGCCGAGTATCAGGGCAGAGTTTTAGCCGCATCTTTAGTTATTTTTTTCGGACCAGTCGCCACCTATCTTCACGGTGGATCCAGTCGCGATTTTAAAGAAACAATGGCTCCTTATTTATTACACTGGGAAGTTATAAAACAAGCTAAAGCCAATAATCTAAAATTTTATGATTTTTGGGGGATTAGCGAGACAAAGTGGCCGAATTTAACTCGTTTTAAAAAAGGCTTTTGCCAGAATGAGATTAATTATCCAGGCACGATTGAAGTTGGATTTTTTCCAATCTGGTATTTTTGTTACAAATTATTTAAATTATGTTATCGTTTATTCTAACCGCAATTTTATTTTTTTATCCATCGTCAACCATAAATCAAGCGGTTTTTTTAAATCAAACGACCGAAAAGGGTTTTAATAGAGACGCGAACATCTCTTATTCTTTGGGTCCTAAACTTACTGCCAAAAGCGCGATAGTTTTTAATTTGGAAAACAATCAAAATCTATTTTCTAAAAATCCGGACGAAGAGTTACCGATCGCAAGCATTACCAAACTAATGTCAGCCATAATTTTTTTAGAAAATAAAAATGTTGGTTGGGATGATTGGATAAAAATCGAGTCAACGGATTTAATTGTTCATTCAAAGCAGTTGGGTGATCTTGAACCGGCTGGGCTGGGTTTGGTGGCTGGTCAAAAAATAAAAGTTAAAGATATTTTTAACGCCGGCTTAATTAGGTCGGCAAATGATGCCATAATGACCATGTCGCGTTTAGTTAATTTGCCAAAAGAAAAAAATTTTGTCGATTTAATGAACGGAAAAGCCAAGCAAATCGGGTTGACCAATACTAATTTTTTCGAGCCGACCGGTTTAAGCCAAGAAAATAAATCTACAGCCAATGATTTGGTTAAATTAGTGGTTGAGGTGTTAAAAAAAGACGAGATAAAACAGGCCCTGATTAATAAATCTTACACATTTTTGATTAAAAATGCATACAATCAAACAAGCCGTTGGACAGTAAACAGTACAAATAAACTGTTAAGTAATTTTGTGAAATTAAATTTAGCCAAGACCGGTTATTTACCGATCAGCGGTTATTGTCTGGCCGGGTTTAGCGATTATCAAGATAAACAATTGGTTGTGATTATTTTGGGAGCTGATAGCGAAGAAAACAGATTTCAAGAAACCAAAAGTTTGATTTGGTGGGCGAATGAACAATTAAACAGTCAAATGACAGATAGTTTAGAACAATAGTTAAAAAATTCACTCAATCTGTTATAATAATATTGAAACAAAAAAGGGGTTTATGATGATTCTACCTCCGGAGTTAAAAACAATTTTTTTAGCCCTAACGCCGCTTAATGAATTAAGGGGAACCATTCCTGTGGCTATGATACTTTGGGAATTATCCCCTTTAAGAGCTTTTATTTTTGCGGTTATAGGTAATATGGCGCCAATTTTCTTTTTATTATGGGTCTTGCCTCGTTTAGCCGAATTATTAAGGAGCAAAAATTTTTGGCTGGACAAATTTTTTTTCTGGTTATTTGAACGTACCCGTCGAAAATTTTACAAAAATTATTCTCTCTACGGAGACTTGGGACTTTTAATTTTTGTCGCTATCCCTTTTCCGTTCACAGGGGCTTGGACCGGAGCTATAGCGGCTTTTGTCTTTGGTATTCCTTATTGGCGAGCGCTCGGTTTGATTTTTGGCGGAGTGGTTATCGCCGGATTAATTATTACCCTGGCGACGTTGGGACTAACGTCGTTGATTTAGATTAATATTAAGAATAAAATTATAAATATATGAACAAACCGATTATTATCGCTAATTGGAAAATGAATCTCACGCCAAATGAAGAAGTAGAATTAACAAAAGATTTTTTAAAAAAATTGAAAAAAATAAAATCTTCAAAATTGGCTAATTTTGAAACGGTTGTTTGTCCGTCATTTTTGGGATTATTTGCGGTAGCCGAAATTCTAAAAAATGAAAAAAAATTTTTATCTCTTGGCGCTCAAGATTGTTTTTGGGAAGATAAGGGTAATTTTACCGGTGAAAATTCTCCTCAGGTATTAAAACAAATGGGTTGCGAGTATGTTATTGTGGGACATTCTGAAAAAAGAGAGAATTCAAAAGAAACTGGAGAGATGGTCAACAAAAAAATCAAAGCCGCTTTACAAAATAATTTAATTCCGATTATTTGTTTAGGAGAGACAAGGGGGGAAAGAGATAAGGGGCTGAAAGAATACGTAGTGCTTGACCAGGTGTCGCAAGCGTTAAAAGGCGTCAGTTTTCGGGCAGAAAGTAAAATAATAATTGTTTACGAGCCGGTTTGGATAACTAACAACATAAAATCAATTGAGTCGCGCGAGGCCGAGTATTTCGCTAAAATAATTCAACAGCGGTTGATTGATTTGTTTCCTCTGCCATTTGTCCGCAATAATATTAGAATTATTTATGGCGGCAGTGTTGACAGTCAAATGATAAAATCTTTTGTTGATGAAGAAACAATCAGCGGAGTTTTGGTTGGCGCTGCCAGTTTAAAAGTCGAAGAATTTATCAAAATGTGCGAGAGGATTTGTTAAAATTATGATATTTAATATTTTATTGTTATTGCTTATTTTATTGTCGGTCGGAGGAGTTGTTTTTATAATTAGTCGCAAGTTTTTTTATTTAACCAACATTAATCCGGAAATGATGCCCGAAGAGAAAGCGGCTCAAATTAAAAAGAAACTAATAGAAAAAAAAGTCAAGAGACAAATCGAAGAATGGCAAAGAAAAACAAAAATTAAAATTTTAGACTTAGAATCTTTTTTCGCGCGCGAACTAAAACTCGCAAAAATAGCAAATCGGTTTAAAATAATAATTGTTTGTTTGGTCAAAATCAGTCAATGGATTGAACCGAAAATAAAAAAAGACTTGATTTTTTTAAAAAACAAGGTAGAATTTATAAAAAATAAACACAAAAAACGAGATTAACGGGAACGGCTCTATTTATCAGGAATTTAATGGCGATTATTAAAATCAAAATTTTTATAAGTATGCTGGGATAGCTCAGTTGGTAGAGCACGAACATGGTAAGTTCGCGGTCGGGAGTTCAAGTCTCCCTCCCAGCTTTTTGGATGGGTACCAAAGTGGACAAATGGGACAGACTGTAAATCTGTTGCCTTTCGGCTTCGTAGGTTCGAATCCTACCCCATCCATATTCGTTTTGATTTTTATCAAATAAGAAATTTAAGGACGTTAGCTAATTTTGCCGGCGTAGCTCAGTTGGTAGAGCAGCTGTTTTGTAAACAGCAGGTCGTCGGTTCAAATCCGACTGCCGGCTCCAAAAAGCAAATTTTTATAAAATTGGGACCAACTGTCGGTTCAAATCAGACAAATGGATCCAGGACTGGCGGGCAGATGAATCACGGGTTGCTGATTTGGTTTATCTAATATTTCAAACGATTATTTTAATTAAGCAAAGTTTAATTCAAAGAACGTAAAATGTTCTAATGTGTAAAATTTATGTCGCAAGAAAATTTAATAAAAATGGAGTGCGCGCAATGTCATCACATAAACTACTATACGCAAAAAAATAAAAAAAATATTAAAGAGCGTTTAGAGCTTAAAAAATATTGCCGCTCGTGTCGCAAGCACACCCCACACAAGGAGACAAAATAACAAAAATTCAAATTGTATTTCAAACAGGGGGCCCGTAGTTTCAACGGTAAAACATCTGTCTCCAAAACAGAGGTTCCCTGTTCGAATCAGGGCGGGCCCGTTTTTGTCTATAAAGTTGGTATAATAATTTAAATATGGCTGATTATTACGATACATTAGGAGTAAAAAAAAATGCCTCGGTTGAAGAAATCAGGCGGGCTTTTAAAATTTTGGCCCAAAAATATCATCCAGACAAAGTTGGCGGAGACACCTCTAAATTTAAGGAAATTAACGAAGCTTATCAGACCCTTTCTGACGAAGAAAAACGGCGTTTATATGATCAATACGGACCGGCCTTTGATCAGGCTCAGTCAAAGGGTGGGTTTAATGGATTTGATGATTTTCGCGATTTTGCCAGTTATGCCGAAGCTATGAGGAGTCCAAACGATGAATCTAATTTTAATAATTTTGATTTTGGTAATTTGGGAGATGTTTTTGGCGATTTATTCGGCTTTAGCCATTCTTCTAGCGATTTGCAACAAAAAAAAGGACAGGATATTGAGATTAATGTAAGTTTAGATTTTCGTGAAGCGATTTTCGGCGTTGAAAAAAAAATAAGATTGGAGAAATATGTTAAATGCGATAAATGCGAGGGGAGCGGAGTTGAACCAGGAAGCAAATTGACCGCTTGTCAAGTTTGTCATGGTCGTGGTAAGGTTATCCAAACTCAGAGAACTATTTTTGGCGCTTTTCAAACTTCAAGTGTTTGCCCAAATTGTGGCGGTCAGGGTCAGGTGCCTGATAAAAAATGTCAAACTTGTCGCGGACAAGGCAGAACGAAAAAATCTTCCGAAATAAAAGTTAAAATTCCGGCCGGAATAGACAATGATCAAACCATAAAAGTGTCTGAACAGGGGCAAGCCGGTCGTAGTGGAAATAAGTCTGGTAATTTATATATAAATGTTTCTGTTAGGCCGGATAAAGAATTTGAGCGTCAAGGCAATGATATTTTTTCAGAAAAAATTATTTCTTTAAGTCAGGCCGCTTTAGGCGATGAAACTGAAGTGGAAACGATTGACGGAGAGATAAAAGTAAAAATACCGGCCGGCATTTCATCGGGTCAGGAAATTCGTTTAAGGAACAGAGGCGTTCCCATCTTAAACGCAGCCAAAGGTTTTCTTAATAGGAATAAGGTCAGGGGCGATCATATTTTAAAAATAAAAGTGAATGTTCCTAAAAGTTTGACAAAAAAACAAAAAGAATTGTTAGAAGAATTAAAACAACAAGGATTATAGCGGTTGGTTGTTTTTTCTCTTGTTGTTTGATGCTAATGTGGTAAAATAATTTGCATGAGCAATATCATAGACACAAATTTAACAATATTTTTTCATCAGAACTGGATTATAATAATCTATTGGATTTTTATTTTTTTGATTATTTATTTTGTTTTGAAGCGGATTTTTAAAATTGTGAAAAAAAGATGGTTGGACAAGGTTAAGAAGAAATATTTGACCGATAAAAGATTTGTTCTTTTGGAAGTAGATGTCCCTCGCGACAATTTACAAGGACCCGAAGCGGTGGAAAGATTTTTTTCAGCCCTAGAAGGAATAAAAGCTAAACCGAATTTTCGCGAAAAATATTTTCAAGGAAAAGTTCAAATGGATATTTCTTTGGAAATAGCCAGCTTTGACGGTCAAATTCAATTTTTTATTTATACGCCAGAGAAGTATCGCGATTTAGTTGAAGCATCTCTTTACGCCACTTATCCAGATGCCGGCATTTTTGAGGCTCAGGATTATGTTGATAGCGGACCAACTGAGTTTCCAGACCCAGAATATGATTTATGGGGAACGGATTTGGATCTTTATGCTCCTAATCCTTTTCCAATTAGGACTTATCCAAAATTTGAACATCCGTTAACCAAGGAATTAAAAGATCCGTTAGTTGGACTTTTGGAATCTTTAAGCAAATTGCAACAAGGAGAGCAAGTTTGGATTCAATACATCATTAAACCGGCAAGGCCGGATTTTATAAAAGAAGGCGAATTTTTAGTTAAGAAGATGTCGGGTCAAAAAATAGAATCAAAAAACAGAATAATTGATAAAATATTAATCGTTCCCATTAAAGTTCTTCAGGCTTGCGCTGATGCGATAATTGAGGCTTTTGGGTTTTTGGTCAGTAGTGGAGAAGGAGAGAAAAAAGAAGAAAGAAAATCATTGTCTCCTGGAGAACAAAAAGTCATTGAAGCCGTTCAATTAAAAATGGCTAAAATCGCTTTTGACACCAAAATCAGATTAATTTATTTGGCAAAAAAAGAAATTTTTAACACCGGTCGCGGAATAATCGGAATTCTGAGCGCTTTTAATGCGATAAACACGTTAGATATGAATGGGCTTGAGCCAAATAAAAAAACTACCACAATTGAAAAGATAAGTAAAAAAAGATTAAGTTTAAAATTAGGAAGGAAAAAAACCGCCCTAAAAAAAGCTTACAAAAAACGAGCTCGTTATTGGCAACCCGAGCCCATTGGTATTAAAAAAATAATAAAAAATATTTTGGATTTTTTAGCCGTTGATTTAACAAAAAAGAGAGTAAGCGTTCTTAATATTGAGGAATTAGCCACTCTTTATCACCTTCCGGTTTCTACCACTTATCCTCCTTTAGTTAAAAAAACAGGGAGCAAAAAGGGTGAGCCCCCCTTTGGCTTGCCATATTAGGTCTTTTAATAATAAGAAATAGCAACAAATAAATAGTTTTATGAAGCTATATGTCGTGGCTACGCCAATAGGCAATTTAAATGATATTAGTTTTCGGGCGATTGAAACACTTAAGAATGTTGATTGTATTCTTTGCGAAGACACCCGTCAGACGAAAAAGTTATTGGATCACTATCAAATAGAAAAGCCACTGGTTAGTTATCATCATCACTCAAAAATAAAAAAAAATAATTATATTTTAGGATTATTAAAACAAGGAAAAAATTTGGCTATGGTCTCTGACGCGGGAACTCCGGGCTTATCAGATCCGGGTAATAAATTAATTAGATTGATTTTGGATGACTTGGGCGAGGCAAGCATTGTCCCAATTCCCGGGTCTTCGGCGATCACAGCGATTTTAAGTGTTGCCGGTTGGTCGACCGACCGATTTGTTTTTTGGGGATTTTTGCCGGCGAAAAAAGGGAGAACTATTTTTTTTAAGGGAATAAAACAAAGTGAATATCCGATAGTATTTTTTGAATCACCTTATCGCATTTTAAAAACATTAAAACAGATAGATGATTTTTTAAATCCTTTAACCTGTCAAGTTGTGGCGGGAAGAGAATTAACTAAAATGTTTGAAACAATCTATCGCGGTGACCTTAAGCAAGTAATTTCTAAAATTGAAACAGAAACGGCGCGAGGAGAGTATGTGGTGGTGTTATTTTTTAAAAAATCAAAAAATTAAGAATGAAAAATTTTTATATTACCACTCCAATTTATTACGTTAACGATAAGCCGCACTTGGGAGGTGCTTATACTACTGTGGCCGCTGATGTTTTAGCTCGTTGGCACAGAATGAAAGGAGAAAAAGTTTTTTTTATCACCGGAGTTGATGAGCATGGTCAAAAAATAGCTAAATCAGCGCAAGAAAAAAATATCAGCCCGCAAGAATTGTGCGATCAGCGCGCCGCTAAATATGAGCAAGTTTGGGATACGTTAAAAATTTCTTACGATCGTTTTATTAGAACCACAGAAGCTAATCATCAAAAAATAGTAGAAGAATTTATCCAACGGCTTTATGATAAAAAATTAATTTATCTAGGAGAATATCAAGGGCTGTATTGCGTCAGTTGCGAGAGATACTATACCAGCAAAGAGCTGATCAATGATCAGTGTCCCTATCACAAGGAAAAACCGATTGTTCTTTCAGAAAAGTGTTATTTTTTTAAATTATCAGAATTTCAAAAATTGTTAATTAAATCTATCGCCGAGAATAAATTGGTGATAGAACCAACAGAAAGGAAAAACGAAATTTTAGGTTTTTTAAATTCAGAGAAATTAGACGACCTGGCTATCTCCAGAGAAAAAATTGAATGGGGCATACCATTGCCTTGGGATAAAACACAGACAGTCTACGTCTGGGTTGATGCTTTATTAAATTATTTATCAGGTTTAAATTGGAACGTTAAAAATAAAATTTGGCCCAAGCAATGGCCAGCCGATATCCAATTAATTGGTAAGGATATTTTGAGATTTCACGCTGTTTTGTGGCCGGCGTTATTGTTGAGTTTAAAAGCGCCTTTGCCAAAGAAAATTTATGCTCACGGATTTTTTACCGTTAACGGAGTAAAAATGAGCAAGTCTCTAGGCAATGTTCTTGATCCGGAAGAATTGGCTGAGATTTTTGGCGCTGACGCTTTGCGTTGGCTCTTGCTTTCATCTTTTCCTTTTGGTCAGGATGGCGACGTTTCTCAATCAAAGTTTTATGAAAAATACAATACAGATTTATCTAATGGTTTGGGAAATTTATGCCGAAGGATTCAGGCTTTGTCGCGATTAGGCGAGAAAGAATTTATTCCGCCAAAATCGACAAAATCTGAATTTGAAGCGAAAATAAACTCTGTTTGGGATAATTATGAAAAAGCATTAGAGCAATTTAAGTTTGAAAACGCCATAAATGAAATTTGCGGATTAGCTAGTTTTTGCGATAAATATATCAATCAAGAAGAGCCGTGGAGATTATTTAAAACAGATCTTGCCAGATACCAAAAAGTAATGTATAATCTTCTTGAAGGGCTTCGCCATTTGGCTTGGCTCGTTCAACCGTTTATGCCGGGCAAGAGTGACAGAATTTTTGAAATATTAAATATTCTGAGTGAAGAGAAAAAAAGTAAATTGAGTCGGGGAAAATTTTTCGGGAAGAGCAAATTTAAAGGAATTAATCAAAGTGAAATTTTGTTTCCTAAACTATGACTATTTTTGATTTAATTTTGTTATTAATTTTAGTCGGCTTTGTCTGGTTTGGTTTCTGGAACGGATTAATTCAAACTTTGGGCGGCCTTGTCAGTTTGGTTGTGGCCGTTTTTGTCGCTAGCCGTTGGTACGATATTATTGCTTTAAAAATTGCGCCACTTGTGGGAGAAAATGTCAATTTGTCCAGAATAATAGCTTTTATTGCTATTTTTATTTTAGCGAGATTTGTGGTCTTTCTTATAATTAAAGTTATAAATAAAGTTTTTGATTTAATTAGTTTCATTCCATTTCTAAAAACGATTAATCGTTTAGCTGGCGCCATTTTGGGATTAATTGAAGGTGGTTTAGTTTTGGGATTGATTCTTTA
>Ga0066637_10000871_pt1 | contig 18977 bp, 15 predicted proteins | sample CryGeyCG2014_020_FD_62737 | JGI IMG/M metagenome (GOLD analysis project Ga0066637, IMG submission 62737) | Groundwater microbial communities from aquifer - Crystal Geyser CG08_land_8/20/14_0.20 | ecosystem: Environmental > Aquatic > Deep subsurface > Groundwater | place: USA: Utah: Grand County...
ATTTTAGCCGGGAACATTTGCACCAATTACCGATGAAAATATTAAGCAAAAAAAACTTCATCAAGAATATTTTGAAGTTGACGAAAAAACAATTAAATTAATTAATGAATGGAAGTCGGGAGGAAAGAAATTAGTTTCCGTTGGGACAACTGTGGCTAGAACTCTTGAGTCAATCGCTCGACACCGTGTTTTTTCGACCGCCTCACCCCAAAGGGGCCCCAGGCGATTGTCTCAAAAACAAAAATCTTCGCTTTCAAGTCCAATAGATATTACTAAAAACATTTATAAAAATAATTTGGAAAAAGTCGATCAAAGTTGCAACTGTTATGTTTGCACAAACTTTACAAAATCATATCTACACCATCTTTTTAAACAGCGGGAAATTCTCGGATACACTCTAGCGACGTATCATAATTTGTGGGTGATGGAGAGATTATTTGATAGAATTAGAGCATTGATTATTGAAAATAAAATATGAATAGAGTTGATCAGGCGAGAAAAGGTTTTTTAACAGGCAATAGCGAAGCAATAAAAAAAAGCCATTCAAAAGAAACGATTCATCAGTCGATTCACCATCACGAAGCTCATCTGACTTCATTTAATCTTCCTGAGATTATCTTGGGCGGGCAGGATGGACTAGTCAATGTCTTAGGTGTAATTTTAGGAGTGGCGGCGGCGACTGTTTCTTCAAAAATTATTATTGTGGCCGGATTAGCCGCCACTTTTGCCGAGTCTATCTCAATGGCCGCCGTTGCCTATACCTCAAAAATTGCCGAGGCCGACTATTATCAGTCAGAGCTAGAAAGGGAGGAATGGGAGATAGAAAACGTCCCTGAGGGAGAGAGAGAAGAGACAAGAGCTCTTTATGAAAACTACGGTTTTAAAGGAAAAGTTCTGGCGGAGATAGTCAGTAAAATTACTTCGGATAAAAAAATCTGGCTAAAACTGATGATGGAACAAGAGCTGAAATTGGAACCGGTTGATCGCAAACAAGCTCTGCCGGCGGCTTTTATTGTTGGTATTTCCGCTTTTATCGGTTCGTTAATTCCTTTGACAGCCTTTTTCTTTTTGCCGGTCAAGCAGTCAATTGTTGTTTCATTAATTGCCTCGGCAATTACACTATTTGTGGTTGGTTATTATAAAGCCAAGCAAACTCTTGGTCGGCACCTTTTTAAACAGGGAATTGAGATGGCGATTATCGGCATGGCCTCGGCGGCAGTCGGGTATTTGGTGGGGAGTTTTTTTAAGATTTGAATCTGCGCTTTCAAAAAATCTTATAAGCTCTTTTGAATGTTTCAAAATCTACTTCTTTTTTACCTTCTAATTGTACACGTTTGATTTGTAGGGAACAAAGATTTTTGTTTCTTACAATATTTAATCCAGTAATCTTGAGTCGTTTGCCATTTGGAAGAATGGTCCAGATGCCGGGCCAGGGATATAACCCCCGAAACAGGTTGTATAATTTTTCGGGGGAATTTGAAATTTGAAATTTAAAATTTGAAATTTCGATAAAACCGTCTTGTTTGGCGAGTTTTTTTGTGTAGGTGGCGAGGGAATGATTTTGTGGTTTTAATTGAAGACTGTCTTTAATAAAGACAGTCTTCTTAAACATCTCAAACGCCAAATCAGTTAGCTTTTTTTTCAAATCCGGCCGTTTATCGGTTTTTTCTATTGTTAAACTTTCTTGAGCAATAATTGGGCCGTGGTCAATCTCTTCATCCATTTTTATTATGGTCACACCGGTAGTTTCATCGCCATTTATTAAAGGAGTGGCAATAGGGGAGGGGCCGCGGTATTTTGGCAGTAGAGACGGGTGAATGTTCCAAAAGCCATATTTTGGTAAGCTTAATATATTTTTAGGAATAACTTCACCGAATGCATAAACTAGCGCCAGGTCAATATTTTTCAGCTCGATATCGAAATTTTTTGACGGAAAACCACAAACCGCAAAAAATTTAATATCTTCGCTTCCTTTATATTTCTCCGCCATTATTTTTACCGGCGTAGGCGTTAGAATTTGTTTTCTCCCAACCGGTTGGTCGGGTTGGGTGACGACGAGTTTTGTCTCAATTAATCGATTAATCGATACATCGGTGATTAACTTTTCCAGAAAATCGGCGGCGAAGTCCGGTGAGCCAAAATAAGCCAAAGAAAGTTTTTTCATTTTTTTAAATTAAAAAAAGTTGGTGAGACGGTGACGGTTTTGGTAGGCGAGGGGATTGTGGGAAATGGGGTGTATGTGGGATATGGGGTAATTGAGAGGAGATAGTCGACGACCTTGTTATTTTTTTCCACCTTTTGACCGTAGCGGACCCCAAGAATAAAAATCAAAATGGAAATCATGACAAAAAGAAAAAAGTAAGATTTCATTTTCATGTAAAGATTATAACAAATTGGTTTGATTTTTTTAAAAAAAACCTCTATAAATTAACTATGAAAAGAAAATCTTCACGCATTTTTTATATTTTTGTGGTTTTATTAATGATGCTCTCCGTTTTTAAGCAAAACGTTTTTGCGTAGACCTCTGATTTACAAAGTGATGTCATTGTTGAATGTGTTACCTTTACTCCTACAAACGGATATGGAAGATGGCCTAACAATGTTGAAGGCGGTACTTTTACCGGGACATGTTCGGCAAAAACAAGATGTGATATTGTTACGTGCTTACCAGGTGCTGGCTGTGTGCCTAATACTGGATTTGTAAAATTGTCATCGGGAAATAATTTTTTCAGCCCGGGAGAAATAAATGAACCAGGTCAACTGGTCAATGTACAAGATCATACCGGATATTATCTATACGCTTCTCATACTCCTGAGTCATTAGGCAAAGGAGCTGATGGAGAAAATACGACTCAACAGCAGGGTCAGGCAACCCTTGTTTTTCCTGGGGGCGCGGAAAACTGCACCCAAATTTATTAGGATCCGTATGGGCGTGTTTTTGATTCGGTTTCCCTTGAACCCTTTGGAAAGGGAGAGGCATCGGTGACTTTACTGGATGAAAACGGTAATCCGTCTTTAAACACATTAGTTAATAACGTCTTGATTGATCAGATGGGGAAATATTATATCAGAATTAATAAAGACGGAAAATATAAATTGAATGTTATTCCTAAAACCAACCATCTGTTTACGGCGAGCATGCCTGATGCCAAATATAAAGATTTGTATGATTTTATTTACAAACTTGGCGACCCGGCTTTTGTTGAGAAAGCTCAAAGTCCTAAACGGGTTGATGTGGCTTTGAAACCGGTAGGCACACCATATTCCCGAAGTCCGGACTATATTAGCCGCGAATATCTAGACGTCTGGTATGAAGGAGACTCATATACAAAAATAGCCTTAAGGACAGTTCATCCCAAAACCATTGTTAAGGTAATGGTTGACGGAGTGGAGTTAACCGAGGACGGAGCCGGACGTCCGCTTCCCAAGACTTCAGACAAGGAAGGTTATTGGTTGGCATTAATTAAAAAAGAAGTTCTGGCCCAGGAAGGCTTTAATATTGAATTGATTAAAAATCCACAATACTATCCATTTGCTAAGAACAATAGTTATTTTAGTCAACTAATAAACAAGATATTTTCATTATTTATTAAAAGAGTTTCTGCACAACAGTCAATAAAGATCGATGATCCGGTTAGCAATACCAAAATAATAAAATTTGAACCGATATTGGACTATATCGAAGGATTCGCCTATGACAGTGAGAATAGAAAAATGCCCAAAGCCAAGATTGATGTCAGGCTCCAGATGAATAAACAAATTTATTTTTCAACCGTAGCTGATGACACGGGTTTTTTTACTATTTATCCGAGAAATCTTCCTCCTTATGAGTTCTATTTAGAATTTACAGATCCGGAAACTCAAAAGACTGTCATTCAAAAAACCAGTGAATTTGTCAAACAAAATAAAGAATATATTAAGTCGGAGAATTTAAATTTAATTCAGGCCGCGAAGAATAGTCAACCGATTATTGATCCGGCCACCGATCTGTTTAATGAGAAATCGTCAATAAAAAATCCAGCCAGTAATAAAACCGTCAGCAGTCCGGCAAAAACCGCCACTTCATTATTTAATCCGGCCTTAATGATTATACTGGTGATAATTTTTCTTTTGAGCGGGATAACGATTGGTTTAGTTTTGTATATTAGATCAAGAAATTCTTCCTAAACTCAGTTTTATATCATCAAGAACCAGGTTGGCACGCTTATACTCTGTGGGGGAAAAAGAGTTGAGATATTCTAGTCCAGAATTAATTCGGGGGAGAGCGACGTTTTGGAAAAATCCAGAGGAAAGATTTACATCCTTCCAAAAAACAGTTCCATCAGGAAGTCCGAATTTTGCAGGTTTGAGAGCATTTCTGCGCCAATCCTTCATCTCCCACGCCAGGGCATAGGGACCGGGCAAGACCATCGAAAGACCCTTTTTCTTTATCAAGAATTAATTTTACTGGCTGAAGATAGGCAGGATTTATTATCTGGAGAAAGTCGGAAGCACATAAAGCTCCAGAGGCAACCTTTAGGATTGTTTTTCTTTCTTCAAGAGTGAATTGATCCAATAGAGAAGGAGTTTCATCTTCTGGTAAAAATCCTTCACCTCTTTTTAAATCAAAACTTTTTTGAAGTGAAACTGCTTGTTTTTCTCGAAAATCATCTAAGACCAGTAACCGATTAAAGTCATGGGAAGAAAGACCAAGTTCTTTAAGATGTTGAGCAATGGTTAATTTGGCTTTTGCAATGTTGGGATTATGTTCACCACTGGTATCTGGATAGGGCTTGTCCCACCAATCGTCTATTTCATGAAAACTTGAGACAAGAGAGAAAAGATGATGGAGACTGGCTAATTTTTCTTTCGACGGGAGAGAAAATCTCTTTGCTTCTGATTCAGAAATAAGACCACCAAGAAATATTTTTTGAGCGGTTATGCTGGTTATTAAACCATGGTTTAGATCATGATATGGAAGCTGTGGCGAGCCTTTAGGAAACAAGATGTCATTATAGACTGTACCGCAAAAATCAAACGATTTAAAACAGATATCACTTAATTGAGGACCATCAAGAGGAATTTTGGTGGCAACAGCAAAACGCTCATATTTGCCAATAATGTTTCCGGGATCAATGAGATGGTCTGCCCAATGAAAATTTTTTGCAACTTCATCAGGACTTCCAATCAAAGTATCTTTGAATTGTTCTGCTTCGGGATAGACTTTTCCGATGGTATGTTCTGCATTGGCGAGGTCCATATATAAATTGTTAAATTATATCAACAATTTTTATAATCTTAGTACTACTTCTTGAAAACTACTTCTTTAAAACAATATCTATCTCACGGCCGTGGACAAGATATATCTATCGATAAAAACATATTGCTGTACTAATCCAAACACTCACTTTTGTAGGTTATAAGCGATTGACTTTTTTATTAACGCAATTTAGATTGATTTAATTATATATTTTTATCTATCCTACGGCCGTGGGCAAGATAATATTTATCTATGAAAAATCATGAAGAGGTAAAACTAAAACGGGGACAGTTATATTGGTATATTTTAGAAGTGATTGGTTTGACTTTGATATCAGGAGGCAACCCGCTTCGGCCAATTATTCCTTTAGCCGTAAAGGAAATTATTAAGACCCTTAGAGAAGTAAAAAATCTAAATGTTGAAGAAAAGAAAATAAAATTGAGTCTCGAGAAAATGGAGAAAAAAGAAATTCTGGAGGTTGTTGAAAAAGATAATCGAGTATTTATCAAAATAAAAGACAAAGAAAATCTAACAATAATGAAATATTCAATAAAAGCGCTTTTGGATTTTAAAAAGAAAGAAAAAAAATGGAGTGGAAAATGGTTTATGGTTTTTTTCGACGTTCCGGAAATTCAGAGAAATAAAAGGGATTATCTCCGTTATTTTTTGCAAAAAATTGGGTTTTACAGATACCAACAAAGCGTCTATATCTTTCCCTATGAATGTGAAAAGGAAATAGCTCTGATTAAGAAAATTGTCGAAGGAGCAAAATACATTATGTATATCATTGCTGAAAAGATAGAAGATGAAGGCAGGATCAAAGACTTTTTTAAATTATAAAAAATATCTATCCTACGGCCGTGGGATAGATAATATTTATTTTTTCTTTCTTTCTCTTGCTAATTCTTCTGCATGGTCATGAACGTGCCTATTTTGTTCGGACATTCTATCCCTTCCCGGAGCTTCTGCCATGGTTCTTATTTCGTCGGCAGTTGGATCGGGCTTCAATGGACTCACAGATTGCTCCCATTATTTCTCCTAAAAGGCTCTTAACAACATGAACCATTGCAACTCCTGCAGGACTTTTTCTAATATGATCTGCTTCATGAGCGGCTATTTGAGCAATTTCAGCTCTACCTTGTGCCCCCTTTCTTATTAACTCTTTTTTTAATAAACGCCTCGCTTCTCCAAGTGTTTTGGCATCAGTCTCCATAATTATTGCAACCTGGTCTCGTAAGACCGGCACAAATTCTCCTTCTATCATTACCTGTCCGGGAATATTATCATTTCCTTGTAATGGCAAGACGGTTGGAACTTGCAACTCTTTCCCTGTGTCAATACGCGTTAACACTACTTGTGTTTTGTTTGTTGGTTTGTCTTCTTTTGGTTTTTTCTCTTTTCTTCCCCTAGGAGCCAATAATGCTCTAAATGTTACACCGATTCCTAACATTGAAGCACAAAACATTCCCAACACTACTCCTATGTTTTCATTATTTATTAGTGCTTTTTTTATTGGTGTTTATAGTGTTGCAATCGGTGCTGACGTTTAAGTTTGTTCTGGCGATGGAGATGCGGTTGGCGTGGAGTTATTTTTTAAATTTCCGCAAGAGTCTATTGGAATAGTCAGTCCGCCTTCCGGGGCAAGTACCTCTCTTGCAGAAGAAGGTCCTTGTGAATCAGCCGGTACTGGCTGCAGGTTTTGAAGATTCGCTCCTACAATATCATCCGCACATAATGCCGCTTGTTGAGGTGGTAAATTTGTGTCATTGACTGCTTCAATGGTTTAATTTATTGGGGTTTAAGGGTCGATGCTTTGCCTCAAAATTAAACATATTTGATATGGGCATTATACACTATAGGATAATAAAGAGCAACTTGACTTGACAAAGTAAATAAGCACTGTATACTTGAACCAGATCCTCCTAATTCAAGGAGATGAATTGAAATCTTTTTCTCTACGCAATTCATATCAAGGGATCAGGTGCCGACTGGTACCTGAAAAAACGATTTCCTTGGTGAATTTTTTCATCAGGGGGCGTTTAACCCATTCTGTTTTAAGGGAAAAAGACCAAAACACCCTTTTTAATGGAGGATCTCTAGTTCCTCATTAATCACTCATGTATTAGAATGCCACATTCGTAAGAATAAGAATGATTAAATAATCAAATAAACAAATGAAGAAATAAATGTATAAATGATTAAATGTTTTAATTAATACATTTGATTATTTATTTAATTATTTTATTATTTGTTTATTTTGTCATTTAGCCATGTATCAGAATACCACGTTTTAGCCTATGGCAGTATTAAAAAAATCTAAAATAGGGACGGACCCTAAAGGGTCCGACCCTTATGATCCGCCACTTGATGTCTCAAAATTAATTGAAGGAGTTGAATCGAAGCCTATTATGGCCGTAAAATCTAGTGTACCGGCACAAACTACGCAAAGATATAACGTTCCCGTCGAAGAAAGATTAAAAGAAGATTTGAAAATTAGTTATCAAGCTAAGGGAATTTTAGATATTACTTTCGGCGGCTATGGATTTTTAAGGCAAAACTATGTCTTAAGTCCGGACCATGATATCTATGTTTCAACGAGTCAGATTCGCCGCTTTTGGCTGCGACGAGGCGACGAAGTAGAAGGTCTAGCCCGTCCGCCTAAAGCCGGAGAAAGATTTCATTCCTTACTTTTGATCAAAAAAATTAACGGCCTTGAGATGACGGAAGAGCAAAGCGCGAAGCGAAAAGATTTTGATAAATTAACTTCCCTTCATCCAAATAAACAGATGAAATTGGAGACAACTAAGGATGTTTTGTCAACGCGGATTATTGATTTGATTTCGCCGGTTGGTTTTGGTCAGCGGGCCTTAATTGTTTCTCAGCCAAAAGCCGGTAAAACCACTTTCTTAAAGGAGATTGCCGAGGCGATTGGGACCAACTATCCGAAAGCTTATTTAATGGCGATTTTAATTGGAGAGCGACCGGAGGAAGTAACGGAAATAAAACGGTTTATTAAAGGTGAAGTGGCGGCTTCCAACTTTGACGAGTCACCGCGTCAACAGATTAAGGTGGCTAATTTAGCACTCGACCGGGCGCGCAGATTAGTGGAAGTTGGACAAGACGTGATTATTCTTTTGGATTCGGTGACCAGATTAGCCCGGGCTTTGAATCTGTCGGTGACCAACAGCGGCCGAAGTTTATCAGGAGGATTTGATCCATCGGCTCTCTATCCGGCCAAAAAATTTTTGGGAGCGGCCCGCAACTGCGAAGAAGGCGGCAGTCTGACGATTGTTGGGACGGCTTTAATCGGGACCGAGTCCCGGATGGACGATCTTATTTATGAAGAGTTAAAAGGGACCGGCAACATGGAAATTCATTTAGACCGCAAGTTTGCCGACCGGAGAATTTTCCCGGCCATTGACGCGGAAAAATCCGGCACCCGCCATGAGGAGCTTTTGTTTGACCGGGAAACAATGAATAAAGTTAATACTTTACGCCGAATGCTCAATTTATTAAACGGAGAAGAGAGATTAACGGCTTTAACCGGAAAACTTAGCAAAACTAAAAACAACCAGGAATTTTTGGACTCCTTGAGCAAAGGTGCGTAAGTGATACGTTAATCAACTACTTTGATATGGTTTTTTTGAAAACTATAGGCCTATTATTTTATCAAAATTTCTAATTTCTAATTAACCTAATTGACCTAAAAAATATCCAATATCCAAATCGCAATTGGAAACAATTGATAATTGGTCATTATTTAGATCAATTAAAAATTAGGTTAATTAGGTCAATTTAAAATGTTCCCCTTGACATTCCTAACTCACATACTCTATACTACTATCCAGTATAAGAGAGTTCATAAAGTTAGAAAGTTAATAAAGTTTATAAAGAAAAACACCTACCTGCCGGTAGGCAGGCTTTAAGAACTTTACGAACTTTAAAAACTTTATAAACTAAAATATATGAAAGACACGAAAAAAAGAATCAATCGAATCATCGGTCAGTTGCGGGGGATAGAGAAGATGGTCGAGGCAAAACGGGAGTGCCATGAGGTACTGCAGCAGATTTCAGCCGTGAAAAAAGCGATTGACGGACTGTCTAAAGAAATAGTAGTATCTGATATCTGTAAATTGATGCCAAGTGGAGACGCAGATAAGATAGGAAAAATGGTGGAGAGAGCCATTAACTTATAAATACTACAAATAATCAAATAAGCCAATAAACAAATGAATAAGCAAATGTAGAAATGATTAAATCATTTAAATTATTTGGTTATTTATACATTTATTTGTAGTATTTGTTTATTTGTAGTATTGGTAGTATTAATTATTAACTTATGGTTGAAAGTGTTGTAATTATAGGTGGTGGGCCGGCCGGTCTGGCCGCCGCCATATATCTGGCACGTGCTAATCTTAAGCCTTTATTATTTGCCGGATCGCCTCCCGGCGGCCAGTTAACCCTTACTTCAGAAGTCGAAAATTATCCCGGGTTTGAGTCAATTCTTGGCCCAGAATTAATTGAAAAGATGCGAAATCAGGCCAAGAAATTTGGAGCAAGGATTGTGGATGAGAATGTGTTAGAAATCAATTTAAATAAATCCGAAATCCGAAATCCGAAATCCGAAACAAATTCAAAACATTTTAAAAATTTGAATTTTGAAAATTTAAAAATTGTTTCGGATTTCGAAATTCGTGCTTCGAAATTATATTTATCAAAGTCCATAATCATCGCCACCGGCGCGAAGGCTTTATGGCTGAATTTACCTTCAGAAACCCGCCTGCGAGGTCACGGCGTCTCGGCTTGCGCAACCTGTGATGGTTTTTTCTTTCGTGATAAAATCGTTGCGGTTGTTGGCGGTGGCGACACAGCCTTGGAGGAAGCTTTAACCTTGACAAAGTTCGCTAAAAAGATATATATTATTCACCGGCGCGACTTTTTTCGCGCTTCAAAGATTATGCAGGAAAAGGTAGGGGTCGGTCACGCCCGACCCGTACAAAAAAATCCAAAAATTGAGATTATCTGGAATGCGGCCGTCGAGGAGATAATAGGGGAAAGACAGGTGGAGGGAATTAAAATCAAAGTTATAAATCCGAAATACGAAATACGAAATACGAAACAATATCAAAATTTGAATGACAAAAATTCAAAACAAAACAGTTTGGAAAATTCTAATTTTGGTAATTCGGATTTGTTTCGTGCTTCGAGATTCGATATTCGAATTTTACCAATAGACGGACTATTTATTGCCATTGGTCACAAGCCGGACACAGACTTGTTTAAAGGACAAATAGAGCTTGATGAAAAAGGATACATAAAAATTTTAGAAAGAAGATCGACGTCCGTTCCCGGAGTTTTTGTCGCTGGTGACTGTGCAGATCCTTATTATCGTCAGGCAGTAACAGCAGCAGGAACAGGAGTTGAGGCGGCTTTAGAGGTAGAGCGTTATCTGGAGACTTGATATCGTATTTTTTCGACCGCCTCACCCCAAAGGGGCCCCAGGCGATTGTCTCAAAAATAGATATCTGCGTCTCCACCATTATAAATTATCAGCGGAAATCCGCTAGAAATCCGCGAAAATCTTTTTCATATGATTAACCCAGGCCAGAAGATGCTTGAATCGGCCCAAGCACTAATTACAAAAACTGCCGAAAGAATGAGGTTAGATTCCGAAATGATTAAACGTTTGATTGAGCCGGAGTTCAGTCATGAGTTTGCGTTAACTATTACCATGGATAGTGGCAGACAAAAAGTTTTTAAAGGCTGGAGAATTCAACACAACAGTGCTTTAGGACCTTATAAAGGCGGGATTAGATTTCATCCGGAAACTGTTCGGGAAGAAGTCCAGGCTTTAGCGACTTTAATGTCTATCAAATGCGCGGTGGCCGGTCTGCCTTATGGTGGAAGTAAGGGTGGAATTGTGGTTGATCCGAAAAAATTATCAAAAGGTGAACTGGAAAGATTGTCCCGGGCCTTTGCCGGGAGAATCGCCCGTGTGATTGGAGTTGATGTTGATATTCCAGCACCGGACGTCAATACGACTCCGCAAATTATGGCTTGGATGATTGATGAGTATCAGAAAGTAGTTGGTTATAAAAGCCCGGGGACTTTTACCGGAAAACCAGTGACGATTGGTGGGAGTTTGGGCCGGACTGAGGCGACGGGGCGGGGAGGATTATTTGTTTTGCAGGCGTTGTTAAAGAAAAGGGCGAATCACAATTCGCCCCTACAGAAGAATTTAACAATCGCTGTTCAGGGTTTTGGCAACGTCGGCTATTATTTTGCCAAATTAGCCGAAGCAGAAGGCTTCAAAATTGTGGCGGTTTCCGATTCCAAGGGAGGAGTTTACGTTGGCGATGGCCTTTCGGTTGAGACCACGATGAAATGTAAACGGGAGAAAGGCATGGTGGCAGGCTGTTACTGCCGCGGCTCGGTCTGTGATCTTAAATCCGGCCGAACCATCAGTAACGAAGAACTATTAGAACTGCCGGTTGACATCCTGGTTCCGGCGGCCCTAGAAAATGTTATTTCGGAGAAAAACATGAAAAAGATAAAGGCCAAGATTATTTTGGAAATGGCCAACGGTCCCATCACTGAGGAAGCTTATGAATATTTAAGCAAGCAGGGCGTTGTCATCATTCCTGATGTCTTGGCTAATTCCGGCGGAGTGACCGTCTCCTACCTCGAATGGGTCCAGGGGAGACAAGGATATTGGTGGAGTGAGGAGGAAGTCAATAAAAAGCTTGAAGAGATGATAGTCAGGGCTTTTAGAGCGATTTGGGATAGATCGGTGGAGAAAAAAATACCTTTGAAGCAGGCGGCTTTTGAGGTGGCTATCGAAAGGATCACGTCGGCGATGGTTTAATGTAGAAATAAACAAATAAAGAAATAAGAAAATAAATGTAAAAATAAATAAATAATTAAATGACAAACCGATAAATTCGAAATAGAATATCTTGACGTATATCTTTGTATTTATTCATTTCATTATTTGATTATTTAAACATTTATTTGTTTATTTAATTATTTTATTATTTAATCATTTGTTATACTTAAGGCCTATTTTATGAAGGAAATAGGCGAGTTTACTGTCTTTCTAAAAGACTACTTTTTCTCCCGGCTTTTAAGTGCCGGCCGGGTTTTTGAAAGTATAAAAGATCTCATCGTTGCCTTTTTAATTGTCAAGCGGGGCAAATATTCTTCATCTTTTTTAAATACTTCTTTTTTGATGATTGTGGCGGCGGCCATCGTCGGCGGTCCGATTATTGCTGAAAAGACTCAAACCAATAACTATCAAGCACTGGTAGTTTCCTATAATCCTTACGCCGGTCCACTTTCAACAGATTTTTCCGTTAAGCCGCGTGATAAAATAGAGAACTACACCGTTCGCAGCGGTGAAACTTTAGCTTCCATTGCCAAAAGATTTGATATCTCGATTGACACAATAAAATGGGCCAATAGTTTAAAAAGCGATTTAATTAAACCCAATCAAGTTTTGAAGATTCCGCCGGTGACAGGCATTGTTCATAAAGTTGCCTCAGGAGAAACCATTTACACGATTGCCAAGAAATATAACACCAATGCTCAGAATATTGTGAACTTTATTTTTAATAGCTTTGATGATCTGGACACTTTTTCTTTAACGGCCGGCCAGACTTTATATGTGCCAAATGGAACAATTGAGCCGGAAAAGCCTGTTTATAAATTTATTGCCCAAATTAAAGCCGGCGTCCGCGGCTCTTCTAACTTTATCTGGCCGACTTCCGGCGTCATTACTCAATATTGGGTTTGGTATCATCCGGCTTTGGATATTGCCAATCCAAGCGCTCCGCCGGTAATTGCGGCTGATTCAGGAACGGTTGCTTATGCCGGTTGTATTAACTGGGGTTATGGATGCTACGTCACCATCGATCACGGTAACGGATATCAGACTCTTTACGCTCATCTTTCTTCATATAGTGTGGCAGTGGGCGACTCTCTTTCTCAGGGCCAGCAACTTGGAGTGATGGGATCAACCGGAAGATCGACCGGAACCCATCTGCATTTTGAGATCCGCTCTGGGGGGCAGATACTTGACCCGCTGAACTTCCTTAAGTAATTTAATACTACCAATACTACAAATAAACAAATAATCAAATAAATGTCTAAATAATCAAATGTATAAATTCATTTGTTTATTTATTTATTTTTTCATTAAATCATTTATTTACTTATTTCTTTATTTGATTATTTCTACATTTACTTCGCTTCAGGCGATGCTCCCTTAGGTAGTTCAATCTTAGGACTAATCAAAGTCGCCGGTGGTGTTGGCAGATTTAAAGCGCCGGATTTACCCTCCGATTCGGAGGGCTTAGTCGCTCCCTTTTCTTCTTTGGGCAACATTTTCTTAAACTCATCAAGTTCTTTTTGCACTTTCTCATAATCAGCTTTATTTAGTTTTGGATCGAGTAAGCTTAAGACGTTTTGCATAGCGTTGACGGCTTGAGGATAGTTTGTTTTTTGAAAGTTAGCCCAAGCATAGTTGTAGTTGGCATTGGGCCAGTCGGGTTTTAAAGAAATTGCCTGTTCAAAAAACTTCAAGGCATCGTCATATTTTTTTAAGGAATAATAGACTCCGCCCAGGCCGACTCGATAGGTTGGATTTTGGGGATCGGCTAAAATCGCTCTTTGATAAGAGGAAATCGTCCAGACATCAGCACCCTGGGCAGCATTGATAACGTTAAGATAAATTGAGGCGAGATTTTGCCAGCCGTCAGCCTTTTGCGGATTTAAAGAAACGACCGCTTTTCCTTCGGCAATGGCGGCTTGGATGGCCTGAGCAATGGTTTGGCGATCCTGTTCGGTAATATTTTTTATCTGGTCTTTTTGGGCTAAATTATTAGCAATTAAAAGATTGGTTTGAGCAAAGTTGCTGCGAAATCTTTCAATATAGGGATTGAAAATAACGGCCTGTCTTTGATTGTCATAGACCTGTTTGGCGCTATTGGCAATGACACCATCAAGTGATTTTTTGAAATAGTATTCAGAAGCATAAGAACGGCCTAAGAAATAACCGGAAATGGCGATTAAAGCGAGAGAAATTATGATTGTCCCGATGTAGATAGGTGGTAGAAACGCAAGATTTTGCGTCTGTACATCGGTTATAGGGGTTTGATTTATCAAACCCAACATTATTACAAAAAACAGAAACCAAATGATTAGAGAGGGAGGAAAGATAAATAAACAAATAAGCAAATAAACAAATAAAATTAATTGTAAGGGCGATTCATGAATCGCCCGTACTAACTGTTTAAAAACGGCAAAAATCAATAGACCAAAAGCAATCAATCCAAACAACCCGGTTTCAGTAAAAATTTGAAGAACCGCAGACCGGGAAACAGTGAAGGAATTTATCTGCCAGAGAGGTGATTGATTATAGGCAAAGTCTTTTACCCGGGTGAAAATTGAGCTAAAGTTGTCTAAGCCAACGCCCATTAAGGCGGAGGAAGGGGTTTTCAAAGTCTCAAGAGCGGCATACCAGGAAAGGCGGAAAGGAGGCAATTGTAGAGGCAGGGCGTGACCTGCCCCTATTATCGAATAAACAGTGAGGAAGAGAGCGGTTAGAGGCAAGATGATAGATGATAGATGATAGATGATAGAATGTAGGGGCGATCCCTTGTGGTCGCTCTTTTTTATGAAATTAATAATGGCCATTATTACAAAAAAGCCTAAAAATATCGCCAGATCCAACTGGCTGCCAATCGGGGTAAAACTAGGATTTTTTAGAAAGATAAGAGATTGGGGCAGGGTAATGTTTTTAAAAGGTTGGAAATAGAAAATAATTGTGATAAAAGAGAGGATGGGAGAAGATGCTTTTATTATATAAGGTCCGACCTTATCAGATAAGGACGGACCTTTCTGACGCGAGAGATAGAAATACAAGATCGAAAGCGCAACCATCATCACCAGTCCGAAGTTTGGGTTTAACAAGGCCTGAATTTTGTTGGGAGAAGCAAAGACGATGGAAATGGCCATGGCTGTCAAAAATAGCAAGATCAGATTGTCAAAAGGATGTTTTTGCCAGGAAATTTTTTTAGAGACTAGAATCCGGAAACTGGAAATTAGAATCAGCAATAAAACCCCAAAACCCAGCAAGTAAAGTTTGTTGGTAATAAAATATTCTTGGGTGATATTAAGAAAGAAAAAAGGAACGGCAAACAATAAAAAATAAAGAGTAAAAGATGTAAATTTTTGAATCATTTTTTCCATTGAGTTTTAAGTATAAAATTCATAATTAATAATGTCAAGGGCCACATTTTTGGGTACAGGTAACTTCATGATAGACATCTTTATTATAATCACAAATATCACCTTCGGAAGGTGATTTACAGATGTTGCAGAAACCCTGCTGATCTTTTTGATAGAGCGCGATGTAATCTACGCAGATAGCCGCTTCCGGCGGTGCATTGTAAAAAACCAGATAGTTATAGGCAAAATCCGGCGCCGGTCCGCAGCCAAAATCACAGTCAACTCTTTTGATATCCGGGTCGTCGGTAATAGAGAGCTTGGTATAAATCCGGAACCATTGGGGATTTTGGGGGGTTTGGGAACAATCAAAGTCATAGAGATATTCTTTTGCCGGCGATTGGGGATCGCAGGGGAGATTGGGGAGATAGGGGGAGATAGAGGGAGATAGGGGGTTGTTGCCGCAGATCTGGCAGAAACAGGCAGTTTTGCCATAGAGGTCGGTCCGGGGAGTTGATGCCGCGTCAAAACAGACATCAGAGGCAATAGGGAAACGGTTTTTATCATTATAAAAGTCCTCGAAAATTTTAGGAAGAGTGTTTAACTCAGCTTTTCTTTTCCCGTCCCAGGATTTTTTGATTTGAGTAAGCGGATTAAGAAGGGCAATGGCTGCGCTAATGATGAGGATGATAATTGAGATGACAATGGTTATTTCAACTAATGTAAAAGCTTTTTTCATATTAATTGATTATAAGCCAGTTAAATTTAATAGGCAATGTTGACGGTGTATTAGTAACGACTTTAAAGTATGGCTTACAGTTAGATGATGGATTATAGATGATAGATGACAAACGACGGCTTTTGGCATATATGGTATCAATGATACACTAATGATTTTTTCTATACTCAACCCGTTTTTTATATAGTTCTTCTGTTAATCCACCCTCGCGCATGTGCTTTTCCTTACGGGAAGAAATGAGTTTGTCAATCAGATAATTTGCTTGGTGGATAAGAGTAATAAGGAGGTTAACTGCATGATCGAGGTAATTGGGGAGAGAGGGAAAATTTGGGGAATCGGGGAGGGCGGGATTTTTTCTGATTATCTCCCATATTGTCCCTATCTCCCTTATTTCCCCTACAGATCTTTCTTTTTCCCATATTTGTATTTTGTGTTGCCTTGCATAGGCCACATAATCTTTTAGAAGTTCTTCTAGACTACCACGTGCAACACCGCTTAACTTAATATAACCTTTTAAGCCTTCTTGTTTATATCCTTCGCTAATATTTTGCATACCACTTCGTGCTGCTTGTACCATCTGGTCACAGGTACGTGAAAATTTACTGATATATTTATCCACAAACACAGTAGTATAATCGTAAATTGGGATCGTGATTTTGTAGGCTAGTAAATATTCATAACCGGCTTTATAGCTTTTCATACTAGTCAACAATTAACCAGTTAAATCTTATATCCTGACTAACTGGATTATCAACGGCAACTTTAAAATATGGTTTTCCGCTGGTTTCTTTTTTTACGATCACCAACTGAGTATTAGTCGGTGAAGCCGAAGTTGGGGTAAGGTAGATCAGCGAATCTTTTTTGACATAATTATTGTAGATCACGACTTCGCTGGAATTTTCCGGTAGTATACCAATACCGGCCGAAGCAGTAGCCGTCTCAATGGCCGGGGCAAAGAGGCCGTTTTTCTCAAAATTATCCGGAGCGGCAATGATTGAAGCAGAAGTCGTCGCATCAAGATATTTGTCAGAGATGGTTAGTTGGTTCGTGGTTAATTGGTTGATAGTTACTTGGCCATCATCGGTGAGTGGTTTAATTTCGTTTGTCCGAATTCCACCTTGAGCAATGACTTCTCCTCGAGTGGTGATCTTTCCATCTTTGGCAATAATGACGGCACCGTCGAATAAGTTGATAGTTGATAGAGCCGAGAGTTTGAGTTCTGACGCGAGAGAGATGATTGAATTTTGATCAACTAGAGTTGTCCCGACCAGTAGGGAATTGGAGACGGAGACATTATAGAGATTAGAATTGCCGGTGACGGTCAGCGAATCCGTCTGTAGAGACGCAAAATTTTGCGTCTGTATATTTGATGTAATATTTTGGTAATTTGTTGGATTTGGTAATGGCTGGTTTTTAATATCGGCAAGTAATTTTTGGATGTCATTAATGGTTGAGGATTCGATTTCACCGGCAATTAATTTTCCGGAAATAGAAGCATTTTTAGATGATAGATCATCGATACTAGATGATAGAAAAGAAGAAGATGAAGCGATGACAGAATCGGCAACGATTGTTCCGCTAAAAGAAGCGTTTCCATAAGCATCCAATGTGGTAACGGTTTTTCCTTCAAGACCTTTGATGATGAGGCGGGCGAGAGCGCCCTTATCTGATGCAGATACTGCGGATGAAGATGCAGATGATGCGGATTTATCAAGATTAATTATTAGATCCTGATTCTGCGGTTTGATTTCATTCGTCTGTATTTTGTTTAATTGAGCGCTGCCGGTCGCGACCAAATCAGTCGTTTCCACGATTGGCGAGATAATTTTTTCATCGGCGAGAAGTGTTTGGGTTTTGATTAAGCCGGCGGTTAGGTTGCCGATAACGGTTTTGCCAAAGACACCGATTCGGTCAATAAGATTACCTGACGCATCGACTAGCCTATAGCGGTCTTGGCTGTCTGCCGCTAGGGGTTGGGATTGGCTGCCGGTATCGGTTAGGTAACTATCGGGATCAAACCAACCAACGTTGATAAAAATTAGTATTCTTCCGCAAGTGATGTTGCTTGGGGTACCCGCCGGACAGGCGATAACTTCACCTTTGTCGTTTTGGGGATCAAACTCTTCAAGCGCCTTGCCAAGAGTTGCTCCGGCTTTGACCGATTTGACTCCGAAGCCGGGAATTGAGCTCGAAGTGATGGGGTCGCCGTGGGCAATTGAGCCGTTTTTGTTTGATACTTTTAAGGGGATTTGACCGATAAGGGCAACGAGTATATCGCTATCTTCGAGTTTGGCATTGGGGATTAAACCTTTGGTTGAGACAGCGCCGATTAGTTTAGGATCATTGTCAAGCGTTGTTTTGGTTAGCCGGTACGGTCTTCTGGGGTTCGGATCAAGATTTTTTCCGGCTGACAATACCTCTCCGGCTTCAAGTCCGCCGTCGGCGGTAAAATACTCGGCATAATCATTGGCGGCACAGTCTCGTAAAGTGGCGGTGACCCCACCACCACTGGAGGTTTTACAGACAAAGTAGTCTGTTCCGGAATAGCTGAAATAGCCAGTTATAGTACCTTGAGTGATAATACTATCAGCAAATGAAGCCGTTCCGTTGACATTTAACTTATATGTCCCCGGCCCCGTCGTCCCCGTCCCGATGCCGACGTTGCCGCCGTTGGTAATAGACATTCGAGTGGTGCTTCCGGCGTAAAAATCAAGCCCATATTGATTTCCTCCGGCCGTTCTTTTTGATCCGATTCCTTCTCCTGTTCCTGAAGGG
>Ga0066637_10000873_pt1 | contig 18954 bp, 18 predicted proteins | sample CryGeyCG2014_020_FD_62737 | JGI IMG/M metagenome (GOLD analysis project Ga0066637, IMG submission 62737) | Groundwater microbial communities from aquifer - Crystal Geyser CG08_land_8/20/14_0.20 | ecosystem: Environmental > Aquatic > Deep subsurface > Groundwater | place: USA: Utah: Grand County...
CTAATAAATGTTAATGAAAATTTAGAGGAGCAATTAGGCCAGCTAATGGCTAGATACGATTTAGATGAAGACGAAGAGGAAAAATTAGAGTGAGAATATTCTAATTTTTATGAAATTATTACCCGAGAAGACCGCCTCAACACTATTGCTCGCGATATTGTGGAGCATTTTGCGGGGCGAGGATATGATGGCAAAGCAATGGTGGTTTCTATTGATAAAAAAACTTGTTTTAGAATGTATGATAAAGTCAAAAAAGAATGGGAAAAATATATTGCCAAACTGCGAATGGATTTATCGCGAGCTACCAGTGAGCGAGAACGCGAGCAAATTTTAGCTAAATTGGAGCAACACGAAGCCGTGGATATGGCGGTAATGGTGAGCTTGGGCGACAACCAAAACGAAATTGCTAATATGGATGCGTTTGAAATTGATATTAAGCCAATTAGGGAGCGGATAATTCACGGCAATTTGGAAGACGAATTTAAAAAAGCCGACAGCAACTTGCGGATAATTTTTGTTTGCGCGATGTGGATGACTGGCTTTGATGTGCCAAACCTTTCCACTTTGTATTTAGACAAGCCCTTAAAAAACCACACTTTAATGCAAACAATCGCTCGAGCCAACCGTGTGGCTGACGAAGGCAAAAAGAACGGGATAATTGTGGACTATATTGGCGTATTTAAGAACATTGAGCGGGCTTTGGCATTATACGCAGCCAATGGCGTTGACGAAGACGATATAATCAAAAGCAAAGACGAACTTTTGAACGACTTAAAAAATACGCTTCGCGCTGTCAAAGAATTTTTGAGCGAAGAGCGGATTGAACTTGAAATTTTGCTTGAATCCCCAAGCGAGCAAAAAATATTGTTGCTGGAAAAATACGCTAACACAATAATTGGGCAACAAGAAAAGAAAAAGAAGTTTTTAAACTTGGCTGGCGATTTGCAATGCGCTTATCGCTCGATATTGCCCGACCCAAGCTCTGAAGATTATTATAAAGAAGTGGTGGCTATACGGGTTTTGGTTGGGCGTATTCGCGCGGTAGAATTTGGAGAAATGGATGTTTCACAGGTTAAAAAGGATTTAGAGGATTTGCTTGATAAATCAATCCAGACAGGGGAATATGTTATACCTGCCCATAAAAAAATAAAGGATTTGAGCTTGCTTGACGCAAACGCCCTGCATACTTTTTTTGCTGGGTTAGAAAATAAAAATTTACAGGTAGAAGCAATGTCAGCCGAACTTGAACAGAAAATAACCGAAATGGTAAAAAGAAACAAAAAACGAGCTAAGTTTATGGAACGGCTTATTTCTCTTTTGCAAGAATATAACAGCGGGGCTCATGATGTTGACCAGCTTTTTGATGAGTTAGTGGCATTAGCTAAAGATTTAAGCATTGAAGAACAACGGGCAGTTAAAGAAAATTTGAGCGAAGATGAATTAGCAATTTTTGATTTATTGGTTAAAGAAAAGTTGAATCCAGACGAGGTTGCGGTTGTGAAAGGAACAGCCCACGAATTATTAGAAAACCTTAGACCGCTTCTTGCGCCGCATTGGCGAGATTTTGAAACAAATAGAGCTGGCGTAAAGGTTGCTATATCAGAAACACTTTTTACGAAATTACCAGAGCCGATTTATACTGAAAAAGACTGCGAACTAAAAGGCGTTGAGGTTTATAATTTTGTTTACGAAAAATATCATGAGGCAAGCGCGCTTGTCGGCGCATAGAACGAAAATAGCGGGCAACTCTGTTTTTAACAAAAAGGCAAAAAATAATTGAGAAATAAAGAATATGAAAAGGCAAAAAGTAAATAATATTGTTTGTCAGTATTTGGAAAATATCTCGCGAAAAGCATTGGAAAGATATCAAGATATAATCAAATATTGCTCATGTGAGGCGAGATGGAGTTATTGCTTTTGCTGCAAAAAGCGCTGAAGCTGAACGGTTTAAGGGTAAAAGTTTCAAAGCTTTTTCTGCGGCGGCTTCGGCAGCGACTGGCACAACAATGGACGGCTGGAGGGCTTGGAAATACGAACGCGCGCCAGGCGACTGGGTTTTTTTAGACGAGTTAAGGAAATAAATTTATGGTGCCAAAAGGATCAATCTCAAAAGTATATGAATATTACTTTACCACGCCTCGCTATAGTGAAGAGGTAATGCGGGCGTTGCGAGAATTTTTTGACCTGCCCAAATTAGATAAGGGAGGTTCGCTTGAAACTGACGAAAAAAGCGAGGGATTGTTTAACGAATGGTTTTTGTATGATTTTATCTTGCAAAATGGTCGCGTTGTTATTGATGATTTTATTATTGACAATCCATTGAATCTGAAAGATATTGAGATGGAATTATACCGAAATTTATCAGACAACCATTATGGCGTATTTGAGGCGCTTGAAGTTGAATTAGGTAAAAGCATCACGATGTTGGATTTGCAAACCGGAAAAAAATGGACGGTGCAAGAGTTTAGCGCTACATATGATATCATAAAAGATTCTTTATTTTTTGGTAGGATAGGCAAGGTGGGCGACCATTACGAACTCATCGGCGCTGATACTTTTTCGCTCCAAGGGGTCAGCGAAGAGATTAAAAAAAGTTTTCGTAAAATGAAATTAAAGCTTACGCCTAAAATAGCGCGCGAGCTCTGGGCAGGAAAGTGAGGTTAACTGTAGGGTAAAAAATAAAATGCAGAAGCAGACGGCACTGGTCCCTCCTTTGTTGAAACTACGGCGGGTAAAAGGGGATTGCGCCGCGGAGAAATCTTTGGGAGGTGATTCGGGGCGCGGGGTGGTCACTATGTATATGAACCTGAACAGGAGCTGTGGAAAAATAGGGCGGAGCTGGTTTTGGCAGGGCAAGAAAATTAGGATAATAAATTTCAAAAAATAAAATGAAAAGCAGGAAATTATGGATATTCCCCAAGAAGTTTTAAACAAATTCATAGTGAGGGAGGATTATTTGACATGGATGAATAAAGAAACATCTATTTTCGCGTATTTGGATTTAACAAATATGTTTCACTGGCAGAATGTTTTGGGTTGGAAATTCCGCATTGAGGATTTGATTGAGCAACTTTTCAGTTTTTCAAATATAAAAGAGATAAAGGTTTATTACGGTTTGAATGAAAGAGATATAAAAAATTCCGAAGCATTTCATAACCGTATTAAAAAGACTGGGGCGATTCTAAAAACTAAGCCGATGAAGTTCAATGTAAAAGATATTAATGATAGTTTATTTTTTCAACGTCGCACATTAACCCTTTTTGATAGGCCAGTTAAAAACAAAATTCAAGAATTGATAGATGAATTACAAAAATCCGGGATAATCATTGAAGAGCCGAAATGTAACTTTGATGTTGAAATAGCTATGGACATGTTAGATGATGTTGAGAAGTTAACGGCAATTATGCTTTTTTCCGGTGATTCAGACCTACTATTGCCACTGGAAAGATTGAAAATAAAAGGTAGGCGAATCGGAATTGTTGGAGTTCGTGGCAAAGTAGCGGGAGAATTGCATACTATCAAAGATCAATATCTTGACTTTGGCAGGTTTTATACTGGAAAGAGGACTTATTTATAAAGCGAAAATCCCGCTTTTGGCGGGACCGCGTGATTAGTAGGATTGCTCCTACGATTTCAACTGTAGCATAAAATTTTCCGTCAAGCAAGAGTTGTCCACAGATGAATAAAACAAAGGAACAATTTGCTGTAGCGGTGGTCGGGGGCGGGCCGGCCGGGATGATGGCCGCCATTAAAGCCAGTGAAAACGGGGCAAGGGTTGTTTTAATTGAAAAAAATTCTGGTTTGGGCAAAAAGCTTTTAATAACCGGGGGCGGCAGGTGCAATATAACGCAAGCCCTGTTAAATAACCGGGAGTTTGCTGAGAAATTAGGCAAAAACGGCAAATTTCTTTTATCCGCTCTATCGGTTTTTGGGCCCAAAGAAACAATTGATTTTTTTGAAACCAATGGTCTAAAACTAAAAACAGAAAGGGGCGGGCGGGTTTTTCCTGTGTCAGATAAAGCGGGCGATGTTTTAAATGTTTTATTAAAGCGCTTGGCGAAAAACAAGGTTAACATTTTGCTTAACAAAAAAGTTCTTGGCTTTGATATAAAACAAGGAATAATTGAAAAGGTAAAATTAAAAGAAAAAGATATTTTTGCCAAAAATTTTATTTTAACCACTGGCGGGGCGGCTTATCCCGGGACTGGCTCAACGGGCGATGGTTATTTATGGGCGCAAGCAATGGGGCATAAAATTGCGAAGCCCTTGCCCGCTTTAACCCCGCTCAAAATCAAAGAAAAATGGGTCAATGGTTTGGCCGGCTTAACCTTAAAAAATGTCAGAGTTGCTGTTTTGCAAAATAATAAAAAACAAGCAGAAAGATTTGGTGAAATGCTTTTGACGCATTTTGGCGTCTCTGGGCCGATAATTCTTGATTTGAGCAAAGAAATCGGCGAACTCCTGACAAGGGGCAGTGTGGTTTTAAAAATCGATTTAAAGCCGGCCTTGGATACAGAAATCTTGGACAAAAGATTGCAAAGGGATTTTCAAAGCAACAAAAATTTTAAAAATTATTTGCCATGTCTTTTGCCTCAAAGATTAAGCGATTTAATTATTCAGTCCACTGGCATAAGCCCCGACAAAAAATTAAACTCTCTCAGCCGCGAGGAACGGAAAAAAATTATCGGGTTTTTAAAGGGTTTGCCTTTAACTGTCGCTGGTTTGGTTGGTTTTGAACAAGCGCTCATCACTAGGGGCGGCGTGAACTTAAAAGACATTGATTCGCGGACGATGCGTTCCAAAATTATCAAAAATTTATTTTTTGCTGGGGAAATTATGGACTTGGACGGCCCAACCGGCGGCTATAACCTGCAAATTTGCTGGAGCTCGGGTTTCGCGGCCGGTTGCAATGCCTGTGGATAAATTGAGTTGACAGGCAGTGAATTATACAATATAATATGAGCCAAAGGTACCCAAATATGGGCACCACGGGAGCATAGATGCTATATTCATGGAAAAAGATAAACTTTTGGACTTAATGCGCTCAAAAAAAACAATCTTTACTTTTAAAGATCTGATTTTGCTTTGGGGAGAAAGCGATGTTAATTTTGTCAAAAAAAAAATTCATCGTTATGTTAAAGCTGGAAAAATGAACGCAGTTAGAAAAGGCATTTATTCTAAAGATAAGAATTATGATAAGTATGAATTAGCCACCCGCATTTATACGCCCTCGTACATTAGTTTAGAGACAGTTTTAGGGGCAGCGGGAATAACTTTTCAGTTTTACAGCCAAATTTTTGTAGTATCTTATCAAACAAAAGAGATTGAGTGCGACGGGCAAAAATATGCTTTCCGTAAAATTAAAGATACTATTTTAGCTGATAAAACTGGCGTAGAAACAAGAGAAAACTATGACATTGCTTCACCCGAGAGAGCATTTTTAGATATTGTCTATCTTAATACAAACTATTATTTTGATAATTTATCGGCTTTAAATTGGGAAAAGGTTTATCAAATTTTGCCCATTTACGGGGGCAATAAACGAATGGCTAAAATGATAACAATGTATCGCGAAGCAGATAAAAAAGATTTAGCCAAATAATTTTATGGCTTTAGATATAGCAAAACACAAAAGCGCGCTTTTAAAAATTCTTAAAAGTATTTATATTGATCCTACGATAAGCTATCTGTTGGGATTTAAGGGTGGCACAGCCGCCGCTCTTTTTTATGGTTTAGATCGTTTTTCAGTTGACCTTGATTTTGATTTACTTGAGTCAGATAAAGAAGATTATGTTTTTGAACAAGTAAAAAAAATTCTTGAAAGTTACGGGACATTGAAAGAAGCAATAAAAAAAAGGTTTAATCTTTTTTTCTTGCTTTCTTATGACAAAAAAGATGTTAACGCGCAAAATGTTAAAGTGGAAATTAATCGTCGCGCGCTCAATGCAAAATATAATATAGAATCAGCTCTGGGCATTTCTATGAAAGTTATGGTTCAGCAAGATATGGCGGCTTATAAGCTTTGCGCGATGTATGAGCGCATCAGCAGAACTAGTCGCGACATTTACGATGTCCAATTTTTCCTTGCTCATAACTGGCTAGTCAACAAGGAAATTATTGAGGGCCGTATGGGTATGTCTTACAAAGAATTCTTAAAAAAGTCCATTGGGGTTATGGAAAAGTTTGAGAATAGAAACATTCTAGCTGGCTTGGGCGAACTGTTAACTCAAAGCCAAAAGGACTGGGTAAAAACCAAGCTGAAAGACGAGACAATTTTTTTGCTCAAATTAGCTCTTGAAAATGCTTGATTTGTTGGTTTTTGTCTTATAGCAAGAGCCAAGTAAAAAATCGCCAAAGTAGCGATTTTTTGGTATAATAAAAATTAAATATATGCGTGAAAAACAAACAATGTTCGCGTCAGCAAAAAACGGCCTAACAACAAGCGAGGCGGAGAGGCGGCTCAAAAAATTCGGGCAAAATGTTTTGCCCCAAGAAAAACCCTATTCAAAAATAAAGCTGTTTTTCCGGCAGTTTAACAGCCCGTTGATGTATATTTTGCTTGCAACAGTGGTTATTTCTTTTTTATTAAAACACTATTCAGATTCCATTTTTATCCTCGTCATTTTATTTGTGAACACCATGGTTGGTTTTTACCAAGAAAACAAAGTGAATCGGTCTCTGCTTGCTTTAAAGAAAATGGTCAAAATTCAGGCAAGAGTTTTAAGAGACGGCAATGAAAAAGAAATTGATAGTTCGCAAATAGTCGCCGGGGACATTGTCTTTTTAAAATCAGGCGATAAAGCGCCAGCTGACGGCCAGATTATTGAGGCAAAGGGTTTGAAAATAAACGAAGCAAGCTTAACCGGAGAGTCCCAGGCAGTCGCCAAACAAGCGGGCGGCGGGAAAGAGGCGATAGTTTTTATGGGAACGATTGTTGAGGAGGGTCGGGCAATGATAGCAATTACAGAAACAGGCGTTGACACAAAAATTGGCGATATTGTGGCGCTGATTAAAAATACCAAAGAACGGAAGACCCCTCTTCAGAAAAAAATTGCTTCGCTTTCAATGAAAGTCGGAGCTTTTATACTCGCTCTTATTTTTCTTATTGCTGGTATCGGCTATTTCACGGAAAAAACATTTGCCGATATTTTTGTGGCTTCCTTGGCGCTGGCGGTTTCCGCGATACCCGAAGGACTCTTGCCCGCTATCACCGTGATATTGGTTTTAGGTATGCGCCGCATTTTTAAACACAAAGGGCTTGTTAGAAAGCTCTCAGCCACCGAAACATTGGGCAATGTTACGGTTATTTGCACTGATAAAACAGGCACGCTTACTGAGGGGAAAATGCAAGTGAGCCATATTTTAACAAGTTCCAAAGAGCTAATGGGCGAGAGCATCAATGGCCTCGCTATTGGCGAAAAAGCCAATGGCGTTGAATCGCATATTTCAGCTTTAAAAATTGCCACTTTGGTCAACGAGGCATTTGTGGAAAACCCTGAGGCGGAATTGCAGGAATGGATTGTTCGGGGCAAGCCGACTGACAAGGCCTTGCTTTTGGCAGGTATGCAAGCCGGCTTGAATAAAAAAGAGCTGGAAAAGCAATATCCGCTATTAGATCGCCTTGCTTTTGAATCAGAGCATAAATTTGCTTTGGCGTATCATCGCAAAACCGCGAAAAAAAATATGCTCTACGCTATTGGAGCTCCTGAAGAAATTATCAGCCGTTGTCTTTATTTAGATGTTGACGGCAAAAAAGAAAAACTAACCGCGATGAAAGCGGATAAGTTAATAAAAAAGATAGAAGAACTTACTCAAAAGGGTTTAAGAGTAATCGCTTGCTCGCATAAAGATTATCCAGCCGCGGCAGAATACAAAAACATTATTGAATTAGCTGAAAATCTTTCATTGGTCGGCTTCGTCGCCCTAAAAGACCCCTTGCGCCAGGACGCCAAAGAGTCAATCGCCATTACCAAAAAAGCCGGCATTCGCTCAATTATTATCACTGGCGACCATAAACTCACCGCCAAAGCCATTGCTCAGGAAATCGGCATTGAGGCAAAAGACGAAAACATACTTGAGGGTAATGATTTGGAAATAATCAGCGACGAGGAGTTAAGAGAAAAAGCAAAATATGTTTCTATTTACGCCCGGGTCTCTCCGCGCCATAAATTAAAAATTATTAAAGCTCTGCAAGACAACGGAGAGGTCGTGGCAATGATTGGCGATGGCGTTAATGACGCGCCGGCTCTTAAAATTGCTGATATTGGCGTGGCAGTCGGCTCCGGGACAGATGTGGCAAAAGAGGCGGCTGATATAGTGTTGTTAGATGACAACTTTAAAACAATAGTCAAAGCAATTGAACAGGGTCGGGTTGTTTTTGAAAATATTCGCAAGGTCTTTGCCTATCTTGTGGCTGATGATTTCTCCGAGATATTTTTATTTTTAGCCAGTATGGCTCTTGGCTTGCCCTTCCCCTTATTGCCCGCGCAGATTCTCTGGATTAATCTTGTTGAAGACGGCCTGCCGGACATCGCCCTGACCACCGAACAAGAGACCAAAGGAGTGATGCAAGAAAAGCCAAGAGATCCCAAAGAGCCGATTTTAAATAAGCCCCTGAGACATTGGATGACAGCTATTTTTCTCATCAGCGGGCTTGCCGCGTTTTTCTCCTTTCTTTTGTTTTGGAAAATAAGCGGAGATTTATCCAGAGCCCGGACAATAGTTTTTGTTTTGATGTGCGTGGATTCTTTAATATTTTCTTTTAGCGTTCGTTCATTCAAGAGGCCGATTCTTAGAAAAGATATTTTTTCTAACCGTTATCTATTAGGCGGGGTCGTTATCAGTTTTATTTTATTATTAGCGGCTATCTATTTGCCATTTTTGCAAAAACTTTTAGCCACCCAGCCCATTCGTCTCATTGAATGGCTAATGGTTTTAGCTATAAGCGCGGTTGAAATTGTTTTAATTGAATTATTTAAAAAGAAAATTTTTACCCAAGGACTGGAAAAAAAATAATTTTTTTGCTATACTTTAGATAATTATAGGATCTTAAAAGGAACAAGCGCTGTCCGGGCGCTTTTTATTATAGATAGTTTTATTTTTCTATATGAAAATCCTTTATATTCATCAAGCCCGCAAATTAAGAACCGGCGCCCATTATATTAATAACATCACTATGCAGGGCTTGCGAAAAGCCGGCGTTGAGGTTGATAATATCTATCCCGAGGAGGATTTGGGTTATTTTCATCCTTTGCTCAAAGGAATGAGAAACATTTTATTTTTCTTTTCTTTGATTGAACGCAAAAAAGACATTTCTTCTTATAGCATTATTCAGGGAACAACCTATACGCCCTTGGCTTTTTTGCGCAGCAATGTGCCGGTGATTTCTATGTTTGGCTCAACATCTTATGGTTTTTTGAAAAGCGTGCCGGCTTTAAAAAAATTGGAAAAAGAACACTCTGAGTTAGCAAAAATTTTTTACGAATTAAAAAATAAAGGAATTGTCAGTGGTTTAAGTTCTTTTATCCAGCCGGTCCGCGATATCAGCCGAATTGAATTTCATGTGGCGAAAAACAGCCAAAAAGTCATCGCCACCTCGGAAAATGTCAAAAATGAATTAGTCAGAAACGGCGTCCCCGCTGAAAAAATAGCGGTTATTTGGAATGGTATTGAAAATTTTTGGTTTAGAGCCAAGCCGCGTAAAAGATTGCGCAAAAAGCAAGCAGGCATTGTTTATTTAGGCCGTATGGGCGAAGACGCTTTTACTGTTAAGCTCAAAGGCGTCAATAGAATGATTTATATTGCTAGAGGTTTTCCCCAGCTGGACAAAACAATTATCGGCTTGACCGAAAAAGCTGATATCTATAGCCAGATTTTTAAAGAAATACCTAAAACATTTTTTTATCCTAACTTAAAACGGCGCCAAATTCCCAAGATTTTAAAAAAGCGCTATGGCGACATTTTTATCAATCCCAGCCGCTATGAAGGTTTTTGCTTATCCTTAATTGAAGCAATGTCCCAGGGCTTAGTGCCGGTGAGCTTTCCAGTGGGGGTTGCTCCGGAAATTATTAAAAACGGCCAGAACGGTTATTTGGTCAATAGTATGCGCCAAATGATTTTCAAGATAAACAAGTTGTCTCAAGACAAAGAGCAGAGAACCAAAATGGCCGCCATGGCTATGGAAACCGCCAAGCTTTTTCGCGCTGAGACAATGACGCAAAAATATCTTGAAATTTATAACTCCCTGTCGCCATCAGCTAACGAAACCCAGCCCGACGCTAATTTGAAAATTATCTAAGAGCAGAGTAAAATTCAAATAATAACATAAAATGTAAAGTAAATAGATTATGTTAACAAAAAAAATCGGCAAATTTTTAATTATTTTATTGATTTTGTTTTTTGTTTCTCAACCCCTTTTTGTTTCAGCAGATGGCGTGTTTATCAGGCCGCTCCCTGGCGCTTTTGATTTAGTAGAGGAAAATACCCAAGAAGCGTTCATCAATTATGAAAACGGAATAGAAAAATTAATTGTTGCTGTAAGCATCGGCAAAGAGTCGTCGGAGGCAGTTTGGCTTTTACCTATACCCGCCAAACCAGAAGAGGTGAAATTAGATGTTGTGTCCTCTCTGCCTAATTTTTACGGGGAAGATATTGTTAAAAAAGCGAAAAACGCGGATGTTTCTATTTTTAATTATTTGATACTATTAAACCAAACTTTTTTTGGCGGCATCGTATTTTTTTCTTTTTCGGGGGCTGGATCTAGGCGCGGGGACTTGCAAGCAGAACAAAACTTAACTGTTTTTCAACACTTAGAGAAAGAAGGCGTGGTGTCTGAAGTTATTTCTGCTCAAAACCAAGAAGCGCTTTTTAATCATCTGTTAAGCAAAGGGTTAAAAGTAGAGGTAAGCGACCTACCTGCATTGGGGGCATATTTTGGCAAGAATTATACTTTTATTGTTTCTTGGATAGATGAAGTGTCAGAGAATGTTGAAGCAACCAGCGAAGAAAGAGGGATTTTTATTACCTTTCCTGCTAAAAAGTTATATTTTCCTTTGCTATTAACCAGCGCTTATGGCGAAAAAACGATTCCTATTACTCTCCGTATCGCGGGTTATGTAAAGCCAGAGCTATATTCAGCCATCAAGCCATTTACTAAAACGACTTATTATACAAAAGCCCGAAACTACAAAGCAGTTCAAAGCCGTTGCGTTTCCGCTTTGAGCCAACTAAGAGTAGCCCTTGAGATTTATAAAAACGATAACCGAGTATACCCTTTTTCTTTAGCAGAAAGCGAAGCAGAGAAAATTTCAAACCAAAATATGTTAATGAAAGAAATAAAAAGCAGGTGCTTTTCTTTCACATATCGGGTAAGTCCGGAGAGGAAATATTATGAGGCAACAAGTTTTTTAGGAAACGACAAGGAATGGATGATAAATTCAGAAGGATTTGCTGGCGAACGAGAAATTGTTCCTCCCGTTGAGTTAAACGATTTTTATGGTTTCAATAATAGCATAGTCCAAGGAACTGCTGATTACACTAAAATTGAGATTGATTCTCCGGCTGAAAATTTTACTCAAGACCTGTGGATGAAGCCAGGCCGACCCATAAAGATTTGGATAGCGAAAGCCGTCCTATCTTGGGAGAAGACCTTGTCAGATGAGAGAACAGTCATATTTTCGTATTTTATTTTTAACGCGATTTTATCTTTTTTGATAGGTGGCTTGCTTGGTTTGATATTGTTTAAAAAATTTAAGAAATACGCCCTTGTTGGTTTAGCCAATTTGTTTTCTGTTATTGGCTTGGCTGTCGCTTTTTATTTAGTTCAAAAAAGAACATATAAGGGGCAAGTAAAGCCGAAGCCCGGAACTTTTAGCTTTGTCCTTGCCTTTTCTTTTGTTTTAATTGTTTTGACATTGATTTTAACTAAAGGTTTTATTTTTTTAATATGACCCCTGCTAACTTTAAACTATGGATAATCAAGAAATAAAAACTAAAAACCCGGAAGTTTTTGAGCTTGGCTATGATTTGTGTTTGGGCAGTACCAGTTTGCATAAATTAGAAGCGCTTAAAGACGCTTGCTTGCAATTGGGCATTGAAGCAGAAATCAAAGGCGAAAAAGCCGCCTCAGAAATAAACGAGCAACCTTATGGTTTTAAAGAAACCTATAAGGGCGCTTTCAACAGAGCAAAAAATGCCAAAGAAAAAGCTCCGCAAGCTATGGCGATTGGCATTGAAAATGGCATCGCGCCTGTTGCTGACAAATACATTGATCTGGCTGTTGTAGTTGTTATATCTCCCGACGGTAAAATTTTTACAGCCACGTCAGCCGGCATAGAATTTCCCAAAGAAGCCGTTGAAACCGCTCGCAAAAAGGGTTTCGCAACAACAACTGCTGGCTCAATTATCGCCCAAATGACGGGTTGCGACCCAACCGACCCGCACTCATTTCTAACCAATGGCAAAACATCAAGAAAAGAAATTCTCACCCAAGCCCTTGTTTTGGCTTTATCGCGATTTAAGCAATAATTTATGATAAAGAAAAAAATTGAAATTGGAAAGCAGCTTATTTCCGTAAATTTCTCGGAAAATGAAAATGACTATATTTCGCTTACGGATATGGCAAAATTCAAGGGGCCGGAAACCCGGGCTTATTATTTCTCATTGGCTTACCACTAAGTATACTATTCAATTTATGGGGGTTTGGGAGCAAATGCACAACAGGAATTTTAATGTTACGGAATTCCGTAACATTAAAAATGAGGTTGGAACCAATGGATTTGTTGTTTCCTCTTCAGTGTGGGTAAAAAGGACAAACGCTATTGGAATACGGTCATCTGTTGGCAGATATGGGGGCACTTATGCTCACAAAGATATTGCTTTTGAATTTGCCACATGGATTTCTCCGGAATTCAAGCTTTATTTAATCAAAGAATTTCAGCGGCTTAAATTTGAATAAAACGAGAAATTAACCTTGGGTTGGGATGTTAAAAGACAATTAACCAAAATCAATTATCGAATTCATACCGATGCTATTCAGGCGCATTTAATTCCTCCGCATATTTCCAAGCAATCAATAAATATTTTATATGCGACAGAGGCCGATGTGTTGAATGTGGCTTTGTTTGGAAAAACAGCTAAGGATTGGAGAGATGAAAACCCAAAGAAAAGTGGTAATATCCGTGATTATGCCGATGTAACTCAGCTTGTTGTATTGGCAAATCTTGAGGGTATCAATGCGGAACTAATTAAACAAGAAATTCCTCAACCCGAAAGATTATCCCAATTAAACCGCATCGCCATTTCTCAAATGCAATCTTTGGTTGGCAATTCATCAATTAAAAAATTAGAAGTAGGCGCTGAATGATTTTGCTTTTATGACTTTTAACTTTGAAATAATTGGGGATGGCTATTCAAGAAAAGCCGCGACATATTTTTGGGGTGAAAGAATAACTAGAAGCTTAAATCAAGATATCGCAGAAAAGAAGATGCAGGAGAAAATGCAGCAAAAATAAGGGACAAATCTAATTTTTTTTGGGGTTTATAAAAATCCCTTGTACTAATCAAGGGATTTTTTATTATTGTATTAGCGGGATAGAATGCCGAATAAAGATATTATGGAGCCCAGGAAATTTTCTGGGTTAAGAAAGCCGCTGGGCGGGGGAGGAGACAGTTCATTAGGCGGCTGTTGATACTGCTGGAATTGCTGGTTTATTTGTTGTTCAAGAGGCGGGGCTTGTTGCATTGGCGGCTGTTGATACATTGGTTGTTCTTGGTACATTTGCGGTTGATATTCGGTCGGTGGTTGCTGGTATTCAGTTTGCCCGGTTGATGGTCCGTATTGTTGAGGCGGGCCATATTGTTGAGGCGGTTGCTGATATTGTTGATAGGGTTGCGCGCCGTCAGAAGTATTTGTTGGCGGAGGTCCGTAATTGCAACCCTCTCCTTGGCAAGATTGAGGCGGCGTCATTTGATTTTGCATTTGTTGCGTCTGTTGTTGTATTTGGTCTTGCATCTGTTGCATTTGCTGGCATTGTTCAGGATTTTCGCAAACTATTGGTTGTTCATTAGATATGCCCATACTACTATTGTCTGGGCTCATAGTTGGTCTGCTTTGCTCGCTTTGTTGTTGGGGCATTGGCGGCTGGAAATTTTGGCATTCTTGCGGATTGGAAGCACAAAATGATTGGCACTCTTCAGGCGTTTTACAACCACCTGGTCCGGTCTGTCCTGAAGGCGGTATCATACCGCCTTCCCCGGGCTCGCCTGGTTGAGGAGGGCCCATTTTTTCAAAACATTCGCGCATTTTTTCGCCCATTTCTTGGGAAGGCATTATTTCTCCGTTTTTTATTTTTTCTACTTTATCACTGCCTAATTGAGAAACAAGGCAATCCAATACTTCTTGAGGCATTTGTCCAAAAGATTGTTTCATCTGTTGTTTGCCTTGTTCCATTTTTTGCAAATCATCTTCTGAAATTAAGCCGTTTTCTTTGCTAAAATTAAAGCAGGTCTCTTGGTTGTCGGGATTATTGCAAAACGCTTCGCATTCTTCTTTGCCCTTGCAGCCGCCCGGACCCTTGCCCCCGGTTTTGCGAGACATCGCGGCTTCTTCAGGGTTCATAAACCCGGCGGCTTCGGCAAAACTCAGGCACTCTTCAAAATGTTCTTCTTGTTGGCAGTAAGTATCGCATTCTTCTTCGCCTTTGCATTTGGGGGGTACAACCCCTTTTTTGATGGCGGCCATCATCTTCTGCGAGTTGGCTTTTTCTTGCTCTGACATAAACCCGGCTTCCATCGCAAAGGTCATACACTCCTCCATATGTTCGGGACTGCCGCAGTATTCGTCGCACGCCTCTTTGCCCTTACAATGTGGGGGTTTTACGCCTCTTTTAATTGCCTCTAACATTTTTTGCGAATCAGCTTTTTCTTGCTCTGACATAAACCCGGCCTCCATGGCAAAGGTCATACACTCCTCCATATGCTCGGGGCTGTCGCAGTATTCGTCACAGGCCTTTTTACTGCCGCAGGCCGGCGGCTTGACGCCTCTTTTAATAGCGGCTTGCGCTTTTTTCGCTTCTTCCAATTCCTTTGGGGGTAAAATGTCATTTTCTATGGCAAAAGCCAAACATTCGTCAATATGGCTGATATCGTCGCAATATGCTTCGCAGGAATCTTTGGTCGCGCAGCCGCCCGGTTTTTTAACATCGCTTGCCATAAATTTTTTGGCTTTTGCCACTTCGTCTTTTGCCATAAGCCCGTTGTTTTGGGCAAAGTCCAAACAGGCGTCCACATTTTCCGGCTTGTCGCAGTATATTTTACAAGCGGCTTTATCTTGGCAATCTCCCAGTTCAGCAACTGGATATTGAATATCAGTTGCTAAAACAACAAAGCTGATTGCTATGAAACCAGCGATTAAAATAAAAATAATTTTTTTGTTCATATTTTTTATTATTACTCAAAAGGATTTGTCTTTATATCTTTCATCGGATTGGCATTTGCTGGATTGACATCCGGCTTGTTTTCCAAGGGGTTTGTTTGGATTTCTGGTAAAACTCCGCTTGTCGCTTGTTCAGTTATTTGCTCGGCTGTTTGGTTAATATTTTCTAAAATATTTTCCTCGGTTGTTTTTTTTGGTTCTTTCAAATTATTGAAATATAAATAAGTTCCTAACCCGATTAGCAAAACCACTGCGACAACAATAATTATTTTATAAATTTTTTTGAGCATATTGATTTATGTTATAAATTGTTTCATTATAGCATTAAGACAAACTTTAAATAAAATAAGTTATTCACTATGAAAAAAATTATTTTTGTTTTTGCGATTATAATCGTTATTGTTTTAATCGGTTTTTTAACTTGGGAGCTGGACTTTAAAAAAAATCCCGCGCCCCAAACTGAAAGCCAAGAAACAAATATGGACAATAATCCAATTATTGATAGTTTGAGCAATGATTTAGTTGACGGCTTGCAGATGGAAGTTTTGCAAGAGGGAGAGGGCAATGAGGCAAAAGTTGGCGACACGGTTGCAGTTCATTACACTGGCTATCTTGAAAATGGCGAGGTTTTTGATTCAAACATAGCCAATGACCAGCCGTTTAGTTTTACCTTGGGAGCGGGGCGAGTTATCAAGGGTTGGGATTTGGGAGTTTTGGGTATGAAAGTTGGCGAAAAACGCAAACTAACCATTGCCCCAGAGTTAGCTTATGGCGAACAAGGCGCGCCCGGAGCAATTCCCGCTAACGCCACTTTAATTTTTGAGGTTGAGCTTTTAGCAATACAATAAATGTCATCCTGAGGCCATCAGTGTTGTCATCCTGAGGTATTCCCGACCGCGTGTCGCCAAAGCTTTAGCGGCGGCGCAAGGATCTCGTTCTTGGAATAAGGGATTCTTCGGGAGTACCCTCAGAATGACAGCAAACCCGTCATTTTATGATAAAAAAAATTATTATTGCGGCGGTAATCGTCGCGGTTGTCGGATTAGTTTTAATCTTCGCGCGAGGGCCTGAGGACGCTTGGCTTTGCGCCAATGGTTTATGGGTTAAGCATGGCGCGCCCGCAGGAGATATGCCTGAAAAAATCTGCGGCGAAGCATTGGATAAAGAAATAGAGATAACAGTCACTAAACCATTAGTATCAACAAGCCCTTTCGTTATTTTTGGCCGGGCAAAAGGGAGTTGGTTTTTTGAAGCCAGCTTTCCAATAAAATTACTGGACTTGCAAGGCAAGCAAATTGCCGCTTCTTATGTTCAAGCCAAAACCGACTGGATGACTTCTGGTTTTGTTGATTTTGAGGGCGAAATAGTTTTTGATGTTTCAAATATAACCAAAGCAATGCTTGTTTTGATTCGCGATAATCCTTCGGGTCTGCCGGAAAACGATGAGGCGGTTTCTTTGCCAGTTGTTTTGCTGCCAACAGAAAAAATAAAAGTAAAAGTGTTTTTTAATAATAATAATTTAGACCCGGAAATTTCCTGTAATAAAGTTTTTAGTGTTGAGCGAGAAATTCCTAAAACTCAAGCCGTGGCTCGCGCCGCGATAGACGAGCTTTTAAAGGGCGCGACCAACAGCGAACAAGAACAGGGTTTTTTCACAAGCGTAAATTCGGGCGTGGAAATCCAATCGCTTGTTATTGAAAATAACATAGCCAAGGTTGACTTTAACGAGCAGTTGCAATTTCAAGTCGGCGGCTCGTGCCGCGTCTCAGCTATTAGGGCGCAAATTATTGAAACCCTCAAACAATTTTCAACCGTCAACGAAGTTGTCATCTCTATCAACGGCCGCTCCGAAGATATCCTCCAACCATAATTTGTATTTACAGGACTTACGGGTTTGTCCCGGAATTGTCATTCTGAGGGCGCAGCCCGAAGAATCTTTGGCGAAAAAGCGTATTCTTTGTAAGAGATTCTTCGCCTGCTGGCTCAGAATGACAGCAAACCCGTATGTCCTAACTTTAATGGTTCTCATTGGTTTGTTTATCGCTATTTGTTTTTGGGTAGTAAGTATAAATCTAACAGAGTAAAAATATGCTTGAAATTTTTTATCTTATCGGCGCTATATTAGCGCTGGCCGCGTCTATTATAACTCATACTATTGTTAAGGACAGAAGGGCTGCCTGCAAAAAATAATACTCCAAGGAGCGCGGTGTTAGAGTATGCAAAGCAAGGAGAAAGACAATCTAATAATTTTGCGATTATTTCCCGAGGAGGATGTTTTTGTTTGTTTAAAAGAAATTTGCCAAAAACATAAAATTAAAACAGCAGTTGTTTTATCCGGGTTGGGGCAATTAGCAAGTTTTTCGCTTGGCTTTTTCCGCGAAAAAGGGGACTACGCCAAGCAGGATTTTAACTTGCCCCACGAACTTTTATCTTTAACTGGCAATGTCTCGCGGCAAAAAGACGGCTATGATTTTCACTTGCATAGTGTTTTAAGCAATGAACAAAAGCAAGTAGTTGGCGGTCATTTCATTAACGGGATTGTCTCCATAACCGCGGAAATTGTCTTGCTCAAGACCAACTTAAAAATCACTCGTTGCCTTGAACCAGCAACCGGCCTCTCGGGCTTATTTTTGGAATAAGCCAAAAAGGCGCAAATCGGCAAGTTTGCCAGATTTGCGCCTTTTTGTTTTGATAATCGCTTGGGAGTTCGGGCGGTTTTTTGGTATAATGAAAAAGCGATAAATATAAAATATGGCAAAAATTTTTGTAGTCAATTCAAAAGGCGAGAAAGAGTTTTTTTCTGTGGCAAAGGTTTTGAATTCAGCGCGAAGGGTTGGGGCATCGCGCAGTTTGGCGCAAGACATTGCTGTTCGCGCTCAAAGCCAGGCGTATGACGGTATTCCAACAAGCGAGATTTTTAGTTATGTCAAAAGCCGCTTGAAAAAGGATTCTCCTCGGGCGGCGATGAAATTCAATTTAAAAAAAGCAATGGCGAAATTGGGCCCCACTGGTTTTCCGTTTGAAAAATATATTGCCGAGATTTTAAGAAGCCAGGGTTTTGTAGTAGAAATAAACCAAATAGCGCCGGGGCATTGTTGCTCTTCATATGAAATTGATTTTTTAGCGCGCAAGGAGAATTTGCTTTATATTGGAGAGTGCAAGTTTCGCAATGTTTTTGAAGGCAAGGTGCATATGGATGTGGCATTGGCTAATTACGCTCGTTTTTTGGATATAAAAAACGGCAAATTTTTCAGCCAAGAGCCCAAAACAACAGAAATCAAAAGTGTATTAGTAACCAACGCCAAATTTACTAATCAAGCCATAAGATATTGCGAGTGTTGCGGAGTTGGCCTTTTGGGCTGGAAATATCCGCAAAATAATGGCTTGGAGCGCCTGATTGATAGTCAAAAATTATATCCCATAACTATTTTGCCGTCTTTTAATTCGCGTTTTTATCAAACATCTCTTGCGCAAGATATAATATTGGCTCGCGACTTATTATGTCTCAATAAAAAAGAACT
>Ga0066637_10000878_pt1 | contig 18883 bp, 20 predicted proteins | sample CryGeyCG2014_020_FD_62737 | JGI IMG/M metagenome (GOLD analysis project Ga0066637, IMG submission 62737) | Groundwater microbial communities from aquifer - Crystal Geyser CG08_land_8/20/14_0.20 | ecosystem: Environmental > Aquatic > Deep subsurface > Groundwater | place: USA: Utah: Grand County...
TTCCGCCGAAAAGAGTGATATTCATCGGTTTATTGTAGCAAATGGCTATAACCGGTTTTGAATTGGCAAAAAGTGATCGGTTGTTTGCCTTCGAGCTGATACATATTTTTCGGCAGGAGTTTTAAGATTTTGCCGTTGGGCATAGTGGTCCAAACGCCCGGCCAGGGAAAAAGAGCCCGGATTTTTTTATCGTCTACGCCGACCTTAAACTCATCCCAGCTGACAAAACCGTCCTGCTTGGTAAAGCGTTTACAGTACGGTGTGGGTGATTTTTGCGGTTGAGGTAAAAGAGTAATTTTATTGTTCAAATAATCGGGCAGGATTTTAATTAACAGGCGAGAACCGGCGGTAAAGCAGCGGTTGAGGAGGTCCAAATCGGTATCGTCGGGCAAGACAGGCACTGCCTCTTGGGCGACGATCGGTCCGGCGTCAAACTCGCCGGTCATTTTAATAATGGTAATGCCTGACTGTTTGGCTCCGTCCAAAATCTGGTGGGGCACCGGCGTCGCCCCGCGGTAGGCGGGCAAGAGCGACGGGTGGAGATTTAATCCGTCCGGGGGCAGTTTCCGGCCGTAGGCGGCAGAAACTATCAATTCTGCTGTTCGATCGAGTATAGAAATTGATAGTTTATAGCCGGCCTTTATTAAGGCGGTTTTGACCTGGTTGGAATAGCCGGTATTGTTGCCCAAAAATAAAATCTTGACCATGACTTTATCATACCATTCTTGCTATAATTAATTATGAAGTTAAACCAGAAAACGCGGGCTAAATGGCTAAAAGAACGTCATGGTTTATGGTGGTCGACGTCCCAGCTTGATAAACTGTCCGACGAGGTTATTCTTGAAGCGGTAATGAACTACGGCCAGTGGGAGGACTTTCTGGATTTAAAGCAATGGTGGGGGCTTAAAAAAATTAAACAGCTGTTTGAGCAAATGATGTCAAAGAGGCGGGTGAATTTGCGCCAACCGGTACAAGTTTTATTCCATGATTATTTGGCCGCTCATGTACACTGAAGTTTTGACCAAAAACCAGCAGAATTTATTGCCTTTAATCAGTAAGTTTTCTCACGATTTTTATTTGGTCGGCGGTACGGCTTTGACCTTGCAGTTGGGACACCGGCGTTCAATCGATTTTGATTTGTTTAGTAATCGGGAATTTGCCAACGACAGTTTGTTAAAAAATGTCCGCCGCTTTTACCCGGTCGATAAAGTCTATGTTAAAAGCAGGGGTCAAATGACGATCGACGTCCACGGCGTCAGAATGACTTGGTATCAGTTTCCTTTCATCGTGCCGCACCAAATTAACTGGGAAAAAATTATTACCGTGCCGGATGTACCGACGATTGCCGCCATGAAAATTTACGCTTTGGGCCAGAGGGCGAAATGGAAAGATTATGTGGATTTGTACTTTATTTTTAAGCAGTATTCTTTGGCAGCGGTGATGAAAATTGCCGGAAAATTATTTGGTATAGAGATAAATGAACGAATGGTGCGGGAACAACTAAATTATTTTGCCGACGTTGATTATTCGCAAATAGTCGAATATCTGCCGGGCATGTCCGTCAGCGACGAAACCGTCAAAGCCTGCCTCAAGCAAATCGCCGTCAGCTAACCTGCAGGGTCCAACCCTGCAGGTAGTTTAAAACGGGTTTTTGACGGCTTTGAGTTTGCGGGTAGTTTTGTCGGCCAGGTAAATTGGTTCGCCGGATTTTTTCAGATAATCGATAAATAAAATTCCGTCCAAGTGATCGCGCTCGTGCTGAAAGTAAGACGAATAGGGTTTGAGTAAAACCTGTTCTTTGATTGCGCCGGTAATGGTTTGATAGCGGACCTTAATTTTGATCGGCCGGTCGATAAAGCCAAAATAGCCGGGAAAAGACAGGCAACCTTCCATGAACTGCAGGTCTTCGGGGAGCTGGGCCATGGTTTTCGGATAAATTTTAATAATCTCCGGGTTGACCAGCGGCTGGATCGATTTGTCCGGCAAAGTCATTAAAAATACCCGTTTTAAGACTCCGATCTGGTTGGCGGCCAGGCCGACGCCCTGGGGCCCAGCGCGTTTGGGTATCAGCGTCGCTTTCAGCTTGTCGACCAGCTTGATTAGCTCTTGATCGAACCGGGTGACCGGTGCGGCTTTTTGCCGCAGGGCCGGGTGAGGGTAGGTGACAATTTTCGCCATGGTGGTATTATAGCGGAAAAACAGCAATTTTGTGATATAATTATAGGATATGGCAAGAGTAGAATCAGACATCGTTCGAGTTTATGAGCAAAGAGGGGGGCTGGATTTTTATAATATCTTACTAATCCCTAATGAGGGGGGGAACCTCAAGAATATTCTGCGGAAATTATTATAGCGGTAACTGACGATAAAAGGATAAAAAAAAGATTTGATGTTGCCCATCGCCAAGAAGCTGGATTTTTTTTGGAATACCCAGGCTTTAGAGAGGGGTTATCAAGAAGAATCCAAATAGTTGATATTCATACACATAAAACTGAAGGGGGTCCAATCGGCGTCTTTAAGGTCATCCTTAAGAAAGATGATTATGATGATTTTATAGGTAAAAGTGGGATTGATACTATTTAATATTGAGTGTATTTAGTCTTTCTTTAACGATGTCATTTTGGGGGTTTAGAAATGTCAGAATATATTCGTACTGTTCCCGTGCCAACTCCGGCCGCTGGGTTTGTTCGTATAAAGATCCTAAAGAATTGCGGGCGGCTTCGTAATTGGGTTTAATGCCGACGGTTTTGACCAGTAGTTGCTCGCTCAAACCGGTTTGGCCCAGCTGGTTATAAACCAATCCCAGATTGTAGGTTAGCTTGGCGTCGGTCGGGACCAGGGTAATTGCTTGGTCAAAAGAACGCAAAACCTCGTTGTAATAACCCGGATCCAGTTCGGCCAAGGTCAGGAAAATTTTAATGCGCGAGCGCCAAAAGTTCAGGTTGACCGGGTTTTGGGCAATAACCAAGTCGGCGTTTTTAACAGCTTGGTCTTTAAATTTCTTGGCGGTTTGAGCGGAAGGTGAGGCATAGGCCACGGCCAGCTGGGCTTCGGTTTCAGCCAGGTCGTTACGGAACACCGGTTCTTTTGGGGAAAGCTGGACGGCCCGGCTTAAATTCTGCCAGCCTTCCTGCAGTCTTTTAGCCTTGGCCTGATTTTTGCCTAAATTATATAAATAGTCGGCCCGCCAGAGTTTAACGACGAAAAGTAAGCCAAATAAAGTGAGTAAACTAATTATGGCTATCGAGATCGCCTGAAAATTATTGATAGGATAAGCGGGCTTTGCCTCGGGGTCAGTCGCCTTCGCCAAGGCTATGGCGGGCCAAAGGAAAAACATCAGCGCCACCGGGACGACGGAAAAGCCGAAAAAATTACTGACGCCGGCACCAATGTATCCGGCCAAAAGCGAACTATATAAAATCATTTGCGATCGAGTATGAGTTTTTATACTTTGAATACACCAAATTGTAAACCAGCCGATTAACAGCAAATAACTGCCCAAACCAAACGCCCCGGTCGTCGCCAGAAAGTTTAAAAACTCGTTGTGGGCTTTGTTGTATAAAAAGTCCCATTCGGATAATAAATTGTGTTCGACCGGCCGGAAGTTATAGTAGGAATAAGCAAAAGTTTCTACTCCGGAACCGAACACCGGGTAATGTTTCCAAATGTCAATTGCCCCGCGCCAGACCACTTGCCGGATATCTGAAGAACTGGAACCGCCGGATTGGGCCAGCGGCACTTCATTGGCCAGGCCGCCGGTAGGCTGGAGTTGGGGCAAATAGGGACGGGCAAAATACATGAATATAAGAATAAAAGCGATAAAGAATAGGGTCGTTTTGCGCCAGCGCATTAGGCCGTAAACCAGCGCGGCGGCGGCCAAAGCTAAAAAACCGGAACGGGATTTAGTGAAGTAAAGCGCCAATAAATAAATCGCGGTGAGCGGCCAGCGGGGTAGGCTTAAAGGGATCAGCATGATTAGGTAGGCCGCCAGCCAGTTGGGCTGGCCTAAGGTCGAAAAGACCCGGTTCTGGACGTCTTGGACCCAGATGTGTTTATCAATTCCAAAATGCTCGGCGATGCCGTAAAGGCTGACGACTAAACCGGTGGATAAAATTACGGCCACAGCTTTTTTGGTTTTATCGGTCATAAAGGCGGCGTAGGCCCAGTAAAGGGTTAAGTAGGAAATAGTGGATAACAGCCCGCCGTGGAAGCGGGAATAGTAGCCCCAGATTGAGGTATGCCGGTCGATCGAAAGGATAGTGGAAATGATTTGGGAAATTAAAAATAGCACCAGCGGCAGGTCCAGCGGCGTGCGCCGGAAAATGAAGCGGTGGGAACGGATGGACTCGACTGCCCAGGCGCCGGCAATAATAATCGCTCCGGCGTAAACCGTCAGCATTTTGTTAAACTCAAACAGCTCAAAGTTCCAGGGAGTTAAAATTAACGGGACGATAATAAAGAGCAGATAAAAAGCCGCGGCGATCATGTTAGAATGATTTTAACATGTATTTACCGTTAGTTTATGATTTGGCCGTGGATTTAGGCACCAGCAATACCTTGATTAATTTGTCCGGCAAAGGGGTGATTGTCCGGGAGCCGACGGTGATTGCCCGCAAGAAAAAATCCAAAGAACTTTTGGCCGTGGGAATGGAAGCTAAGAAAATGCTGGGGAAAAATCCCGAGGCGATTGAGGTCGTCCAGCCGATTAAGGGCGGCGTCATCGCCGATTTCGATGCGACCGCGGTGATGCTCAAACACTATTTCGAACAAATAAGCCAGCACATTGGCTGGTTGCCGCGGCTGCTGCGGCCGCGGGTGGTCGCGGGCATTCCCGGCGGGTTGACTGAAGTGGAAAAGCGGGCGGTCCAGGATGCGGCTCTGTCAGCCGGCGCCCGCCGGGCCTTATTAGTGGAAGGGCCGTTAGCGGCGGCTTTAGGCGCCGGGATTGAAGTGATCCGTCCCGACGGCCATTTGGTGGTGGATATCGGCGGCGGGACCACCGAAATTGCCGTGATTTCTTTATCCGGCATCGTGGTTAATCGGTCTTTGAGAGTGGCCGGACAAACTATGGACCAGGCGATTGTCAAAGCGGTCCGTTTGAGCCGCGGTTTATTGTTGGGCGAGGCCACGGCCGAAGAAGTGAAAATCAATATCGGTTCGGCGGCTGCCTTGGAAAAAGAAAAAATCTTTGTGGTCCGCGGCCGGGACATAGGGAAAGGCTTGCCCCGGTCATTGAAACTAAAAAGCGCGGAAATCCGGGAAGTACTGGCGCCGATTATCCAGGAAATTACTGCCGCCGTGGCCGATATTTTAGAAGAAACCCCGCCGGAATTGGTGGGAGATATTCTCCAGCATGGCATCATTCTTTGCGGTGCCGCCGGTTTAATGCCGGGGATTGACCAAGTGATTGCTGAAGCCACTAAGATGCCGGTCGGGATTACCGAAGCGCCCCAAGATGCGGTGGTCCGGGGCTTGGCGAAACTGTTGGCTAACGCCCGATTACTGGAAATGGTCCGGTTAAAGCGCGGTTTGAGTTAAAGTTTCCCGGATGATCGCCACACCCAGGCGGTGGCGGATCTTCAGGGTTTTCAGGGTGCCATTAAGGGTTGGTTTTTGGGGAATTCCCAATTCAAAAATGGCCGCGTCGGCCGGTCCGGTTGCCAGTTCCTGGATTGCCGGCAGGGACGAAGGCACAATTAGAATTGGAAACGCGAGATAAATAACCATCAGGGTCAGCACTAAAACCACCGATCGCCAGATGAGCTTCATGAAAATAGTATACTATATAAAATAATGAGATGGTTAATTTTTGACTGGCTGGTGACTTTAAGTTTATTCGGTTTGTTAGCCCGGTTGATCGGCGTGGGTTTGATCAATCACGATTATTATCAAACTCTGGCCCGGGAAAATCGGGTGAAAGTAATTAAATTGCCGGCCGAGCGGGGTAAAATCTATGACCGTTTTAACCAGTCTTTAACCGGCGCCGGCGAAGCTTTCGGTCACGTTTTGGGCTACGTGGGCGAGGGGAACCGGGAAATTATCGGTAAAGACGGCCTGGAATTGGTTTACGATCAATTACTGCGAGGCAAGGATGGCAGCTTGCTGGTGGAAACCGATGCCGAGGGTTTGGTTGTCCGGGAGATCGGCCGGAATGATCCGCAACCCGGGGCCGATTTGACCACGACCCTGGATAAGGGCCTCCAGCAAAAAGCTTTTGCTTTACTGGCCGGACGTAAGGGGGCGTTAGTCGCCAGCGAACCGCAAACCGGGGCAATTTTAGCTCTGGTTTCCAGTCCGGGGTTTAAACCAGACGCGGTCGGGCAGTATTTAACCGATAAAAATCTGCCTTTATTTAACCGGGCGATTGGCGGGGTTTACCCTCCCGGCTCGACTTTTAAAATTATTACTGCCGTCGCGGCTTTAGAAGAGAAAAAAATCGATCAAACGACCATGATCGAGGATACGGGTGAGATTCAAATCGGCCCCTACCGTTACAGTAACTGGTATTTCAGCCAGTACGGCCGGACGGAAGGCTGGCTGAATCTAGTCGGGGCGATTAAACGAAGCAACGATATTTTCTTTTACCGTTTGGGCGAATCGCTAGGGATTAGAGCTTTATCTGAATGGGCCAAGTGGTTCGGTGTCGGCAATAAGACTATGATCGATCTGCCCGGAGAAGCGGCCGGGGTTATGCCCGATCCGGACTGGAAGCAAATGGTCAAAAAAGAAGACTGGTTTTTAGGTGACACTTTAATCAGCGCCATCGGTCAGGGTGATATTTTAATGACGCCCTTGCAGGTTAATCAAATGGCCGGTTTAATTGCCGCTCAAGGTAACTTTTGCCGGCCATATCTAGTCGGAAACAAGAATTGCCGGCAGTTGGATATTAGCCCGTCAACTTTGGCCTTGATTATCGAAGGGATGAGTCAGGTGACCCAAACCGGCGGCACCGCCTTTCCTTTTTTTGATTTTCCGATTCCGGTGGCCGGTAAAACCGGGACGGCGGAATTCGGTCTGCCTGCGCAGGCAGGAGATCAAGCTAAAACTCACGCTTGGTTTACCGGGTTTGCTCCGGCAGATAACCCCAATATTGTGGTGACAGTTTTATTGGAGGGAGCAGGCGAGGGTTCTTACCAAGCCGCTCCGGTGGCCAAAGAATTATTGATTTATTGGTTTTCCCGGCAGTAGTCTTCCAGTCGGTTTTGGCTGCTAATCGGCTTGGCTTTGTAATTATGCTACTATATATTTTATTATGCGATCGAGTATGATTTTATATAAATGAAAAATAATAAAACCGATCCCGTTTCCGTAATTTCCGCCGGCCTGTTTGTTACCGGTGTCGACTTGATTTTATTCGCCGCCTCTTTCGGGTTGAATCTGTATGCCGCCGGCTTCAGCCATAAAGGCATTGTAAAAATTCTCCGGAACAGTTTTGAGCTGGCCGCTTTTTTCCGGGAGAAACTGTTAAATTCCGGGACTGCCTACGCGAGGAAGAAAGACTATTTGGAAAATCGGCGGCGGGACCTGGTGCTGACCCGGGCCGGCAGGGAACGGCTGAAACGGCTTCTGCCCCGCTATCGGAAGAACCGCCCCTGGGATGGACGATTGCACTTGATTACTTACGACATTAAAGAGACCAAGAAAGAAAAACGTCAGCAGCTTGCCCGCTGGCTGGCAGCGCATCGGGCGGTGAAGCTACAGAAAAGCGTTTGGATCTCGGTTGCGGATTTAAGCCGGGAATTACGGCAGGAAAATTTGATTTATCAGGACGAAGGTATTGTTTTAATTTCTTCTTTAAAAAGCAGCGAGGGTATCGGCGGTAAAACCGTTCAGGAGCTGGTCGAGCAGTGGTACCATTTGTTTGAACTTAACCGCCGTTATGATAATTTACTGCTCTTGTTCAAAGAGAAAAAATTTCTGACAAAAGAGGAGAAGTTTATTATAAAGATGCGTTACTTGAAAATTTTAAAAGATGACCCCCAGTTACCGCGGCAACTTTTACCTAAAAATTGGCAGGGAGATGTCGTATACAACTATATAAATCAATTATCGATCGAGAATTAATTTATATACTATGGAAGATTTAAAGTATTGGGTGGGGTTGAGCGGGTGGGAAGGATTTGGCCGGAATCGGCTGGAATTTTTATTAAAGCATTTTGGCTCGGTTCAAAAAATCTGGGAGGCCGGGCCGGATTTGAATCGTCAATGGCAAAATAATAAGGATTTAGACAAGGAGATGGAGAGACAGGAAAGATATCAAATTAGAGCGATAACAATTGAAGATAAAAGATACCCTAAATTATTAAAAGAGATTGATTTTGCGCCATTTATTTTATTTATAAAAGGCTCAATAGAGGTCTTAAACCGGCCGGGAATAACAGTGGTCGGCACGCGGAAGATGACCGAGTACGGTCGTCAGGTAACCGGTAAGTTGGTTCGTGAGTTAGCTAAAAAATTAACAATTTTCTCTGGTTTGGCCAGAGGAGTCGATGGCTGGGCCCACCGGGTCTGTTTGGGGGTTGGCGGTAAAACCGTAGCGGTTTTGGGTCATGGTTTGGAGCGGATTTACCCGCCAGAGCACGCCGGGTTGGCCGAGGAGATTATCAGTCACGGCGGCGCTTTGGTGAGTGAATTTCCATTAGATTATCAGTTAAATAAGCAAAATTTTCCCCGGCGCGACCGGATTTTAGCCGGTTTGACTTTGGGGACTTTAGTGATTGAAGGCGGGGAGAAATCCGGCACCAAAATCACCGCCGGTTTTGCTGCAGATTACGGCCGGGAAGTATTTTGCGTGCCCGGGCCGATTGATTCGCCGACCGCCGCCGGTCCGGCGCTCCTGATCCAGCAGGGAGCAAAACTAGTGACGGGAGTGGAAGATATCTACGAAGAACTTAATCTAAATTAATAATTATTTGGTTGCCAGCAATGAATTACAAATGGAATTTAGATCAGTATGAAAATCATTGATAGCCGGTTTTTTACCTTTTACCCATTTGATCCGTTCTAAAAGTTCAATTGGAAACTCAATTAATCTTTTGGCAATATTCGGAGGAAATATACCAACGGCCTTTGAATTTGCCGAAAGAAAAATATCCCGCCAATCAATCTTGTTGTTTTTGGCAATTACCCAAATATCGACAACATCTTTAGCTTCATCTCGACTGATCAAAGCTGATAACTTGTTTGACAAAATTTTCTTTTTTTTGAGCTTGCCATACCTATACGGCACATCATTTACTAAATCAATTTTTAATATTTTATTAACATTTATGGAAATGTAGCCTTCTGATTTAATAATTACTTTAACTTCAAAGTTTTTCATTAAATTGGATAATATTTGTTCAGAAAATTTAATAAAATTTAAGTCTTTGTTTACAAACAAGTCTAAATCGTCAGAATAACGGTGATTAAAATAACATCGGGAAAGAGCGGTGCCGCCAGTCAAATAAAATGGTGTTTGAAGCTTGTCAATTAGTTTCAGTACATTATCCTGTAATGGATACAGGGTATCGTTGCAATAAGAATTCATAGCCATTTTTGATTGTTTGGTTAAACAATCGGCCCTTAACTTTATTCCAATTATTTTTTAACATGTCCAATGATATCAAATTCATAGCTTCATAATAATTTAAGTTTTCTAAAATCCTAACAATTGCCCAACTTTGGTTCATATTTCCCAAAACTTTTTTGCCACGCAAAATAGCCTCAAATTCATCTTGAGTCAAATTATAATCCCAAACTAGTTGTTTAAACAAACTAGATTTCATGAGTTAATTATACATTAAAGGGTGGTTAATCTAAAAACTTAAATGTGGAAAGGATTTGCATTGAAATTTCTCTAAAATTTGTCTTGGTTGTAGGGTCAGCGCTACCATCGATTATTTGAATATAATTTTGCCCGTCAGGTAACTCAAAAAAATAATAAACTAAATTGGCACTCGTAGTAAAACCCTTTGTTGTATATGTATATCCATTTATTTGATTAAGGGTTATTTTGCTCATGGGTTTGATAATTTTGGTTATTATATCGTTTTTGGCTTTTTCATTGATAAGGTTTTCAAGTGTTTTTTCTCCTAAGGGGTGCTTAGAAAAAAATAGAGCTAGTCCATCTTCAATTTCTGCTTCTTCACGTTGAGTTGGTCCTGATTTAAATAAACGGATTGTTTTGCCTTCAATTACCATAAGATCAATTTCGTTGGGAATTTTAATAGAAAATCCAAGCGTAGGGATAGGGAATATGTTTAAGTCGGCTGTAGGTAAAGGGGAAACGGCTGGTTTTGATTGTAAGATCACAATTTGTTTTTGCAATAAACGGTTTTGGTAAAAGAGACAGCTGGAGGTGAGAATTGACAGGGCGGTTAAAATTATTAGGACTTGCTTAAACTTATCCATACTATTTATAGTATAGCATTATGAAATTAATCATTGTTGAATCGCCGACCAAGGCCCGAACGTTAACCCGGTTTTTAGGGGATAAATATCAGATCGAAGCCTCAATGGGGCATTTGCGCGATCTGCCCAGCAAAAAACTCGGGGTGGACTTGGAGCATAATTTCGAGCCGGAGTACGTCATCGATAAGAAAAAGCAGGCGACGGTGACCAAACTAAAAACAGCCGCTAAAGCCGCCACCGAGATTATTTTAGCGACCGACCCGGACCGTGAAGGCGAAGCCATTGCCTGGCATTTAGAATATATTTTAAAAGATACGGCCAAGGATTTTAAGCGGATTGTTTTCCACGAAATTACCGAAAACGCGATTGCGACGGCCCTAAAAAATCCGGGTAAAGTTGACCTGAAATTGGTCGACAGTCAGCAAGCCCGCCGGATTTTAGACCGGTTAGTCGGTTATAAACTCTCGCCGCTTTTGTGGCGCAAGGTTAGGCGCGGCCTGTCCGCCGGCCGGGTGCAAAGCGTGGCGGTGCGTTTGATTGTCGAACGGGAACAATTGATTAAAGCTTTTGTGCCCCAGGAGTATTGGGAAATTAAAGTCGAGCTGCAAAAAGACAAAATTAATTTTTTGGTGCAATTAATTAAGGCGCTCAAAAATAAAGCCGAATCACAAACAACGGTAAATGACTTGGAAGCGTCCGAGTATCAAGTAAAATCAATCGATCAAAAAACTCTGTCCCGTCATGCCTATCCGCCGCTGATTACTTCCACGCTTCAGCGTTTGGCCGGCAACCGCCTTGGCTGGAGTGCCAAAAAAACCATGGCCATGGCCCAGCATTTGTACGAAAACGGTTTGATTACTTATCACCGGACGGATAGTGTTAATTTAGCCCAGGAAGCGATCGAGATGTGCCGTGCCTATATAAATAGTACTTATGGTAAAGAGTATCTGCCGGATCAGCCTAATTTTTACAAAAGCCGGTCCAAGAATGTGCAGGGTGCTCATGAAGCCATCCGGACGACCAAGTTAACTGTCAGTGCCGATGAATTGGGTAAAAGCGAACAGCGGCTGTATCAATTAATTTGGCAGCGGTTTGTGGCCTGCCAAATGAAGCCGGCGCTGTTTAAAAAAACTACTCTTGTGATAAAGGCCCAGGGAGTTAAAGCTTATGAATTAAAAGCCGAAGCCGAAAAAATGGAATTCGATGGCTGGATGAAAGTCGGCGACGGCTTCAAACAAACCGAAGTTAATTTACCCAAAATGGCCGCGGGGGATAAACTGCAGTTGGTTAAAGTTCTGCCGGAGCAAAAATTCACCCAACCGCCCCCGCGCTACACCGAAGCCAGTTTGATCAAAGAACTGGAGAAAAAAGGCATCGGCCGGCCATCAACTTACGCGCCGATTATTAGCACCATTCAGGACCGCTACTATGTGGAAAAAGACGAGCAAAAGTTAAAGCCGACGGCGATCGGGGAAACCGTCACTTTATTTTTAATCAAGCACTTTGATACCATCATGGACTACGATTTTACCGCTAAAATGGAAGACGATTTGGACCAAATTGCCTTAGGTAAACTTAAGTCAACAGAATTACTCAAAAACTTCTATTTGCCTTTTGATACCAAGTTAATCGAAGTTACGGAAAAAGCCGAACGGGCTAAGATTGCTACCGAAACTACCGGGGATAAATGCCCGGATTGTAAGGAGGGAGATATTGTCATCCGCCTGGGCCGGTTCGGTAAATTTTTAAGCTGTACGCGTTTTCCCGAATGTAAATATACTGCCAGATATAAAGACGTTGTTCCTGATGTTAAGTGCGCCCAATGCGGCGGCGAAGTGGTGATTAAGAAAACCCGCCGCGGCAAAAGTTTTTACGGTTGCGGCAACTACCCTAACTGCAAGTGGGCTTCCTGGAAAAAACCAGTTAACCTGCAAGGACAGTCCCTGTAGGTCCACTTTGATACAGTAATTGCCGGTTGCCCAAAGAATAATTTTTTGACACAGTAGTAAGGCTATGAACGCGCTTAATTTTCAGGTTAAAAAAAGATCAGGCGAACTTCAATTATATAGTGATGATAAAGTTATTCACTCGATTTTTCGGGCGCAGGAAAATATCGGCAAAGAAGATTTGGATCAAGCCAAAACTATCGGGATTAAAGTTATTGCCGAACTTAAAAAACGCTTTGAGCAGGAAAAGATTTTGGGTTCGGACGAAATCGGCGATGTGGTCGAACGGATTTTAATCGACGACAAGCTTTACGATATTGCCCGGGCATTTATTATTGCCCGCGAGCGTCAGCGCCAGGAACACAAAGCCGAGCACGGTTTAGGCGTGGTTGATGACATTGGTTTGCCATATGCCTCGATTGTGGTGCTCAAGAATAAATATTTAAGAAAAGATGACAACGGCAAGCTGCTCGAAACTCCCAAAGGTTGTTTCCGGCGGGTGGCCCGGGCTTTGGCGCTAGCGGAAACAGATAAAAAGAACCGGGCGATTTGGGAAGAACGGTTTTTTACTGTGATGAGTCAATTGCGGTTTTTACCGGGCGGCCGGACCCTGGCTAATGCCGGCACGATTAATAATCAGCTGGCCAACTGTTTTGTCATCCCGATGCCTGATTCGGTCGAGGGAATTTTTGAGTCGGTAAAAGAGTCGTCGATCCTCAAAAAAAATGGCGGCGGGGTAGGGTTTTCTTTTTCCCGCATCCGGCCTAAAGGGGATGTGGTGGCGACGACGACCGGCCGGGCGGCCGGACCGGTAGCGTTGATGAAAATTGTCAACGAAGCCTCGGAGATGCTTCAGCAGGCCGGCGGAAGACGCAGCGGCAATATGGTCATCATGCACGTAACCCACCCGGATATTCTGGAATTCATCACCTGTAAAGAAGACGAGGGGGTGTTAAACCACATTAATTTTTCTTTAGGGGTGACCGATAAATTCATGAAGGCGGTTAAACGTGACAAAAACTGGGATTTGGTCAATCCGCGCAATGGCCAAGTGGTTAACACCGTCGCCGCCCGGTCGATTTTCGAACTGGCCGCTTCCTATGCCTGGAAAAACGGCGATCCGGGCATGATCTTTTTAGACCGGATCAACCGGGATAACCCTACGCCGCACGCCGGGGTACTGGAAGCGGTTAATCTCTGCGGCGAACAGCCGCTATTATCCTACGAAGCTTGCAATTTGGGTTCAATTAATTTGGCGGCCCATGTTCGGGATAATGATTTGGATTGGAAAAAAATAACCGAGACAGTTCAAATCGGCACCCGGCTTTTAGATAATGTGGTGACCGTTTGCAAGTATCCGCTTAAACAAGTGGACAAAGTGGTTAAAAGCAACCGGAAAATCGGCTTGGGGGTCATGGGTTGGGCCGACGTCTTGATTAAATTGGGGATACCGTATAATTCAAAACAAGCTTTAGCCCTGGCGGAAAAGACGATGAAATTTATTAATGATGTTGCCCGGGAGCAATCGGTGAAGCTGGCCGAGACCAAAGGCAGTTTCCCCAATTTTGACGGCAGTTTGTGGCAGAAGCGGGGTTACAAAAAATTTAGAAATGCCACTTTAACCACCATTGCCCCGACCGGATCGATTTCCATGGTGGCTAACTGTTCCTACGGCATCGAACCGCTGTTTGCTTTGGCGTTTTACAAAGAAGTTATGGGCGGGATAAGATTGCCGGAAATTAACAATGATTTGTTGAATGTTTTAAAACAAAGCGGTGCCGATTTGAGTAACGGGTTGGTTGATCAAATCGCCGCCCAAGGCACAGTCCGCGGGATTAAAGAAATTCCCGAGGCGGTTAAAAAATTACTTGTCACTGCTCATGAACTCGAACCCGAAGAGCACATCAAGATGCAGGCGGCGTTTCAAAAATATACCGACAACGCAGTCAGCAAAACCATCAATATGCGGTCTGACTTCCGGGTCGATGACGTGGCCAAAGCCCTGATTCTGGCTTGGGAATTAGGCTGTAAGGGAATTACTGTTTACCGGGATACCAGCCGGTCGGTGCAGGTGTTAAACGTTGGGTACAACGGTTCAAGTTCTAAACCCAAAACCCTAAATTCTAAACAATCTCAAAATATAAAATTAAAAACTCAAAACAAGTGCCCCCAATGCGGTACGGTTATGTTTAAGGCCGAAGGTTGTGCCACTTGCCCCAGTTGCGCCTTTTCCGTTTGTAGTTTATAACTAAAAATCATGCGCCGTAAAAAAGGCAAATTAGTCGTTCGCCACGGACCGATGTGGTCGGATAAAACCACCTGGCTGATTGAAAAATATTTTGCCGTATCTACATCTTTCGCCTTCAAACCCAGCCTCGATAACCGTTATACCGATAAAGCCGTGTTAAGGAGTCATACCGGTGCTGAAGCCCCAGCAATTTTGGTAGATGCTAAAAAACCTCGGCTATTGCTGGAAAAGGTGCTGAAGCAGTCAGCCGAACGGATTGTCATTGATGAGACCAACTTTTTTGACGTCAAACTTATTCGGGTAATCAATCAGATTTTAAAGCAGGGAATTGATGTTTTTGCCGCCGGCCTAATGCTCGATTCCGACCGAAAGGAATTCGGGCCGACCAAAGCCTTAACTCAAATGGCCGATGAAGTTATCGAGGGCCGGGCCCGCTGCGACTTTCGTTTTGCCAACGGTTATTGTCTTAATCCGGCCAAATACACTTATGCCAAACGCAAAAAAGAATCCCAGTTGGTGGTGGGCGCCGCCGATCTTTACGGAGCGGCCTGCCTGGAGCATTATCATTTGCTCCACGTCACCGAAACCAAAAACAATGATTGGTTAAAACGCTTGCGCCTGCCCAAAAAGATTGTTCTGGAACCGGAGGTAAAAAAATATCTGCAAACTTTGCGTTTGCCGTATCTGCGCCGGCCGTTAAAATTTTCTCCCGAGCGTTATCCCCGGATCGAGGTGGGAGCGGACACGATGCGGGTGGGCAAGACCACGGCCGTAGAAGTGCTGGCGCAAGAATTTAAAAAACTGAAATTGCCGGTAATGACCTCATTTGAAGATTGGCGTCATAATCCGCACTTGAAAAAGAGTTATAAAGATTCCAGTTTGGCTTTATTAAATTCTCAAAAATGGTTTATCCAGCGAAAATTTGATCAGGTAAGGTTGGGGGCTAAAAATAAAATTTGGGTTCAGGACGTGCACCCGGAAATGGATTATTGCTATGCCTTAACTAATTTAATTTTAGGACGGATGAAATTAGCTCACTTCCGGGAATACGTTGATTATTTCTACAGTTTAGACTGGGCCCATGTGCCGGCGGCTGACGCCTTGGTATATTTGACGGCCAGCGACGATGTGGTCATTAAGCGCGCCCACGCCAGCCTGCGGCCGTTTGAAACGATTGACGATAATCCTGCCTGCGCAGACAGGTATTTTTTGGTGATGAAGCGGGTTAACCAAACTTGGCTAGCCGGGACTAAATATCTTTTAGACGTGGTGGTTTTGCCGATTAATACCGATAATTTTAATTTTGCTAAAAACAGCGAGGCAAAGAAAAAGCTGGCCAAAAAAGTCCTGCAAAAATTAGCCCAATTGGGTTGGCGCTATAATGGCCGGTAAATTAATCGTTTTTGAAGGCATTGACGGTTCGGGCAAGTCCACCCAGGTAAAATTATTCCCGGCCGATAAAAAATTATCTTTTCCGCGCTATGACACTTTGGTCGGCAAGTTGATCCGGTTTATCTATTTTCATAATTTATTTAACCGTTTAAGTCCTTATGTGACGACGTTTCTGTTTGCCTTTGACAGGTGGTTAGCTAAACCAATTATTATTGGTTGGCTAAAACAGGGAAAAACGATCGTACTCGACCGGTATACTTATTCGAGTTTGGCCCATCAAGGGTCGAAACAAAAAAATTTAATTAACTGGATATACTGGCTGGAGTTTAAAATGTTTCGTTTGCCACAGCCGGATAAAGTGATTTATCTGAAAATCGATCCGGTAGTGGCTCAAAAATTGATGAAAGCCCGCCGCAAAGATATGGCTGAAGCTGATCTGGCTTACCAGCAGGCAACGGCTAGGCTTTACGAGTTTTTAGCCAAAAAATTTAACTTTACGGTAATTAATTGCCTGGATAGCAAAAATAGATTATTATCAAAAGACGATGTTAGACGAAAAATTAAAAGTGCAATTGGTTAAAGCGGCGATTGCCGGCTCCAAAAATTCCTACTCGCCCTACTCAAAATACCGGGTGGGGGCAGCGTTATTAACCACTGGCGGTGAGATTTTTAACTCTTGCAATGTGGAAGTCGCTTCTTATGGTTTGACCGATTGTGCCGAATCCTCTTTAATTTCCAAGGCAGTGAGCGAGGGGATGGCAGTGAAACACGGCCGGAAATTTATTCAGGCGATTGCGGTAGTCACGGCCGACGGCGGCGTGCCTTGCGGCCGTTGCCGCCAAAGACTGCGGGAGCATTGTGATGACTGTTTAGTCATTTCAGCTAATTTGGAAGGTGAAGTATTAAAACTGACCAGTCTTAAGGAATTATTGCCGGATTCTTTCGGCCCGGAAAACTTAGGTATTAAATAAATATTAATATTGTGCCGAATAACTATTACAATAACTATTACACTTTTTGACGCACGTGCGATAGAAAGTGTAACATGGTAATATGGCAAAATTGTTACGGTCCCGGGACAGAATCTTAATCGGACTGGCGGTTTTAGGCGATATTCTGGATAAACTGATGCCCGACCGTAATGCCAGATTGCAGATTTTGGGTTTAGGTTGCTACACGCCGCCGGGTTACCGGAAGCGGTCTTTACACACAGCCGTCAGCCGGCTGCTCAAAACCGGCTTGATCAGTAAAGCCATTAAAAACGGCGAGGCGGTCTGGGAGTTAACCGGCGCCGGCAAAAACCAGCTTCAGCGGTCATTTCCATTGTTAAATTGGCAGAAGAAAAAATGGGACGGATGGTGGCGGATTGTCATTTTTGACATTGCCGTCACTAAAAATTGGTTGAGAGATAAATTGCGGCGCAAACTTAATGAACTGGGTTTTGGCCAGTGGCAGGCAAGCGTTTACGTTTCGCCCCATGACGTGGCCGAAGATATGAAAGAGTTTTTGGCCAGCGAAAAATTATCCGGTCAGGCGTCGGTGTTGGTGACGCGTGAACTGTGGCCGGAAAATCCGGAAAAAATTGAGCGGATGTGGCAGTTGGATCAGTTAAACCGGCAATACCAATCTGTAGTGGATTTTCGGGAGAAAAACAAATCTGGATTGGACGAGAGGAAAGTCCGCTGGCTGATTAGCCGGTATTTGCAGGCGGTTGAAGCAGATCCGTTTTTACCCAAAGAATTTTTACCCCAACCTTGGTTTGGGGAGACTGCCCGGAAAGTCTTTCACCGATTACACTTTATCACGCACGTACGTCAAGAAGTGTAACATTAAAATTAAAAAACCCTGACGGTGTCAACGTGGCCGTTTTTGATTTCCAGGGTGCCATTGGCAATTAATTCTCTATAAGATGCGGCAGTGCTTGTTTTTCTACTGTTGCGACAGACACTTTAGCTGCGTGAGCTAGGGGTAAATTCGTTGCGCGGCATAATCTTTTGTAATATACTGCGGTTATGTCGTTTAAGTCAAGTTCGGCGCAGAAACCAGAAGCCGGCGGGTTGCAGTATCATACCCGGTTAAAAGCGGGAGATATTCCACCGTACGTGCTGGTTCCCGGCGACCCCAAACGGGTAGCCAAAATTGCCGCGTTATGGGAAAAACCGGAAGAAGTCGCTGATTACCGGCAATACCACACCATGAAGGGCGAGTACCAGAAGGCAAAATTAGCCTGTACTTCATCCGGAATCGGCTCACCGGCGTTAGCGATTGCCTTTGATGAATTATTGCGCGTGGGTGTTCACACTTTTATCCGTGTCGGCACCTGCGGCAGTTTACAGCCGGATATGTACATCGGCGATCTGGTCATTACTACCGGGGCGGTGCGTCTCGATGGCGCCAGCAAAGATTACGTCATTCCCGAATATCCGGCCATTGCCCATTACGAAGTTGTCGAGGCCTTAATTGCCGCCGCCAAAAAATTAAAAGTTAAATATCATGTGGGCATTACTGCCTCAACTGATACTTTTTCCGTTGGGCAAGGCCGCCCCGGAGTTAACGGTTATTTGCCATCTCATAAAGCTAAGATTTTTGAGGATATGCAGGCGGCCAATGTCAAAAACTTTGAAATGGAAGCGGGCTGTTTATTAACCATGGGTTCCTTGTTTGGCGTGCGCACGGGCGCGATTTGCGTCGTGGTAGCCGACCGGGTGCGGGATAAGTTTGAGCTGACTGATGCCATGGAACAAAAATGTGCTATAGTAGCCAGCGAAGCGGTAAGAATTCTTCAAAAATGATGAAGCCAGGTTAAAAAAAATCCGGGCGGCCCACAAGTGGATTTTAGCCAACCGTAAAGTTTTTAAGAATATTGACTATAAAGCCTTGATTAATGCCGGGAGAAAGTATTAAA
>Ga0066637_10000881_pt1 | contig 18870 bp, 23 predicted proteins | sample CryGeyCG2014_020_FD_62737 | JGI IMG/M metagenome (GOLD analysis project Ga0066637, IMG submission 62737) | Groundwater microbial communities from aquifer - Crystal Geyser CG08_land_8/20/14_0.20 | ecosystem: Environmental > Aquatic > Deep subsurface > Groundwater | place: USA: Utah: Grand County...
TCATATCAGTTAAAATAACCAAAACATGTAAACCCTTTTCAAAGGCAAGGAATTCAGCTGTCGTTAAAGCTAATCTGGGCAGGGTAATTCTTTCGATCACTGGGTCGTTCGCTAAATTAACAAACAAAACAGAATTTTGCAAAGAATTTGCTTTTTTAAATTCAGAGATAAAAAACTCGGATTCTTCAAAAGTAATTCCCATAGCGGCGAAAACAACAGCAAATTTCTGCCCTCCCTTTTCTTCACCTAATACTTTTGCTTGCCTGGCTATTTGCGCAGCCAAAGCTGAATGCGGAAGCCCAGCGCCAGAGAAAATGGGTAATTTTTGACCCCGAACTAATGTGTTTAAGCCATCAATTGTTGAAATGCCTGTTTGAATAAAGTCATTAGGATATTCTCGACAATAGGGGTTTAAAGGGGCACCATTAATATCAAGATATTTTTCAGCAATGATTTCGGGGCCCTTGTCTTTGGGCTTTCCAGCTCCGTCAAAAATACGACCCAACATATCTAAAGATACACCCAAAGTCATTGTTTTACCTAAAAATTTGGCTTTTGAGTCTCTTAAGTTCATGCCTCGGATGTCTTCAAAAACCTGGACAATAGCTTTATGTTCTTGGGCTTCTAAGACGCGACCCCTTTTAATTGAACCGTCTTGTAACTCAAACTCAACTAATTCTTCGTACTTGATGCCTTCGGTGTTTTCAACAACGACCAATGGGCCAGAGGCCTCTTTAATTGTTTTGTATATTTTTTGCATACTTGTAGCTTTTATGGCTTATATGACTTATAAATCCCAGAGGACATATAGGGCTTATATGACCTATATGGCTTATAGGGTTATTTGGTCAAGATTATCTTCTAAGACAAGCTTGAACTTAGAAACCTTATCTTTTATTTCAGGGGTTAAAAACTCTTTAAAGCCCTTGCCTTGTTCAATCTCAAGCGAGCCCTTCTGATACAAAGAAATAATCACTTTTAACATGGCATACTGCTTTTTTAGCGAAGTGTAAGTATCAACTTCTAAAAAAGCGTTTTGATGTAAAAAATCCTCTCTGATAATTTTAGCAATTTCAAGCAAGAATTGGTCCTTTTCGCTTAAGGCCTCAACCCCGACCAAACGTACAATTTCTTCTAACTCTGACTCTTTTTGCAAAATCTCCATGCACTTGCTCTTTAGGGCCGGAAAATCAGGCCCGCCTTTTTCTCTAAAAAAACCTTTTAAATTTTCATCATACAAAGAATAAGAAGTTAACCAGTTAATGGCTGGAAAATGCCTTTTATAAGCTAAGGTGGCGTCTAAGGCCCAGAAAACTTTAGTTACTCTTAAGGTGTTTTGGGTAACTGGCTCTGATAAGTCGCCTCCTGGGGGTGAAACCGCCCCAACCACTGATAAATAGCCCTTTCGTTGATTATCGCCTAAGCATTCAACCGCTCCCGCTCTTTCGTAAAAAGCAGCTGTTCTTGAGCCAAGATAAGCTGGATAACCTTCATCGCCAGGCATTTCTTCTAACCTACCCGATATTTCTCGCAAGGCCTCTGCCCACCTTGAAGTTGAGTCAGCTAAAATAATAACTGACAGGCCCATATCACGGAAATACTCACCAATCGTTACAGATGTGTAAACCGATGCCTCTCTAGCGGCCACGGGCATATTAGAGGTATTAGCAATAATAACCGTTCGCTCCATTAGGGGCTGGCCTGTTTTAGGGTCTTTAAGCTCGGGAAATTCTGCTAAAACATCAGCTACTTCATTTCCGCGCTCACCGCAAGCCGCATAAATCACAATATCAGCATCGCTCCATTTAGCGATTTGATGCTGAACAACTGTCTTGCCTGAACCGAATGGGCCAGGCACACAACCAGTGCCACCTTTAGCTATGGGGAAAAATGAATCAATCACCCTCTGGCCCGTAATCAGGCCAGTACTGGGTAAGACCTTTTGCTTAATCGGCCGAGGGTTTCGAATAGGCCATTTTTGAAGCATTTGGATTCTATGTTTTTTGCCCTCACTTTCAATAACGGCTATTTCTTCTATAACAGTATAATCACCTTCCTTGGTTAAAGAAACAAGAGTGCCTTCTTTAATGTAAGGGGGTGCCATAATTTTATGTTGTAAAAACTTGGTTTCTCTTACTTCACCTAAAACATCGCCACCGGTAACTTTGGCTCCCTCTTTTTTTAAGGGTTTAAAATGCCATTTTTTCTCTCGGTTTAAAGCCACACTTTCAACCCCTCTTTTGATAAAATCACCTGACTTTTCTTTTAAATCTGGTAAGGGCCTTTGAATCCCATCATAAATATTACCTAAAATACCAGGGCCTAATTCTACCTGTAAGGGCTCACCGGTTAAAGTAACTGGCTCACCTGGGCCAATGCCCGAGGTCTCTTCGTAAACTTGGATATAGATAGTATCACCAACTATTCGAATAACTTCACCTGAAAGGCCTTCATTGCCTAATTTGACAACTTCGTACATTTTAGCCTGACTAGCTCCATTGGCTACAACTAATGGGCCAGCGACTTTAATAATTGTTGCTTTGTTTTGTTCTTGCATGATTTTAATTTTTAATTCTTAATTCTTAATTTTTATTGATTGAAAATTAACTTAAATTTATTTTATCTGTGCCTAAAGCTCTTTCTAAGGTCTCTTTTAAAAAATTGGTTTTTTCAGTAGCAAAAGCGCTTGGCACAACTAAAACAGCGGGCAGGGCTTGTTGAAATAAAAAGTCAAATTGGCTTTTAAACTTTTCAAAGGTCTGTTGCATTAAAAAAATAATCCCAACCTCTTTTTCTTTAATCTTACTTGCCATTGCTTCAATATCTTTTTCTTCTTTAACAAAAAAACTTTCAACCCCTAAGGCCTTAAATCCTAAGATAGATTTTTCTTCACCTACAATGGCTATTGTCATATTTTAAATTGGCAATAATAACGGTTCGATTTCTGAGACAGGAAGACCGACTCTTTTGGAAAATAAAATCAATTTAATATTGTTTAGGGCATTTAACTTTCTTTCAAAAAAACTTAAAACCTTAGCTACCCCGAAGCCAGTTTCGCGTTCTTCTTCTTTAGCCATATTACTTAAAAACCTATTTAGACCAACTTCAAGCAAGGTTTCAGAATGGTCTTTTTCAAAATCTTCTAAAATTAAAGAAATACCATAGGCCTCTAAAAACCTTTGTAAAGACGGCTTTACTTCTCCTTCTTTAAGGTTAGCTATTTTTAACATATCTTCGTGGTCAAAATTACCCCCATAAATAAACTCAATCTTATTTCTTTCTTTTAAAACGACTTTCAGGTTAGCGATGTCAATCTCAACCCTGACATAACGAGCTAAAAGGGGGTATTTATCGGCATATTTAAGCTTGCTTTCTAAAAATACTTTATCTACTGCCGCCTCTATCGAACTTGAACTTTTATTTCCTTCTAAAGATAGAAGTTCAAGGGCACGGCTGATCATTTCAAAAACAAGGGGTTCTTGAAAATAGTCAGTGTTTTTTTTCTTTAAAAGGCAAACAACTAAATCTTCCAAAGCAGAAAAAGACAGGTTGGCTGTTTTGAAAATAATTTGGTCTTTGGGCGTTTCAAGGTTTTTAGGTAAAAATTGTTCTTTCAAAATCTGCTTTAAATGTAAAACATCAAATTTTAAAAAAAGCAACTTACCCAGCAAGGGCTCTTCGGTTAAAACAACGTTCAATTTTGTTTTTAAGGCATTAAGGTCTGCTTGGGATATTTTTTCTAAGTCGGTTTCTGTTTGAAGAAAGGGGGCTAAATCAGTATCAAATAAAACAGCCAGAGCTGATTTTTCATCAGGCGCTTTTAACATCCTTTCTTGATCATTCTTAGATAAGGCCTGTTTTTCCCAGATATTAATAACACTAGTGGCAAATTCAAGCATAAATTATTTTAGCTAAGGCGGGCTCTATTTTTTCTTTTAACTCAGCTGTAATACTAGAAAAACGCAAATCAATTTCAGCTATTTCACCTTGAAAAACAAAACCCTCTTCTTTTAAACTATCCTCTATCTTAATCTTTTCGCTTTTTATCACTTTCTTTAGAAGAGGGGCTGTTTTTTTACCAGCTATGATGCTACCCTCTTTGCCAAGCAAGGGCTGGATCAATCTTTTTAAAAGATTTTCCATTTCTTCTTCAGGTAAAATAATGAGTTTTTCTTGGGCTTTTTGGTAGGCCTCTTTTAAGCCCTCTGCTTTTTTGGCTCCTATCCCAAGATTATATTTAAAAGAAAGCTGTTGAGTTAAGGCAAATAACTCTTTTTGCAAGGACTTTTCTAAGGCATCTTTTTCTTTGGCCTCTTTTTTTGTGGACTTTTCTTTAAAATCCTCCTTTAAACTTAAAAGCCCCTTCTCTTCTTCTTCTAAGATAAGGCCTATTGTTTGGTTTGCTTTTTCTTCAAGCGTTTTCAAAATATTGTTCATAGTTTTTCACTTCATCACTTGTCCACTTAAATTAGCTTAAGTTGATGCCTTGAATTAAAAGAATAGTCGCTAACAAGCCCAACACTGCGTAGGTCTCAACCATAGCTGCCATAATCACACCCTTACCGGCTTCACCCGGTTGCTTAGCTACTATATTCATACCTGAAACAGAAACCCTGCCTTGAAAAATCGCTGAGACCAAACCATTAATGGCGACTGGCAAGCAAGCTAAACAAATAGCCAAGCCAGTTTGCCAAGCTATATTAGGTACTGCACCACCTAAAAGCCCTAACTTAATAATTACCCAAAAACAACCAATAAACCCATAAATGCCTTGGGTTGAAGGCAGGGCCTGTAAAAGAAGAGCCTTACCGAATTTCTCTGGTTCTTCTGAAACAATACCAGTGGCTGCTTGGCCTGATTTGCCAACGCCAATTGAAGAGCCAATCCCAGCTAAACCAACTGACAGGGCCGCTCCTAAAATCGCTAATGCTAAACCTAACATAGTTTTTTTAATTTTCAATTTACAAATTTTCAATTTTCAAACAAGCCCCAATGATTCAATGTTTTAATTTTAAAAATTAATTCATTAAAAAATTGATAATTGATTGATAATTGATAATTGATAATTGAAAATTGATTATTGTATTATTGTATATTTAAGATCTGTTTTAAGGGGCTTGAACCTGCGGCCCCCGCCTTCTAAAAACTTGGGGAAAAACTCAACAAACTGCAACCTGCCTGAATGAATAAAACTGCCTAAGGCATTAATGCTTAAATTAAATAAATGGCCCCCGATTAAAACTGGGATTACAACTAAAAAACCAACATACGGAATCATTGAGCCAAACAAAAAAGCAATCTGGTTAACAATTAAAGCAATCACGGCTGTGGCTAACCCTAAAGCCATTAACCGAGAATAAGATAGAATGTCAGAAACCGTGCCGATGACTCCTTGCAATAATTTGATAAAACCAACTAAGGGTTTCAAAAATATTTTCTGCCCCCTTGACTCAACATATAAAATCATTAAAGCGCCTACGCCTACTCCTATTAAACCAAATATTTTCAAATTAGCAAGCTTAAAAGATAAAATCAAGGGTACGGCTAAGATATAAGTACCTCCCCAAGCGATGCCGGACAAAAGCATTTCTTTTGACTTGCTCCTTACAGCTGAAATTATTTTAACTACTTGGCTGGTAAAGATCTGCAAATACCCCAAAGAAAAAGCAATCACCATAAAAAGTAAAGTGTCTTCAATCGGGTCAATTAACTTTAAGGGGGTTAAAAATGGTAAATGAAGTTTGGCGGGGGCTTCCCCAAAATAACTGCCAAAAAGTATCCCGACTAAAAAAGTAGCAATCCCTCCATAAAATAAAAGTTTAATTAACTTGTTTTGGGCTAACTCTTTTTTAACTAACATTAAAATGCCCAAAGCCATTGCCATCAAAAGCCCGTAGGCAGCATCGGTAATACAAATACCAAAAAATAAAATAAAGAAAAAAGCTAAATAAGGGGTTGGGTCAATTTCGTTGGCTTTAGGTAGGCCAAAAATTTCAGTTACATACTCAAAGGGTCGAATGGCTTTTGTGTTTTCTAAAACAACCGGTGGGTTTTCATTTTCTTCTAATTTTAAAGTGGTAATTTGAATTTCTTCGGAAAGCTTGGTTATCTGTTTTTCTAAGGCCTCTTTATCCTCCTCTTTTGCCCAAAAAACAAGATAATTAAAAAGGGGCTTTTCAAAGCAGGCCTCTTGGGCTTTTAATTTTGAATGCTCAATGTTCAAAATATCTCTTAAAACTCTATAATCATTGAGAAAAATAGCTTTATTAGCAAGGGCTTTTCCTTGAAACTTAGTTTGCTTAGCTATTTCTTTAAGCTCCGTTTTGAAAAATCTCATTGCCTCTTTGGGCGATTGCTCAAAATTATAAGGCAGGGCTGGCAATTTATTCGTTTGTAAAAAATTTAAAGTTGTGCTTTTTTTTTCTTTTAAACCAAGAAGCAACAACGAAATTTTATTCTGTTCTTGGAGCAAGGGCTTTAAAACAAGATTATTTTCTTTGACAAAATCATGAATCTTCTTTAAAGAGTTAACTTGAGCTCTTACAACAAAAGAAAAAGTTTCTTTGGTGTCTTGGGGGGTTGATTCAAGCCCCTGGAACCACCTTACTTCTTTTAATTCGGCTTCTATTTCTTTAGTTTTAATTTCAAAAAAAGAAATTTGCTTTTCATTTTCAATAATTTCGTCAATTTCTTTTTTAAGCTTTTCTTTATTAAGTAAACTCTTGGCCTTGCTTTCAGACAAAATGGTTTTGCTTTGATTAAACTTGCTTAAAAACGATTGTTTTTTAGCAAAGGGTGCTAAATACCCTAAAACAAAATCGAGCGAAGATAAAAGATACTTGCTTTCTTGTAGGTTTATTTTTACCTCCTCCTTTGGATCCTCAATTTTTTCAACCTCAAAACAGCCAGATTTTTCCAGAATCTTAGCAATGGTTTCTCTGTTTTCTTGAGGGAAAGAAAGTAAAAACTTGTGCGTTCGTTTTAACATAACTCAAGGACTGATTTAACAACAAAGTCAACAGCTTTTTCAAGGTTTCGTTCTTTTTTTTGGTTTAGTTCTTTTAAAGCAAAAGCTAATTTTAAAGTGGCTTCATTTTCGATCTCTTTTCTCTTGGCTTTAAAATTATTTTCAATTAGTTCTTTTTCTTTAATACCTAAAAAAGATTTACTATTTAGCTCTTGCTCCTGGCTTTGTTTTTTAGCTTCAAGTTTGGCTTGGGATTGAGCTTGTGCCTCTTTAATTTTTATTTCTAATTGATTTTCTTTTTCTAAAATTTGTTTTAATTCCATATATAATTAGAAGTTAGTGGCAGGTAGTAATAAAAAAACTACCATAAGTTTACCTTATCAAACTTATAGTAGCTTATACCCTTTAAAATGTCAATTATAAAAGTAAGCTTGCCAAATGACTGGCCTTAAAACCCCTGGACCATATTTTTTATAACTAAAAATCATAAGCCGAAACCAATATAAGTTGCAAGCTTCTCAGGCATACGGGATAAGATGGGCTCTTTAAATCCTGCTTTTTGAGCTTCTTCCCAAACCTCTCTGGCATTTGCACCACTAGCAATAACGGTTTTTTCGTCACTCTTTAAGGCAACCCATAGCCCTTTATATTTTTTATAAATTTTAGTCCAATCAATCATCATATATTTTTAATTTTTGTTAAATTATAACTAATTAACCCCAAAAAAGTCAAGATTAAAGCTATTTTTTAACCCTAATAACCCATAAAGCCGAACCAAGGGTTGTTTTGTCTTGCTTCTCTTTTTGAGGCAAGGTCTTGATATAGTTTCGCATTATTTGTTTTTTCTGTTTAGTCGGTATTCTTTTTAGAGCGTCTGTTAAAATCTTTTTGGTGTAAATATAATCATTTTTCCATTGGCTGGTTCTCAAATCTTTAAATTTTATAATTTTATCTCCAAAAGCTGTATAGCCCTGATTCGTTTTCTCTAAAGTTTCATAATCCTTTAAAGCATTGCTCGGTTTGACTGAGCAGAGCAAATAACTGTCAGCTATAACGACCAAACCGTCATTTTTGACTAAATTTCTCAAGGCCTTAACCGTTGGCTTGGCTTTACCAAAAACATGCGGCGGAGCTGACCACAATAAAACATCACAAATATTTTTCTTTTTTGCCACTTCTCTTATATCCGTAACTCCAAAACTGCACAAACTCCTAACTACTTTCTTTATAGCGAGCTCATTGGCATAGCTAACCCATTCGGGCAGAATGTCATAGCCAAGCACTTTAACGCCATATTTATTAGCTAAAGGAATTGACAAACCACCTTGGCCACAAGGCAAATCAAGCAAAACCATATTTTTGTTCCATTTTAGTTTATCCAATATTTCAGAAACGCCATTCCAGCTAATTATTTGCTTTTTAGGCCTGACATATTTCCACAAAGGCAAAACCGCCTCTTCTGTGTCCATAATTTTCCTTAGGTCGCTTTTTTGTTCTTGAGTATAAGTCATAATTTTGAAACATCTAAAAAGATCCTAAAAAGTCATTACGGGAAATACCCGCTTGATTTAAAATACTCATTAAAGTACCTTTTGGTAAATCTTTAGCATGAAATGGAACAACCACCCTCTTGCCATTTGTGGGGTTGTATAAAATAAAATGGCTTCCTGTTATATAGTCTTTTTGAAAACCAAATTTACTTAAGAACCTTAATAATCTTTTAGGGGAAACAACTGGGAGCTTAGGCATAGGTCAAAGATTTCTTTACATCAATAGAGGCAAAAAAACTCTCCCCATCATTAGGAATGGGTTGCTTGTGTTTTTTTAAACTTATTAAATATCCTTTAATGGCATCTGCTATCATTTCTTTTGCTTCTTGAAGGGTTCTGCCATAAGTAATACACCCAGGCAAACTAGGAGCCATCACTGTAAAGCCACCCTCTTTCTCTGGTCTTAAAACTATATTGTATCTTATTTTTTCCATTGTTAGATTATAACTAATTAACCCCAAAAAAGTCAAGCCAAATACTTCCCTGTAACCGAGGCCTTGCTTTTAATAATATCGCTGACAGGGCCTTCAGCTATTATAGAATTGTTGTTTAATAGCTACATCCAAAAAGAAACATCCCCTTTAGATATATTTATTAGACAATAATCCGAGCGGGTTGAAAGCCAATGGTGCAAAGGAACTCTCCTCGTTGTTTAATGAGTGCCTGCTCTTGTCTATAGTTGATTAAGCAAGCGATGTTCTTAAATCTTTGATGATAATCTTTGAAAGAGTGGCGATAAACCTGACGAAGCAGTTTAAAGTGTTTGCAGTTATTGATTGAATGCTCAACTTTTATTCTAATTTTACTCACCGCTTGATTAAAAAGCTTGTCTCTCTGAGAGAGCTTGCGTTTGCGACTGGCTTTTTTAGGGATAATAGCCATAAAAGCTGGAAAGTCCTTGTTAACCCCCTGATAACCCTTGTCCCAGTAACTTGGCTTGTCTTTTAACCACGATTTACCACAATTGGTTTTCTGAAACACCTTGTAGTCGTGGACGCTCCCAGGGAAAGGCGGGGAGATGTCTTGAATGATGCCCCTCTCTTGGTCAATAATGATTTAAGTTTTTAAGGTGTGTCTCTTTTTCTTGCCAGAGCGATAAAGTTTGTTTTTCTGCTTATCTTTGGGTCTCGGTATTTCCTGTTCAGTGGCATCGCCAATAAAACCCTGTATGTCAGGATAAAGAGAGAGCAATTCGTCTAAGGTGGAAATTGGTCTATTTCTTTCTCTTTTGATTTCAGGCAGTTTTAATCTCTTAGACAGAATAGGTTCAATTTTAGCAATCAAACGAGAGACGCAACCCTTATCAATGTCCGCGAAAAGAAATCCCAACAAATCAAAGGTGAGATAAAGCTTGTAAAATGTTAAAGCCAAAAGAAGTTTGTCGTTGAAGCTTTTTATCTTGTATTTTCTGCCTGCTCCAATCTTTCTTTGTCGGCTTGGTCGACTTAGTCGCTTTTTTTCAGCTTCCAGCCACATTGGCTTGAGCTCCTCAGATAATTTGTTAAAATCTGAGAGGTTTAAGCCCGTGTAGCGAGCGAATAGAGTTGGTCTGCGAGATAATTTGATGTAGTTCATAGCTTTTTGTGGTTACATTACCTCTATTATCTCATTTTTCAACCTAGTAAACAACATTTCTTTACTACCAACCTGCCTACCGGCAGGCAGGACTACTTACTACCTACTAATAAAATAGGGCCGTTTGTTGACGCTACCTCTTTAAAACAAACCCTTCGACTTTTAAGAAAGGTGTTTCCTTTCAGAACTTGTAAAACCTTACTACAAAACCCTGCCTTTACAAGGAACTTAACTTATGCCCAGCTCCTTGTCAGTTAAAAGTTCAAAGTGCAAAGTTAAAAGTTGAAAAAGAAAGCATCTTTAAAAAACAAAAAATCTCACAATACCAAAAAAATATTCGATCTTTAAGAACAATCCTTGAAGGCAAAAGAACAGCTGTTTTAAAAGGGCTAAAAAAAGAAATGCAAATGGCCTCCAAAAAACAAGAGTTTGAAAAAGCCAAAGAGCTAAGAGACAAGGTCTTTGCTTTAGAGAGGGTGTTCGCGAACGCTAAAGTTCTACAAAGGCCTAAAACCCTCGAAGGAGCTAAGCTACTTCGAGGGCAGAGTGGAGGGGTATGATGTTTCGAACATTCAAGGCAAGCAAGCAACTGGTAGCATGGTTGTTTTTAAAAAGGGCTTGCCTAATAAGGCTGAGTATAAAAGGTTTAAAATAAAAACCCTCAAAGAGCCAAACGATGTTGGTATGCTGAAAGAAGTTCTCCAATGTCGCCTTGCTCACACTGAATGGCCAATGCCTCAAGTAATTTTAATTGACGGGGGCAAAGGGCAACTCAATGTTGCCCTTAAACTTAAAACTGAAAATGAAAAACTAAAAACGACAATCAAAAGTTTAAAACTAAAAAAAATAAAATTTACAACCCTAGCAAAGCGTAAAAATACACTCTTTGTTGAGGGGGGAAAAAACCCCCTTCTTTTAAAAGATTTACCCCCTGAAGTTAGCAATTTAATCTTAAGAATCCGCGACGAAGCCCATCGCTTTGCCATCACTTATCATAGGAAACTTAGAAATAAAAACCTCCTAAAATAACAACTCAGCTACCATAAACTTTGACGATCGTCAAAGTTTATGGTAGCTGAGAATTTACTCAACTCTTGGCGAAAAGAAACAGCATCTCAAAGAACTGCTTAAAAGTTTGGTAAAACTCTTGGTTTTCAATAATAACGGCCATAAAGTCCTTGGCCTTGCCTGACATCAAGCCAATTTTACCCTCGTAAATAAAAATAGTTGAAGAGAAGGCAAACTTATCAGGCAAAAATCTGATTTCCCGTAAGCCCTTTTTACCCTCCTTGGCCCTTTTAGCTGTGGCTTTGGTTTTAAAATCAAGCCAACGCAAAAACATGCCTTGCTTTATTCTTTGTTGCGTCCATTTTTCCTCAAACTCTAAATCAACATGTTTGAGCCAACTTTCGTAAGAAGAAATGGCTAACAACTCTTTGGGATTTTCTTTTAAGATATTTTTATAAACAGCTAAATAGCCCTCCTTGCCTTCAAAGAATTTTAGCTTGGGTTTTTCTTTATCACCCGCGTTATAAATTGACTTTAATTCTGGCAGAACTTTTTTTATTTCCGCCAGCCGTTTTTCTGAAATAGCCAGCAATGCCTCTGGGTTTTGGGCTATAAACAATGTTTTTTTGCCTTTTTTGGTTTCAGCTAAAAGGCCCTTTTCTTTTAAGCCCTCTATTGTTGTATAAACGGTTGTCCGTTTAACTTTGGCTTTTTTACCTAACTCCTGCACCGTTGCTTGCCCTAACTCAAGCGAAGCCACATAAACCTTTGCCTCGTTATCGCTTAACCCTAATTGTTTGATTGTTTCTATTGACATATATTTGTTGTCATAAATGATGACATTTTTGATTGGTTTAATTGTAGCAAAAACAAAAGTTCTTGTCAATGGCCAGATAACACAAGGGCTTGCCACTTAAAGCAAAAATGTAAAAATAGTCAAAAATAGTGTCAAGACGCTTGACAAATTATATTTAATATGCTATACTATAATTGTCAAAATAAAAATAAATTAACAGTTCTTTTTAACAGCCATCCTTTGTTATAAAAGGTTTATGGGTTTAGAAGTAAGACAAAAAGGCAAACAAAAACCGCCTTTCGGCGGGTTTTTGCAGGGTTTAACCTAACGCAATTAAAAGTCTTTTTCTTCAAGGCCGGATTGACGCAAAATTGACTTAAATATGCCGCGAGGAATTTCTTTTTTGTTGTCAGGCACAATGGTTGTCCGAACTTCAAGCCCCATTTTCCGAAATTTTACATGACTTCCACATTGAGAAATCAAAATAAAACCGTGTTTTTGCAAAACTTTAATAATTTGTTTAGACGAAAAAAGCTTAGGCATAAACAAAATTTTGGGCCACTATTTCCGGCTTTTCTATCTTCAACGGAGAATACATTTGCTGGTTGTCATCAAAATAAAGCTCTAGGGCTTCGTGTAAATTAGCCAACGCTTCTTTCTTGTTTTTACCAAAACTCGAAACATCAACGTTTAAGCACTGCACAACAAAATATTTACCCTCTTTCCAAAGAATATTTTTTAAACTTATTTTTTTCATATCTTTATTTGATTGTATTAGACATCCATAAAAAAATCAAGTCCAGTAGCAAACCCTTGCCCCTATTCTTAAGCCCGCAAGCATTGCACTTTCGACCTTTCAGATAAAACTCAAACTATACCTCGCAGAAATAGCATACAAATAACTCTGCGGGCTTTTTATTTGCAAATTAAAATTGACTTTAAGGGAAAATATGCTAAACTTAAAGCAATGAAGAAAAAGACGCTTTTTTGGTCTCTGTTAGCTTCTCTAATTGGGCTTTTGCTGAGTGTTTTGTTTTTGCCCAAGGTTTACATTGACGGAAGCTATTTTAACCAAATTAAAACAGTCCTCTTCGCTGGGATTGTTTTAGGCCTTGTTAACTATTTTTTAAAGCCGGCCTTAAGCTTATTGACAGCCCCTTTAAAAATCTTAACTTTAGGCCTATTTGCTTTAATTTTAGATATTTTAATTCTTTGGGGGGTGGACATTTTATTCCCCTCTTTGCATATCAAGGGCTTAACTTATCTGTTCTTCACTTCTCTAATTATTTGGTTAGCTAACCTTTTAACCCCTAAAAAGAAAAATTAAAAATATGAATAACATTTTAACTATTTTACAAGTTATTGTTTCAGCTATTCTTATCGCTTTAGTTTTATTACAACAAAGAGGTGCTGGCTTAGGGAGTGCTTTTGGGGGCGGGAGTGGTGGTGGCTCTTACTTAAAACGAAGGGGTCTGGAAAAAAACATTGTGACAGGCACTATAATTTCAGCCATTATTTTTGTTCTCTTGGCTATTTTGAACTTAATTTTCTAACTAAGTTAAGTGCCGGTTTTCGGAACTTAACTTAGTTAGGTTCAGGTTCACACACTTTTCCTTATCTTTATGAAAAATCCTTTTTCATCTAAACTTTCTAAATTTTCTTTTAAATTAAGTAAGTTTCCTTCAGGTAAACAATGGAAACATTTTTTTAATGCTTTAAGCAAAAAAGAAAAAACACTCTTTTTTGCTTTAACTTTAATTGCTCTTGCCTCTTTAAGTTTCCTTGGTTTTAACTTTTACACCTCACATACAATTGCCATTGCGAAAAATGGAGGCACTTTTAGCGAAGGTGTTTTGGGGCAACCTAAGTTTTTAAACCCTCTTTACTTATCCAGCCAAGACATTGACCGAGATATCGTGGAAATTATTTTTTCAGGAATTATGAAGTACGACGAAAACGGAAAGTTAATTAATGACTTAGCAGAAAGTTATGAAATAAAAGACGAGAGCAAAACTTTTGAGTTTGTCTTAAAAAACGCCTTTTGGCACGATGGCACCCCCGTAACTTCCGATGATATCGCCTTTACAGTAGGGCTTATCCAAAACCCAGATTACCAGAGCCCTTTAAGAATAAAATTAACCGGTATTTTAGTTGAACCCCTCTCAAGTAATAAAATTGCTTTTAAATTGCCTAAAACATACCCCGGATTTTTAGAAACTTTAACTTTTAAGGTTTTACCTAAGCACATTTTTAAGGACCTGCCCTACAATGGTTTCCCTTTAACTTTAGCTTCTAAAGAATACTTAGTGGGTTCTGGCCCATTCAAAATAGATAAGATTGAGCAAGATTCTTCTGGGTTTGTTAAAAAGATTACTCTAAACAAAAATAAAGATTATTTTTTAAAAGAGCCCTATTTAGATAAAGTAGAATTTGTTTTCTTTAAAAACGAACGCGACTTATCCTCGGCCTTTAGTATGAAAGATCTTGATGGGGCATCTCTTGCTTCAGGCAAGCTGGGGATTGGCTTAAAAGATTATGCTTTAGGGTTACCTAGATACTTTGCCTTATTTTTTAATTTAAATAAAGAAAATTCATTTCAAGACAAGGGCTTAAGGCAGGCCATTAGCTTAGCCATTAATAAAGCAAAAATTGTTAAAGAGGTTTTCTCTAACAAGGGCCAAGTGGCTGACTCGCCTGCTTTGCCTTTGTTTTTTGGCCTGAACGACTTAGCAGAAAAAAAAGAGTTTAATAAAGAGGAAGCAAGTAAACTCTTTGACCAACTTGACTTTAAAATAAATGAAACAACTGGCAAAAGAGAGGCAACTAAACTAAAAGAACCAATCTTTATCTTTACTAAAGCATTAACCTTAAAAAGCGAAGGCCAAGAAGTAAGCAAACTTCAAGAGTGTTTGGCTAAGTTTCCTGATGTTTACCCGGGTGGCACTATTAGTGGTTACTTTGGCTCACAAACAAGAGTGGCTGTAATAAAGTTTCAAGAAAAATTTAAAGCCGAAATTTTAACCCCAGCTGGCTTAACAAAGGCCACGGGGGATGTTAAACAAATGACTAGAGAAAAACTAAACGAAATTTGTTTCCCCGGGGGAGAAGAAACAACAAGCTTTGAAATAACAATAACAACAAGCGACCAATACCCCTTATTAGATATTGCCGAAAGTATTAAAAATGATTTAGAAGCCCTTAGCTTGAATGTTGAAATAAACGCTGTTTCTTTGAGTGAATTACAAATCAATGTCTTGTCTAAAAGAAACTTCGAGCTTTTGCTCTTTGGTGAGGCCCTGGGTTCAATCCCAGACCCATTCACTTTCTGGCACTCGTCTCAAAAAGATTACCCGGGCTTAAATATAGGCGGCTATGTTTCAAAGCAAGCCGACGAATTTTTAACTAAAGCTAGAGAAGCGCAAACAGAACAAGAAAGAAATAAAAACTTAGAGGCCTTTCAAGAAGTAGTTGCCAAGGATTTGCCCGCTATATTTTTAGTTAGGCCTGACTATATTTACACCCTATCTTCTAATTTAAAAGGTTTTGCTATGCAAAAAATAACTGAACCCTCAAAAAGATTTTCCACCATAGAAAACTGGTACAAAAAAACAAAAAGGGTTTGGAAGTAAATAAAAAAGTTTAAACTATTACTAACCCGATAAAATGAAACCTTGACTTCTTGTTTTATCGGGTTAAAATAGAAATGTATGATAAAAAGAACCCTTTTCAATGAACTAAAAAACCATCTCAACAAAAAAGAAATTACTTTTATTGTTGGCGCCAGGCAAGCTGGTAAAACCACCTTAATGGTTTTGCTTCGTGATTTTCTTGAAAAGCAAGGAGAAAAAACCGTCTCTTTAAACCTTGACATTGAAAGAGACAAACAATTTTTCGTTTCCCAAGAAATATTGATAAAAAAAATAGAATTGGAAATCGGCAAAAGCAAGGGTTATATTTTTCTTGATGAAATCCAAAGAAAAGAAAATGCTGGGCTTTTTCTAAAAGGTATTTATGATATGAATCTGCCTTATAAGTTTATTGTTTCTGGCTCGGGCAGTTTGGAGTTAAAAGAAAAAATCCACGAATCATTAGCTGGCAGAAAAATAATGTTTGAACTCCAAACTTTGTCTTTTAACGAATTCGCGAACTTTAAAACAAATTATCAGTACGAAAATAATTTACCTGATTTTTTTACCATTGACCAAATACAAACAGAACAACTACTCGCAGAATATCTTAATTGCGGTGGCTACCCAAAAGTAATTTTAGATGATCAGTTGTCGGAAAAAAAGAAAACTATTGAGGAAATATACCGCGCCTATTTAGAACGGGATATTTCTTACTTGCTGGGCGTTCAGAAAACAGAAGTATTCACAAACTTAGTTAAAATAATCGCTTCTCAAATTGGCGGATTAGTAAATTTTACTGAACTGTCATCTACTTTGAGAATCTCTGCTAAAACAATAAAAAATTATCTTTGGTATCTTGAAAAAACTTTTGTCTTAAAAAGAGTCGACCCTTTTTTCAGAAATATCAGAAAAGAAATCAGCAAGGCACCTGTTTATTATTTTAATGATTTGGGCTTGAAGAACTACGCGCTAAATGAGTTTGGCAATGCTCTAAATTTTCAAAATGCCGGTTTTTTATTTGAAAATTTTGTCTACAAACTTATCCAAGAACAAACACAAGACAGTTCCGCTAAAATTAATTTTTGGCGCACTACCGACAAAGCCGAAGTTGACTTTGTTTTGAATTTCGGCAAAGAAATTGTCCCTATTGAAGCAAAATATTCTCACCTGAAAGAGCCAACCTTAACTCGCTCTTTAAGAGGCTTTATTGAAAAATATCGACCGAAAAGGGTGTTCGTTGTTAATTTATCGCTTAACCAAAAAATAAAAATAGACGGCTCAGAAATCAACTTTACGCCTTTTTATCTCTTAAAAACTTAACCTGTATTAAAAACTATGAAACAAATAATTTTGAATTCGCCTAAACAATTTAAGGTCGGAGTGGAAAAAGCCAAGGATATTGGCATAAGGGGCGATTTTGAGAATATTGTTATCTGCGGGTTAGGCGGGTCAGCTATGCCCGGAATTTTGTTGCAAGACGCTTTTAGCGAGGATTTAAAAATACCGGTTTTTATTCATCGTTCGTATGCTTTGCCCGCAGTAGCTTTAGCGAAAGTGGGGCTTGCCTCAAAAAGTTTAATTGTTTGCATCTCGTTTTCTGGCAATACCGAAGAGACATTATCGTCTTATAAGGAAGCAGAAGAAAAAGGTTTTTCAGTAATAGCTTTAACAACTGGCGGAAAATTGGCTGAAATGGCACAACAAAACTCACTCCCCTATTGCCTTATCCCGAATGACTGCTTACAACCAAGGTTTGGCACTGGTTACTTGTTTTCAGCTTTAATAAAAATACTAATCAATTCAGGATTACTAGATCAAAAAGTAGAAAACAAAATACTTTCTTTAAAAGAAAGCTTAAGGCCAGCAACCTTTGAAAAAAAAGGACAAGAGTTAGCTAAGAAACTAATGGGTAAAACGCCAGTTGTTTATAGCTCTAATAACTACAAGTCAATTGCCCGCATTAGCAAGATAAAGTTTAACGAAAACAGCAAGATAATGGCTTTTTGGAATTATTTTCCCGAGCTAAACCACAATGAAATGGCGGGCTTTACAAAAGCAAAAAACAAAAAGCAAAAGGCGAATAGCTTTTATGCAATTATCTTAAAAGATACAACGGAAAACCCAAAAATAATAAAGCGGATGGAGCTAACGGCTGAGTTAATCAAAGAAGCTGGCGCTGATGTAGAAATTATAGAAATGCCTGGCAAAACGCGGCTGGAAAAGATGTTTAATACCTTGCTTATTTTTGACTGGACCTCTTATTATTTAGCCCTTGCCTTGGGCGTTGACCCAATCTCAGTGCCCATAGTTGAGGACTTTAAAAAAAGATTAGTGAATTAAAATAAAAAATCTTAGAAAAGATAAAGAAACGTTGACTAAATATTAATATCCTACCTGCCTGTGCTGAATATGGGTTATAAAAATAAGGGAAGCCCTCTGATCAAAAGAAAATTTAACTCGATAATCACCAACCCTTAAACGAAAATTCTCTTGATTCGTGCCTTTAAGTTTAATAATGTTGCGGTGAAAAAGGGGGTGTTCTAAGGGTTCCAGCTCTCCAATCTTATTGATTATTTGAAAACGAAAAAGTTGAGGTATTTTCAAAAGCTCTTTAGATGCTTTTGGATGAAAAACTACCTTTAGCATAAATTAGTTTACATCATCGGCTAATTTCTTGACCTTAGAAAGCTCTACCCAAGAATCTTTCTGATTGCCATCTTTAACTAAAAAATCACTCTCTGCAATAGAGCTTTTTGTTGACAACTCAACAAAATCGATTATATCCTCTAACATTTTTTGTGAAAACAATTCAGCTGGGGCTAAAATTCCACGGATATGTTTGTTGTTAACAATTGTAAAAGGTAATGTTTTGTTCATATGCTTTATCTTAAATGATTTCTCTATTCTTGTCAAAGGCCCAGGTGGCGGAATTGGTATACGCGTACGCTTCAGAAGCGTATGCTTCACAGCTTGGGAGTTCAAATCTCCCCCTGGGCACACACTTTAATTAATAAAATTTTAAAATGAAAAATAAAAACCGATAAAATAATTACTTTTGATGAACTAAACAAAATAATAACACTGTATAAATCAAAAACCCCCAACGCTTAAGCACCGAATAGTTACGGCGGTGTGGCGTCGAAAGGGTTTCTTAATGCTATTATATCAAATTAAAAAAATATGTCAATATGCGATAGAACGACCAAAAAAGAAATTAGCATAATCGGCGCGGGGCTATCGGGCTTAACAGCTGGCATTGCTTTAGCTAAAGCCGGATATAAAGTTAAAATTTTTGAAAAAAATGATATCGTTGGCAAAAGGTTTCACAATGACTATCAAGGCCTT
>Ga0066637_10000886_pt1 | contig 18822 bp, 22 predicted proteins | sample CryGeyCG2014_020_FD_62737 | JGI IMG/M metagenome (GOLD analysis project Ga0066637, IMG submission 62737) | Groundwater microbial communities from aquifer - Crystal Geyser CG08_land_8/20/14_0.20 | ecosystem: Environmental > Aquatic > Deep subsurface > Groundwater | place: USA: Utah: Grand County...
TTATGAAAAAGTGCGTATGCTGGGTAGTTTGTGATGATCTAGACTAGGCATCCTAAGAGCTTTTGCCAGACATATTTGATATGCTTTTGTACCGGCAAACTTGGGTGGGGTTCCCACCCCCCGCACTTCAATTTCCGCCTTAGAACAAGCTTGTTTCAGTTGAAGAAACCCAATTTGGGATGTTGCGAGCGGGGGTTAAAAATCAAACACGTCTTTGCGGGCAAAAACACCTGACTTTTGTAGCTAGTGATGCCTTTCTGCTGTTAGTGCGCGCAGTTATCTTTTGTGCCGTTCGATTCTTTCGTGTTTCTGCGTTTTTCTGCGCCATTCTCGTTTTTTCTGCGTTTTTATGAGAGTTCGACCGTAGTTGTGTTGAGAGCCGTCTTCTGTTCGGTATTGACTTATGTTTCTGTAGAAGGTTGAGTAGTCTATTTGATTCTGTTGAAGAGCCCTAATGTTCTTGTTCAGCTGTTTCTTGGTTTCAGGGTTGGCTGTTTTGTCATAGGTGTTAGAGTAGGTGAGATAGGCAGCGTGGAACTGAAAGTCAGATGGGTTGTCGATTAAGAGCTTCTCAGGCGAAGCTGATTCGTTGTTGTCAGATTCTTCGGTCATGGTTTTCCAAGCTTCATGATAGTTTAGAAAAGCTTGCCTTTTATAGATAGCGCACGTTACAGCGAAATGAGATACGAGTAAATCAAGTTCATCGTTCATTCAACTCCTCTAGGATGCTTATTCATCCAATCCACAGCAAATGATTCCGCTTTTGACTCGGTCGGAAACTCCGGTGATATCTTTCTTCCTTCATCATCATTTTTTGTCTCAGGAAACAGCAGGACTACGTAGTGTTCTCCATACTGTTTCTTTGTAACAATGAGATTCTGTTCTGTTGTCGCATTTACATATCCTCTCTGATTGTCTATTTTTCTCCAGCCTTTTACTATTTTCATAAATCATTCCCCTCACGCTGATGTTAAACTGCCATGCGCGTTCGGCACTGCATAATCTATTTTTTCCTATTCCAAGCCTCTCCGCAGCTTGTCTTCCACAACAATGCCTTCCGACCGGAGGTGCCCTACGAGCTATGCCCTTCTTCTGGTTGGGAACCCAAGTCTTCAATGTTGCTGAGCGTTCCTTTTTTTCCAATCCTCACTTGTCTTTCACCTCTGAATGTGGACGTTCGTGCATTCTCAATTTGAATGGTGTCTCCTATCGAGATGGAGTTTATCTGTTCATTCCACAAACAGAGTTTGATTGTTCCAGTTTCGTCCGCTATCAAAGCGTTAGCTACGCTCGCGTAGTTTCCAAACCGCGTAACGACAAGCTTTGGTCTTGGAATTTCCAGAACTTTAGCCTTCAGATTAACATGGCTCATTCCAGTTCGCAAATCTCCGATGGGAAGAGACCGTGATCCCCTACTTTTCTTAACTAGATGTCTGCGGATCATGTCAGTTTTCATGAAATCCTTGATTGGATTGCCTCGTTCCAAAAGAAATTCCTCGGATACTGGAAATTGTGCAACAACTCTAGAGTCATTCATGATCAAAAAGATGGCTTTATCTTGTGTTTTGCCGCGACATTCGATTGAAAGGTTCCCACATCTGGCTTTCTGTTTTTCTTCTGCTGAGATTAACGCATAAAAAAGTTCGCCAGAGTCAACTTCATACTTTATTGAAAGAAAAGCAAGGTATTCGCCGGGTGATGCTTTGTTTCTCAAGGCTTCTCTACTCTTTTCCCCGTGTTAATTCCATTATGAAGACCATTCTTGGACAATTTTAATGCCCTTCCTTTTGCCCAGTTTCTCACATCCAAATCACGGGATCACAATGGCACGCGCCAAGGATCTATCAGTCAGAACAATCAGGCGAAAAAGTAAACGCACATATAGCAATCTACTCTTTCTCTAAGAATCCCGACTGCTATGACTAGGTACATCACCAAGTTTATTAGGCTAACGCAAGCTGTACCTTTTTTTGTAGAATAGGGAAAAAGACGACAGATTTGCGATTGTTTTGACAGTTTTAGGTGGTAGCCCGAGAGAGTCAGAACTCTTGCAGCATACAGTAGTCATATTTTTGCCTGTAAGCGCGTGCGGAGATCCCACCCCTAGCACTCCAATTTCTGGCGTAGTTTTAGCTTATTTTGTGCAGACTGATCCTGAGCGTTATATCATCAAGCGACTATATTATTAATAAGTGAAGGAATATTGCTCTAAAGGAAGAAATGTTGGACAAGACTCTCTTGGGACCTTGCAACTATTACTGTGGCAACTGCATAGTCTTCAAGAAGGGCAAATGTCCAGGATGCACTGAGGCAAGCGAAAAGGCTCAGACTGAAGGAAGGGTTTTCTGTGACATTTCTCTCTGCGCTAAGGACAAGAAGCTAACTACCTGTTCTGACTGCAAGAACTACCCATGTGAAAAATATGACAATGGCATCTTCGCTGAAAGCTTCATTAAATGGGTAAGAGAGAAGCTGAAAGAACCATAAGCGAGTTTAGCTTCGTCCTTTTCCCGCTAGTGAGTGCTAAACCTTTTTATATTAGGGTTCTAGTCCATTATGCTTGTCACATGATTCATGCTTGAACTAAAGAAGCTTTTGATGGCTTTCAGAAACTCATGCAAAATTTTTGTGGCAGGAGATAAAACATATGCAAATACAACACTTTAACGAGTTATCGTTAAGCCCGCAAGTCATGAAAGGGATTGAAGAGCTCGGGTTCAGGAATCTGACCCCAATTCAGGCTGAAGCAATAGCCCCCATGCTTGAAGGAAAAGACGTTATCGGACAGGCTCAGACCGGAACAGGCAAGACTGCGGCCTTCGGAATCCCAATGATTGAATGTCTAGACCCGAAAGTAAAAGCGGTTCAAGGCTTAGTCCTAGAACCTACCCGTGAGCTCGCTGTGCAGGTTGCCGAGCACATAAGCAGGCTAGGCAAGTACGCAGCACTCAAGGCCTTACCAGTTTACGGCGGCGAACCTATCCAAAAACAGATACACGCACTTGACGGCGGCGTCCACATTGTCGTCGGCACACCAGGCCGCATAATAGACCATCTGAAACGAGGAACGCTCAGGTTGGCATCAGTGAAGGTTGTGATTCTTGACGAGGCTGACAGGATGCTTGACATGGGATTCATCGACGACATAAACTACATACTCACCAGAGTGCCAACAAACAGGCAAACAGGCCTATTCTCAGCAACCATAGACCAAACAGTGATGAACGTATGCAACAAGTACATGAAAAACCCTGAGAAAATACTCGTGAGCAAGGATGAAATCGCCCTCACACAGATAAACCAGTATTACATGGTCGTAAATCCCTATGACAAATTTGAACGTCTATGCAGCATATTAGGCGAAAACCACATAGGACGAGCCATAATATTCTGCAAGACACGAACAGAAACAAGCACACTATCAGACGAGCTGAGAGCACGAGGATACCAGGCAAAAGCCTTACACGCCGGCTTCACCCAGCCGCAAAGAGACTACGTTGTTGGCGCGTTCAGAAGAGGAGAACTGAAACTGCTTATCGCAACAGACCTCGCAGCAAGAGGACTAGACATTGAAGGAATAACTCACATAATAAACTATGACATTCCATTGGATGCGCTTGTCTATTTCCACAGAATAGGAAGAACCGCCAGAATGGGCCGCGAAGGAACAGCCATAACCCTTGTAGGCTACGGGGAAATAACTGAGCTTGAACAAATAAAGGCTTTAACGAAAACAACCATACAAGAAATAGAGCAAGACAATCCCACGCTCTATTGACACCGCGAAAGAGAGCATTTTTCCATCTGCATTTATAAGGAAGACCTCGTATCTATCTTGCAGTAGCGTTTTGTTTTCCATAGGCGAACAAAGGCACAACGCTACACGCAAACAAAAAAAGCAAAAGGAGTGAAAAGAATGACAGAAGAATCAAAAATCATTTTCATTGGCAGGAAACCAGCAATGAGCTATGTTCTGGCAATAATCACAAGCTTCTCAGCATCCAACACCAAGGAAATAACCTTGAAAGCCCGCGGACAAGCAATCACCACAGCCGTTGACGCAGCCGAAATAGCTAGAAACCGCTTCTTGAAAGACCTGACGATCAGCAAGATTGCCATCGGAACCGAAGAGATGCCGCCAAGAGAAGGCGAAAATAGCTCCAGAATGGTTTCAACAATGGAAATAGTCCTCGCAAAACCATAAGAAAACATTGCGAAACAAATCCTCAGTCGGCGAACCCTTGGATTTCCTTTGAACAACGAAGTTCAGCCGACAATTTTTTTCTATACATTAAACGGCTGTTGCCTTGTCTGTGCTGATGTCTGAGATTTTTCTATGATATCTCAGCAGACACGTCGTAGTATGCTCATCAGCTTCTGAGAGTCATCGCCGCCCAGATAACTGCTCTAACAAGCAACGTAACCCCTGTCAGCACCACTATCGCAGCCCAGAATGCAAACCATCTTGTCGTTGTGACTGTTTCGTCGAGGAACACTCCGATAAGGTAGTATGCTCCCAACCAGAAGGCGACGTTTGACGCACCGTCCACTTTCCTTCTCAGCGGCGAACCCGCGGAAATCCTGACGATCAGCATGGCAATTTCAAAGAAGGCCCACAGAAGGCTGAACAATCCAACAGCTTGGTAAATCGCCACATACGCGCTTGGAATTTTTGGGGCAGGCAGGTAAACTTGGGTCTCTGCGACACGTACAACCTCAAAGCTCTGGGAGAAGTCTATCGCCTTTCGATCGATCGATCGATTTTTGGGGTCTAGCATCGGGTTTACTGTGTATTTTAGGCGCGTTAAAAAGGCTTCTTCGCGTTTTCCTGGGTTCTTAGTTCAATATGTGTTGGGTCTTCAATGCGCTGAGACGCCTAGACTTAGAAGATTCTGGGACGAGCTTCCGTTATCTTAAACGGTTTGCTGAAGATGTCATATGAAAGAAGGAAGAAACTGAATGACAAGTAATGCTATACGCGGTAAAGCCTCGTTTGCTTCTCCGCTTCTCGCATGAAATCCTCAATCATTGGTTGCATGGCTTCAGGATATCGTTGAATGCATTTACGTCCTTTGCGTGGTTTTAAGAAACATTGAGCTAGCTTCTTTTGCAGGATTTCCTGTTGGACTTGCCTTCTAACCTCCCACACAAGCTTCATCCTTTCGGCGACTTGAACATTGAGCAAATCAACCTTTCTCCGTTTCTTCATACTCTTGACATCCTGTGCCACTACTATTCTATATCGTAAATCTCAATAAATCACTTCTTTCAACCTCCGATATATGTCAAAAAGCGGAACATCATGTGCTCTTATACGTGTAGTCGTGCTGGCAAATCACAGGGACGAGAAGGAAATTACTGGAGTGATTTTCGAGGCATAAACATTAGCCACGAAGGGCTTCGACGCGGAATTGCCTTCAGAGGAGGTTGGAAATTGTCTGCGCTAGTCTCCCATGGAGTCTTTACATATTATGGATATGAAGTATGACTTCATAATGCTTTTCTGTGAACAGATCGTTTACGTGTGATTGGTGATGAAATCGTGACACCTAAAATCCGACCGTTTATGCGAAGGAAACCCGGAGCAAAGAAAAGGACGATCCACGTAAAGGGTCATTATAGGCACGCAGTGCGCTAGATTTAGCCAAGGCGGTATTCGTCCTCTTCCCAGTCTCCTCTGACAAGGGGCTTCTTCTGAAAAGCGCCATGTTCAATAAGTGAGAAAGCGCAAACCAAGACGCGAGCTGATCAAGGGTTCAGACATCCATAAATCCAACGTGACTAGGACGCAGTGGAGAGACTACAAGGAAAAGCTACGTCGAATGAATTAGTGCTCGTGCTATTCTGTATATGGTTTCACCTATGACAGTGACAGACAAGAGCATGCCTAGCATTCCCCAATATGTCCAAGCTTCCCAAGTATAAATTCTCGGAAACAGAATGACATTAAGATTTTCTAAGATGAAAAACCACAATCCGTATCCATCCCCAGTCAGCATGTATATTCCATACGCAGAAAGTTCTGTCGCAACGGCGATGATGGCATACATTATTACTCTATATCTGAACTTCCCTAGAAAGTTCACTGTTCGCTACCCAACACAGCTTGCCTGTGCCAGTATAAATCATCTTACAATAGGCCGATAAGGTAGAATGAATGTTAATTTTAGAGTGAGGGGAACAGAAAGAGAGTTTGGTGGACGGGGCGGGATTTGAACCCGCGGCCTCCACGATGCCAACGTGGCGATCATACCAAGCTGATCTACCCGCCCTACACCAATCTATGCTTCTGCGAAATATCAATCATACCTGTTTACGGATTAGCTCATAAACACAGTATCATATAAGCATTACAAAACCCTAGCAAGTTCAACCTATACATAGAGGGGGTTAAACTCCGCTGGAGCACGACAGAGCAGGAGAGGTTCGCAGAAATCTAGCCATAATGCAGAAACTGCTCGATCAGCTTCTCAATTTCCTCAGGCTTCTCCGTCACCATCTTCCTCAGGCTTCGGTCCTTGTAAGCCCTCAGCCTGTCAACCGTCTTGTCAACCAGCCTCTTAGGAAAAACACCGTCTGCCTCATACAGGCCCTTGTCACTCTCCAAATTCCCCGCAGACTCACTGCAAGAGCACGGCAAAACCTTCAGCCCCTTCGGTTCGGTAGCAGCCGCTTCAACATGCAGGTCCTCAGCCGCTTTCAGCGACTCGTTGGAATTCCTCAAACCATACTCAGCAGCCAAAGCCAGACCACCAAACAGCAAATGCGCATTCGCAAAAGCGTCAGGCGCACGATACTCAAAAGTCTCCCTGCAACCTCCCCGCTTACCCGCCTTGCTCTTAAAGTCCCACCATAACGGTATGCGTATCAAAGCCAAACGGTTCCTAGCACCCCAGCAAATGTGCATCGGAGACTCCTTCCGCGCAATAAAACGCAAATACGACACAGGAGTGGGGTTCCCGAAAGCCGCCAAGCTCGGCGCAAACCTCAGAATCCCACCAATCATCTTCCGAGCTTCAACACTCAACTCGCCATCAGAACCCGCAACAATGTTCTTTCCATTCTTCACCCCGCATAGATGAATGTGCATTCCACTTCCAGCATGCTCCAAAGAAATCTTGGGCGAAAACGAAACCGAAACCCCATATTTCACGCAGACATTCCGAATAACCCACTTAGCAATCGCCACTGTGTCAGCCATATCTGCAAGACTCTGTGGCGTAAACTCCACCTCATGTTGCTCCATAACCTGGCCATTTTCGCCAACGATTCTGCCAACCTCAGCGTGCCCATACTTGGTCGGAATGCCCACAGCGGCCAGCGAATCCAAAACCTCGTTCCTCAAATCCTCAAACATCGTGAAAGGCGCAGACTCATGATAGTTCGTATCAGACATAGCTGGAAAAGGCGTGCCAACTCCCCCTGCCGAGATCAGATAAAACTCGAGCTCCGCCAAAGCCTTCAGAGCAATGCCACTTGAAGAGTGAAGCTTTTCTTCTGCCCTTACCAAAACATTCTTCGGAGCAACATCCAACGGTTTTCCATTCTCATCCAAATAGTCACACAAAACATTCAGAGTAGGCAGCTTCGAAAAAGGATTGACAAAAGCCTTGTCGAGTCGAGGCATCAGGTATATGTCGCTTTTGCCAGGCTCAATAAACGACAACAGGCTTGAACCGTCAACCCTCTCCCCCAGCTCCAGCACGTCACAAAGCCTTTCCTTATCCGTTGCTGAAAAGCTCAGAGTCTTCAGTCTGCCGTCCTCTGGAATGTGACACAGGTTAAGTATTTTGACACCATTTTCAGAAACAAACTTGACAATCTCTTCCTTCTCCGAGAACCTCAACATCCCCTGCATGGAGCAATCCTCTCTAGACGAGCATCTTTAAGAGTTTTTAAACTGATATTTTAACTCTCCCATAAGACTTTTAATTATCAATAAGTACGGTTATGTCTTCGCATCGATAAGTTTTGAGGATTCGCTACGTTTATTTACACAAGAGCGTCATTAATACGTTGAAGAAAAGGGAGAACAAGCAATGTCGAGAAGAGCTCCATCCAAGGACGAAGCGCTAGAAGCGTTGGACTTCATAGTAAGCGTCCTCAAGGAGCATGAAAAAGACTTGGACCGGCTCATAAACGATCTTGGTACCATAACCGAGAAAATGGGCGACAGCGGCGAACTCAGCGGCAAAGTCGAAAAGGTCGAAGAAAGACTGACAACACTGCAGAACGAGATAACTAACCTAATCACGTACCTGTCAGCCTCACACGACGTTCCAGTAGTGCCGCCGCAACTGGCACAGACACGAACACAGAAAGCCGAAGACGTACAAGTCAGAGAAATCCGAGGCCCACCAGTCATCCTGCGCTGCAAAGAGTGGGAAGACTTCCAAACACTGGCGTACCAAGCCCAAACAGTGTCCTTCCTGTACAAAGAAGCAGAAAAAGCCTTCCAAGTTGACGCACTGAAAAACAACCAAGTAATAACCTACAGCGGCGAGCTCCCCAAGCAAACGGCACTACTGAAAGCGTGGCTCTCCAGACTGCTAGACATTCCTGAGCAGAAGATACTGGAAGGCATACTGGCCATAGGTTAGACGTTGCCCCCACGTTTGTATTTTAGCTGTACTCAGTAACCTTTTTATAGGTGACGTGTATCTTAAGTCTTACGATGCAAAGGCGGAGGGCTAAGGTTGAAGGCTAAACCACAAGCCTTTGTAAACAGACCCTTTCCGTTTTCGAAGCCTTCTCCTTTCTCCTCGATGACGGAAGCGGCTTCGTGGTTAGCCAACTAACGATGAAACCCTCCACTCCAAAACGTACGTGTGAAGATGGAAACGATGAGCAGAGGCAACCAATCGGTGCAGAAAATCTACGAAGAATTCGCAAAATTCGAAAGGACAATGGAGGAACTGCACCTTCTGAAGAGCGTTGCGGAGGACCTGAAGAACTACCGAAAGATGATAAAGCTGAAAAGATACGACTGACAGCCTCAAGGTAAAATGCTTAAATATCTTCTATCGCTATTTCTAACGGAAACCGCATGAAAACATCAACTGGAAACATCTGCTTTTTCAACACGTTAACACGCAAAAAAGAGAAATTTGTCCCGATTGAGAGAGGAAAAGTCAAGATGTATACATGTGGACCTACGGTGTACGATTTTGCGCACATAGGCAACTTCAGGGCGTTCCTTTTCGAAGATCTGCTCAGAAGGTGGCTTGAATATCGCGGTTACAGAGTCACTCAGGTCATGAACCTGACAGATGTGGATGACAGAACCATCGGCGCTTCAAGAAGGCTGGGCATCCCACTAGAACAGCACACAGCTCAGTTCATAAAGGCCTTCTTCGAAGATATAGCCGCCTTAAACATTGAAAAAGCCGAGCATTATCCGAGAGCCACAGAGCATATTCCTGAAATGGTAGCGCTTATCAGGAAACTGGTTGAGAACGGCTACGCTTACCGAGGCGAAGACGGCTCAATATACTACGACATATCCAAGTTCAAAGACTATGGACAACTGTCAAAATTCAAAGTAACTGCACTCAAAGCCGGCGCAAGGGTAAAAGTCGACGAGTACGAAAAGGCAGAAGCCCGGGATTTCGCTCTTTGGAAGGCTTGGGATGAAGGCGACGGCGACGTTTCTTGGGAAACAGAAATTGGCAAAGGAAGACCAGGGTGGCACATTGAATGCTCAGCGATGTCTATGAAGTACTTGGGCGAGACTTTGGACATTCACACGGGCGGCGTGGACAACATGTTTCCGCATCACGAGAACGAAATCGCCCAGAGCGAGGCTGCTACGGGTAAAAAGTTCGTCAACTACTGGCTCCACTGCGAGCATTTAATGGTTGAAGGAAAACGGATGGGCAAGAGATTCGGCAACTACTACACGTTGAGGGACCTCATAAAGCTGGGCTACGACCCAAAAGCTGTGCGCTACCTGCTTCTTTCAAGCCATTACAGGCAGCAGTTTAACTTCACCTTTGAAGGGCTGGAAGCCGCAAAGAACGCCATTGAGCGCCTGACAAACTTCACGTACAGACTGCTAGAGACCGATGGAAAAGGCCGCGAAGAAGAGATAACCGCGCTGATAAATCGAGTAGAAAAAGAGTTCGGCGAAGCCATGGACGATGATCTTAACATAAGCATGGCCCTGGCATCACTATTCGAGTTTGTTAGAGAAGTCAACAATCTCTTGGACAACAACATGCTCAGCAAAGAACAAGCACAGCAAGTTCACAACCTAATGGTCGGCTTTGACAAGGTTCTTGGCGTCGTCGGTGAAGTCAAAAAAGAAGAAAAGCTGTCAAAAGAGGCTGAGGAGCTTATTTACAAGAGGGAAGAGGCTAGGAAAACCAAAGACTGGAAAACCGCAGACCAGATCAGACAGCAACTGGCAGCCATGGGCATAATCATCGAAGATACGCCTCAAGGCCTGAAATGGAGAACAGAAAAAGGTCAGAGCGTCTGAGCAAAGGGGTTCGGACTCTCGCTGATTGTGTTGGCTTCTATCAATCTTCTCTGAAAAGTCTAGCCCCCTATATATATTTTGATTCATAAGAAAATGGGCGGATTTTTTTATGTTTTAGAATGGAAACTCTTATGATCATGTGTTGACATTAATATCTATATCCTTCGAAGGTTGGATGTAAATGTCTGAGCATGAATCGTGGGAGAATAAGTGCTGTCGCTGTGAAGGCGATGTTCAAGTCAATTTGTTTCCTGGGAAGAGGGCATGTCATATAACATGCGGTCCTTGCCTGTATCCTGAAGATTGGGGAAAATGTAGTTCGTGCGAAATTGTTGGGCACTGCAGGTATGCTTTGGACTACTTGAAGAGCCTTAAGACCAACGGTGTCAAAAAAGGATGCTATTTCGAACAGCAACTGACAGGAGAGGAAACACTATATCACACAGTGAACTTCGTGAATGGCGAGCAGCTTCTCGCGAAGACGCTCGGCGAAAGGGCATATCTTGAGAGTCTTAGAAAAACGAACGCAAGAAGCAAATGCCTTCAAACACAGACTCTTTCTGTGCCATAAGAACACGCGCAGTAACGCGCGGTATGCCATAGTGGAGTATGCACAAATGGGAAAGTCGTTGCGCGTTAGTGATGAAAGAGTAGCAAAAGAAATCGCCGTTGAAGCGGCAAAATCAATATGGCACTACACGATTCCTGCTTCTTTCTTCGAGACAAAATATGATGAGAAGGAAGAGTCTTGGCTCGTAAGGGCAAGTTATTTTGAAGAGATATTGACATTCGAGATCAACGCCCTCACGGGAAACGTTTCTCACTTCAAACGTGGTAAGAGCGCTACACAATAGTGTTCGCCGAAGCGTCATCGTGGTTGCCGCGTACGCTTACTGATCGTACGTGTGCTCAAGTCTCTTTTCGAATAGGCAGGCATTCGGCAAACGGCCAGCTCGTATCGGTAGGAGTTTGGCGGAAAGCCAAACGGCTTCATGATTTGACGTGTACGTTTGAGTTTGGGATATAGATTGAACCTGTTGTTAGTACGACGTCTTGTACCTTTTAGTAAGGAATGTAGGATTAGATTTGCTCTATTCTCCTCAGACGCTGTTTCGTTTTTCGGGTGAGTCTTTGCCTTGCATGTTCCAGTTGTCAGTGCTGTATTTTTTCATGTAGAGTCTTTGTGCTAGCTCACGTTCGTGAAGCGTTAACTCTCCAGCTGCGAGTTTCATGTTCAAACCTTTTTGAAATCCGTCAATCAGAGCTTGCCTCACCCTTTGCGGTGGAACAGTTTTTCCGAGTTCATCATTTACTGAGGTGATTTTATGTTTTGCGACGTTGACGACTTCCATGCATGTTTTGGCCCACGGAACACGCAGCAACGTGAACATTCTTTTCAAGTCCACATCGAGCAGAAGCGTTCCATGCTGCAGAACAACGCCGCTTTTGTGACATTGCGCACTTCCTGAAATCTTCCTGCCTCGGACTGTCAGGTTTGGGCATGTCTTTGCGTTGCCTTCGTTGAAGTCTGCCGTTATGCCTAGAATCTTGAAGGTTTCAACTAGTCCTGCATAGATCTTCGCATAAACCGCCGTTATGTCTTGCGTTCCGAGGCTCTCCTTATCGGCAACGACGCTATAGGTGATCTCATCTTCAGCATCATGATAAACCGTGCCTCCGCCAGTGATTCTTCTGACGACATCCACGCCAAGTTTCCTGCAGGTGTCAACTTGAACCTCGTTTTGAATCGCTTGGAACTTTCCTATGGAAACTGCTGAAGGCTTCCAGCAGTATAGCCTCAACGTGTTTGGGACTCGGTTCTCAATTCGCGCGGTTAAAACAGCTTCGTCGATGGCCATGTTCATGAAGGCATCATGAGTTTCAAGTTTCAACAGCCGCCAAACAGCCAAGACCGCTCGCCTTTCAACAACATCTCGTAAAGGTAATTAAGCATTGAGCCGTCTTGATGGTTGTATGGAATCTGCTATAACCGTTTCGATTGACCACGAATTACTCCAGATGATTTTCGAAGGAGCAAGACAACTCCATCCAAGAGAGACAATTTTGCTTTTGAGAGGGAAAAAGAAGAAAAACCATATCACGATTTCTGAACTTGTCGTTCCACCGCTTGCCAACTACGGTCAAGGATTTGCCCAAATCAGATTGCACATGTTACCTATGGATTTCTCCATCATTGGAACAGCGCATTCCCATCCTTCAGGCAACTTATCGCCTTCACCTGCTGACCTGAACCATTTCGTCGGCGTCGTGCTCATGATTGTCGGTTTTCCGTTCAAAGACGAGAAGAGCGTCACAATCTACAACCGCGACGGTGAAGAGCTGGCCTTACAGATAACAAAGACATAGTTTCACATGTTCCACAGACAAGGGTCTCACTAAATGAGTGGCCAATCTTCCATGTTACAGTTTAAATATTAGAATTGTGATTAGACGTAGCGAAGGATATCAAACCATGGGTTCAAAGTCTCCCAGAGGCGAATTCGCCGCAAGAAAACTGGTGGAAAAGAGAAATAGATTCCGCTGGAGCAGTATGTACTACAACCGACGGATGCTGATGCTGGACGTTAAGGCAGACCCCATGGAAGGAGCACCCATGGCACGCGGCATCGTTCTCGAAAAGGTAGGGGTGGAAAGCAAGCAGCCCAACAGTGGCGTCAGAAAATGCGTCAGAACACAACTCATAAAAAATGGTCGACTCATAACCGCCTTTCTGCCTGGAGACGGAGCCTTGAACCTTGTTGACGAACATGACGAAATAGTGGTTGTGGGAATCGGCGGCTCACGCGGAAGAAGCATGGGCGACATCCCTGGAGTGCGCTGGAAGGTCATTACAGTCAACGGCGTGTCCTTGAACGAGCTTGTTTACGGAAGAAAGCAGAAGCCTGCACGGTGAGAGTTTTGAGTCAGAAGCACGAAGAAAAACGCGAAGTACAGCTTTTTGAGAAGTGGAGTTTCAAAGGCATAGCAGTTGCAGACTTGGGCTTGCAAAGATACATTTCTCTGAAGCCAGTTGCGATCCCGCACAGCATGGGAAGGCATGAGCACAAGCGGTTCCGAAAGGCAAACATCAGCATTGTCGAAAGACTCGTGAACAATCTCATGCGTCCTGGGAAGAACGCGGGGAAAAAAGCTAGAGCAATGAACATTGTGAAGCATGCTTTTGAATTAGTCAACCTTCGAACTGGAAAGAACCCTGTGGAAGCTCTCGTCAAGGCTGTGGAAAACAGTGCTCCATGTGAGGACACGACAAGAATTAGCTACGGCGGGATAGCGTACCGCCTGTCAGTTGACGTTTCCCCCCAGCGAAGAGTTGACCTTTCATTGAGAAACATAACAGAAGCCGCCAGACAAGCATCGATAAACAATCCGCGGTCAATTGAAGAATGCTTAGCAGAGGAGTTGATTCTGGCCGCGAACCGGGACATAAAGAGCCATGCTGTCTCAAAACGCTATGAACTGGAGAGAGTAGCTCAAGCAAACAGGTAAAAAAGCAAGCAATTGCTTTGCAAGTCATCTAACGTGTATCTCAACGACGTCTCCATCTTCGAGGCTGAACGTGGATCCAACTTTTTGAGGACTGAAGACAAGTCTTCTAGCCCACACTTTTGCAAAAGAGAACTTCTTGCTGAAATCGCTATGAATACTCTTCGCTAAGTCGTAGACTGTTGCGCCTTTCTTCAGGGTGAAAGGTTTCTTCGAAAACACTTTTTCGTTCGGCTCTTTGGTGTAGATGCGTATTATGTCTAACGTTTCGAACAGGACATCGCCAAGTCTCGCCAGGCCCTCTCGAGTTTTGCACGAAATGGCGATTATTGGTAATATGTTGTCAACGTAGGCTTCAAGCAGCTTCAAGTTTGCGTCTGCGCCTTTCACATCGGTCTTGTTGGCCACTATCACCGCAGGCTTGTACACAGTGCTTTCGAAAATCGCGTCCTCCACGTCGTTCAGAGTAGCTTCTCCCGAAACCTTCACCACACCGTCCGGGACGCGGTACCTTTTGAGAAGCGCCTCAACCTCTTTGAAAGTGCAGTCAACAAGCTTTCCAACAACAATGATTCGCAGCCCGGCACCCATATGCCTTCTTTCAATTTCCACGCGAGCTTTAGGCTTGCTGATCAATATTCGCGCTTTTTCCATCTCATTAACGATGAGAGACAACTGGTCAACTGGATTCTGAGACAGGTCAACGACCAATACTACGCCATCAGCGTTGCGGGCAGTCGCCAAGGTCTTGAGTCCCCAACTTCTTCCCTCTGCGGAGCCCTCCCTCAGGGCAGGAGCCTCGATGATTTGGAATTGTATGTCTTTGTAAGCCAGAGTGCCCGGCACGAGTTCTCGTGTTGTGTAGGGATTGGGCGAAATCTCGACTTTCGCGTTTGTTACAGCTGCGAGCAGACTGCTTTTTCCAGCTTTCGTTACTCCTATCAGAGCTATTTGGGCTGCACCCTCTTTCTCCAAGAAAAGCTTGAACGCGCTTTTTCCCGTCTTCTTTCTCTTCTTCTCTTCCAGTTCCTCGCGCAGGGTAGCCATCTGCTTCCTCACATAAGCACACGTTTTCGCAGTTCCCTTGTGTTTCGGAACTAGGCTCAGGAATTCTTGCATGCGTTGAAGTCTGTCTCTCGGATTTCTTGTGGCTTCAACTTCTGCCCATTTCTTTCTGGCATCAGGAGGCAAGTTTGCAGGCATAGCCCAAACGCGTCCACTCAGTAATTCGGAAAGTCAGCTTTTATATTTGTTTCCAGTTTTGCGAACACCACATTTCTCTACGTCATCATAAACTTAAAATAATTGAATGAACAGTTGTGTAAACGAATTCACTAAAATTTAGAGGGAAATCTGAAAAATCGAGGAGGAAAAAGAATGAGCAAATCTGGAAAGCCGCACTTAAACCTAGTGATCATGGGACACGTCGACCACGGAAAATCCACAACGACAGGACATCTGCTGTACGCTGCAGGCGCAGTTGACGAAAGGACCATAAAGGCTTACGAAGAAGAAGCTAAAAAAATGGGAAAGGAGTCCTTCAAGTTCGCATGGGTTCTCGACAACCTAAAAGAAGAACGTGAAAGAGGCTTAACAATCGACCTCAGATTCCTAAAGTTTGAAACCAAGAGATACTACTTCACAGTCATTGACGCACCTGGTCACCGCGACTTCGTTAAGAACATGATTACAGGGGCAAGCCAAGCCGACGGAGCCATACTCTTCTGCTCATCAAGACGAGGAGAGTTCGAAGCAGGAATCGGCCCCGGCGGTCAGACAAGAGAACACGCTTTCTTGGCGTTCACACTCGGCGTCCGACAGATGGTTGTAGCCATCAACAAGATGGACGATGTCTCAGTCAACTGGAGCCAAGACCGCTACAACGAAATCAAGAACGAAGTTGGCAGAACGCTCAAGATGGTGGGTTACAAGGTTGAAAAAATCCCGTTTGTGCCCACTTCAGGGTGGACAGGCGACAACCTCGTGAAGAAAAGCGAGCACATGCCTTGGTACACTGGCCCAACCTTGATTGACGCTTTGGACACTTTTGAAGTGCCTCCTAAACCGACAAACAAGCCGCTGCGCATTCCGATTCAGGACGTTTACAGCATCACGGGCGTAGGCACAGTTCCAGTTGGCAGAGTCGAAACAGGAGTAGTCAAAGAAAACGATGTGGTCATCTTCATGCCACCCAACAAGCAAGGCGAAGTCAAATCGCTCGAAATGCACCATGAAAGGATTCCAAAAGCTGAACCAGGCGACAACATCGGATTCAACATAAGAGGAGTGGCAAAGACCGACATACGCCGCGGAGACGTCGCTGGACACGTGACTAACCCGCCCTCAGTGGCTAAGGAGTTCGTCGGACAGATAATCGTGATCTACCACCCGACAGCCATCGCCGCAGGGTACACGCCGGTACTGCACTATCACACAGGGCAGGTCGCATGCAAATTCACCGAACTCATAAGAAAGATTGATCCGCGCTCGGGACAAGTAGTCGAGGAGAAGCCGACTTTCCTGAAGACTGGTGACGCGGCGGTCGTGAGAATGGAGCCATTGCACCCGATATCCGTCGAGACCTTTGCCGAGTTCGAAGAGCTCGGACGCTTCGCCGTTAGAGACATGGGCACTACGGTAGCGGCTGGCATCATAAAGGAAATCACGAAGAAAGGGCCATAACAAAACCTTTCCCTTTTTATACCCACACCCAGAATTTTCTTCCGATTCGTTTCACGTTCTTGTTGCGAGAGTCTAGAAGTCAATTCTTTTAAATGATTCGTCCGCCTATACTCTTAGCACATTGAGCATTGCATGGTAAGAAGTGAGCGTTATGGAGCACAACCCTGTAATTCAGACCGTGCTTGAGCACAAGTCAATCCGAAAATACACAGATGAATCCCCTTCAGACGAAGTAGTGGAGACAATTGTCCGAGCAGGTCAGCAGGCGCCTTTCGCTTCTCAGTACTACAGCGTACTCATATCGCGAAACAGGAAACGAAACCCTTGGAATGCGCCTATACTGTTCACCATATGCGTTGACTCTCACAAGTTCGAACTCATCATGACCAAGAGAAACTGGAAACTGGCGACCAGCGACCTCACGCTAATATTCTTCGGAATTCAGGATGCAGCTTTGATGGCAGAGAACATGGTTATAGCGGGAAGAAGCCTTGGGCTTGGAAGCTGTTTCCTCGGCAGTGCGCCGTACAGGGCTGACAAGATTGCGAAAGAGTACAGCCTGCCGAAAAGAGTGTTTCCACTAGTTCAGCTGGTGACGGGCTATCCTGCAGAGGACCCACCCACGAGACCGCGATATCCTCTGGATTTCACTCTTTTCGAAGACTCCTACCCAAAGCTAAGTCAGGCTACGGTTTCAAAAGCCATGAAGACGATGGATGAAGGCTATCTCGCCCAGGACTACTATCGCAAGGCAAAATACAAGATTCCGCTCGAAGGAAACCGCAAAGAGACCTTCACATACGACAACTACAGTTGGACGGAACACATCTGCAGAAAATGGGGACAGTGGTACCCGGAACCCAAAGAATTGCTCAGGCAACTTGAAAAACGTGGTTTCTATCTCACTGGAAAGAGGCCGAGTAAAGCAGTGCATTCACGGAACCGCAAGAAATAGTGGATGCCGTTACAGTGGCGAAAATCGGGTTAGAGTTCACTGCAAACACAAATAAGAAAGCACAGGTTGCAATAAATCAGCAGAGTTGAGAACATGTCTGGGACTGAGACCTTACTTCCTTACTTGAAGGAAAAGAAGGCTGAAGGACAGGAACCGACGATAATCGTCGACGGCCGCGAAGCAAACACCGCAGCAAAAATTGTCAAGGGGCTTGTAGAGCGCGGCGTTAACGTTAGAACTGAGCATTTGGAAAAGGGCGATTATGTTCTGTCTGACGTATGTGCTGTAGAAAGAAAAACCGTGAAGGACTTTGTCTACACACTTACGCATCGCTTCCTGTTCGAGCAGCTGTTCAGGCTTAAGGAGGTTTATCCCAAGTCGCTGATTCTTCTGGAGGGTTACATGCCAATAATCTACAAATACAGCCGAATTCAGCCGGCAGCAGTCTGGGGGGCAATGTTCAGTCTGGCAAAGAATGGCATCCCAATCGTGAGCACAACATCCTACAAGGAGACTGTTGATTTCCTCTATGTGGCCGCACGCCAAGAGCAGATAGTTGAGAAAAGGACGCCCACAGTTCATCCGTTCAAGAAGTGGGACAGCGTGGCGGATTCTCAAGTTTACTTTTTGGCAAGTCTTCCGAACGTTGGGAGAGAAAAGGCTTTGGCGATTCTCAAGTCTTATCAGACGCCCTTGAATGCTTTGATAAATGTTGACGATTGGTCGGAAACTGTTCATGGACTTGGGCCGATAATAAGCAACAGGGCAAGGGAAGTGTTGAAAACCCCGTTCAAGGAGTGAAAAAGACATGGATGTGAAGATTGCCCCAACGCGGAAAGTCACCATTCTTGGCTTGGACAAGCGTTCTGTGAGCAATGTCATGTTTTGCGCTGCAACTTTCGGCGTGAACAGGCTTTACTGGATAGACGGGTACCTCCTGTGTTTGGAGGTTTATGAGAAGTCCTTTGAACACGAGCTGGAGAAGCAGGAGTTTCCGATAAGTCAGGTCTGCTATGCAGCGTTTCCGAAATATGAGAAAATCCTTGAAATCGACAAAAGCTTTCAGATTCCACTGGTGAACGTTTCAGACATGAAAATCTTCCAGAGCATTCTGAAGGCGGTTTTGGACAAGGAAAAAGAGAACTCGTCTCACTCAAAAACCAAAGAAGCTTAGACCTATACTTTCATTTTCTTCACGTAC
>Ga0066637_10000889_pt1 | contig 18790 bp, 13 predicted proteins | sample CryGeyCG2014_020_FD_62737 | JGI IMG/M metagenome (GOLD analysis project Ga0066637, IMG submission 62737) | Groundwater microbial communities from aquifer - Crystal Geyser CG08_land_8/20/14_0.20 | ecosystem: Environmental > Aquatic > Deep subsurface > Groundwater | place: USA: Utah: Grand County...
GTTAAAATCTGAAAACGACGATGTTGCACTTCAGAATAGAATTCTAGCATTTAATAAACAAAGCAAACGAAAAACCTTCTTTTTTAAAATATTGAAAAAGATTGGAAAAAATCATACGCCTAATTGCTGAAGTTCGCTTAATTTTTGGTAAACTCCGCCTTTTTCTACGAGTTCCTGATGATCGCCTTCTTCGATAATTCGGCCTTTTTCCACCACCAAAATCAAATCGGCTTTCCTGATCGTGCTTAGGCGGTGGGCAATCACGAAAGTAGTGCGATTTTTTTTCACTTCTTCCCACGCCTCCTGGATATATTTTTCCGATTCGCTGTCCAAAGCGCTCGTGGCTTCATCCAAAATCAAAATCCTGGGATCGCGTAAAATCGCCCGGGCGATGGCAACTCTTTGCCTTTGGCCGGCTGACAGCCGCATTCCCCTCTCGCCTACCATCTGTTCATAACTTCTCGGCATTTTTTCGATAAACTCCGCGCAATTAGCCAGTCGCGCCGCCCGCCAAACATCTTCTTTGGTGGCTTCCGGATTGGAATAAAGGATGTTCCTGCTTATCGTGTCGTTAAAAAGCATCACTTCCTGCGGCACGATGGCAATCAAATCGCGCAAATCTTTAAGCTTGATTTTACCCATATCCACGCCGTCTAAAATTATACTGCCTTTTTCCGGAACAATATAGCGGGAAATCAGATCCACCAGAGTTGATTTCCCTTCGCCGCTTTTTCCGATAATCGCAATCATCTTTCCGGCGCCAGCCTTAAAACTGATGTCTTCCAAAATTGTTTTATTTTCGTAGGAAAAATAAACATTCTTAAATTCCACTTCGCCCCGGCAATTTTTCATAGCCACGCTTTTTTCATCCCCATAATTTTCCGGGATTTCTTCAAAAATTTTATGGGCGCGATTGATAGTCACGATCCCCTCTTGCAAATTTTTGTAGTTTAATCCCAAAGAATAGACTGAAAGAGAAAATCTGTTGACATACGCCAGGATCATCACAAATTGGCCGATTGTCATTTCTCCCAAACTCACCAGATACAGGCCCGCCATGAATAAAACCAAAAAACCCAGTGAAAAAATCCAATTTTTCCACATTTCCAGGTTCATCCAGAGAGCGATCTGCCGGTTAAAAAAGCCAAAAGCTTTGCGGAAATTTTTCAAATTACGCCAATGCTCCCGCTCTTCGGCCGAATTGGATTTGATGGCGACAATATTAATCGTCCGATCGAAAATATCTCCATAAGTTTTTTCAAAAACTTTATTGATTTTTTTCTGATAACTCACAATCGGATTGGTTTTTTTCACCACTAAAAAGATATAGATCGAAATAAAAACGATATAAATTAAGGCTAATTTCCAATTGACCCAGCCGATGATGCCTACGGCTAAAAAAGAAAAAATCAGATTGGGCGCGACGCTAAAAAGCCCGTCTTCCACGAAATTGTAAAGATACTGATCCGCCCGGCTGAAACGCTGGATAATTTCGCCGACTTTTTTGTTCCGGTGGAAACTTAAGGGAAGCGTTAAAAGATATTTAATCGAACCGGTAATCAGGTCCTGGGAAGAAAGATAAGCGATTTTTTGCGATTTCCGATAGCGGATCCGCACAAACGATTCTTTGATGAGATCCAAAAAAATCCACGCCGCTAAAAACAGGATTACCGGCAGCGTAAATTTTTTATGAGCGATCACCAGATCGATTATTTTTCCGTATAAAACCGGAGCGATGAGCAAAATGATATTTTCTCCAAAAACAAAGAACGCCGTTAGCCAGATGGCCTTTTTATACGGACGCAGATAACGGATAATCGGTTCTAAATTTTTTCCATTAAAAATAATCATCGGGTTAAATCAATAGAGAGAGAAATTACGATCGTTAAAAAAACGATCAAAAAACAGCAAACTCCAAAACGAAACGCTTCTTCCTGCTTAGGATCCGAGACATTTTTAAACATAATCTTTTCCCGCGACTAAAAAATAAGATGGATTAATCTTTGGGGATATGTCCCAAATCCTCCTTTTTAGTTTAAGTTTTAAGGCTTAAATAAAGATTTAAACAAAACAAGTTTAGTATACCATTTTTTAATTGCGGCACCAAGTTAGCATGGGACTTGTCCCGCACTAACTTTGTGCTGGCACCTTGGGTGCCGATACGACTTAAGTCGGGACAAAGTTTAGCGCGGGATTGACCCCTTTTTCTCTTTAGCTTAAACTTAAGAAAGAACTTAATCTAAAAATCCATGCGTCTTTCTTATTCGGCTTTAGACACCTACCGGACTTGCCCGCTTAAATACAAATTTCAGGAAATCGACAAAATCAGGACTCCCAAATCCAAGGAGGCGGTTTTTGGCACCACCATCCACTCCACGATGAAATTTATTCATAAGCCGGGAATCCTTTTTCCGAATCTGGAACAAGCGATGGAATTTTTCAGCAATGCCTGGAATCCGGCCGTTTTTGATTCCTCCGAAGAAGAACGTTCGGCTTTTTCCCAAGGCATAAAAATCCTGGAGAACTACTACCAAAAAAATAACCCGGCGGACGCCAATATCATCGATTTGGAATCGCGCTTTCAAATCACCATCGGTCATGCAAAACCAGCCGCTAGTGATCGCGCTCTACAGCCGGAAACCCATATTGTCAGCGGAATCATAGACCGCATCGATAAAACTCCCGACGGCTATGAAATTATCGACTACAAAACCACCCGCAAAATGCCCACTCAAGAAAAAGTCGATCAGGATATCCAGCTGTCCATCTATTTAAAAGCTTTTCTTTCCCGCTATCCGAAAGAAATCGCCAATTTAGACAAAATCACGGTGAGCTTGTATTATCTCAAGCACGGAGTGAAACTTTCTTCGCGCCGGACGCCGGAACAGCTCCAAAAAAGCGAAGACTTATTTTTAGATATCATTCAACTAATCGAATCGGAAAAATTCGCTCCCAACCTCTCCCCTCTTTGCGATTGGTGCGGCTATCAAAATCTTTGTCCGATGTGGAAGCACAAATTTAAAGAATCGCGTAAAATCGACAGCCAGACTGTTAATCAGGCTATCAACGAATATATTGAATTGAAATCCGCCATCAATATCACTAAAGATCGCCTGGAAAAAATCCAGGAAGAAATTCTCCGCTATATGGATCAGGAGGGCGTCAGCCGCGTTTTCGGAGAAAACGGCCTGATTGCTCAAACCTTGCGCAAGACCTATAAATACGACGAAAAACGAATTCGGGAAATACTGGAGCCTTTGGATAAATGGGAAAATGTGCTTAAAGTTGACGGTATCGCGCTACGCAATATTCTGGCCGTTTTGCCTTTGGAAGCCAAAGAGGCTTTAGATAAAGCCAAAATAGTTGACAAAGAAACTCGCGGTTTGACAATTAAAAAGGGGAAAAATAACGATTAAAGAATGCGTCAAATCCGAGCGAAAGGGAAATCTAATTAGATCTCTCGACCCGCTTCGACTCGGCGAGGCAAGCAAGCTCAAGATGACAATGTTCGCGTAAATTGATAAAAATGCAAACAACACTCTAATATCTAACAACTAAAATTTGAAATTATTTTCAGCCAAAATAAAGACTTCCGTCCGGAAATTTTTCCTCATCAATGACACGCCTCACAAAATCGCTTTGGGTTTTGCTTTGGGAGTCTTTTTGGGAATTGTTCCGGGCGAAGGCGTCACTATGAGTCTTATTCTGTCTTCAATTTTCGGTCTTAACCGCCTGGCTGCCACTTCCGGAGCTTTGGCCACCAATATGTGGTCCACCGCGGTTATTCTGCCTCTAGCAGCCGAAATCGGCACCCTGATTTCCGGAGAAAATTATTCAAGTTTAGTGGCCCAGTTCCAGGCTAATTATCATTTAGGCTATAAATTTTTCTTGAGCAAGTATATCTTTTTTGAAATCGTTCTGCCGCTAGCCATTGGTTTTACGCTAGCAGCTTTAGTCGTCGCCTTTTTAGCCTATGCCACCGTTTGGTTTTTGATGAAAAACCGGAAAATGCCCATCCGTAAAATCAGCTGATGGTCGTGCCTTTGAATTTTTTGCCATTGAGATAATTCTCGAGATTTTTTAAGTCGCGGCCGTTCATAATGGCCACCTCCATCCCGTTTTCATCGGCGATCTTGGAAGCGATAGAATCAAAAGGCGCGTTCAGCCCCGGATTCCATTTGTCTCCGACTAATTTCCTAAATTCCGCCCAGGAAAATTTTTCCACTTTCTTGGCCTTGGGAAATTTTTTGGGATCTTTATCATAGACATAATCAATATTGGAAAGGTTGATGATTTTTTTGACTCCGAAATATTTTCCCAGAACAACCGCGTCGTAATCCGTGGAAAAGCCCGGCCGCCAGCCGGCCGCCACCAAAATATTTTCCTTGAAATCATAAAAATTATCCAGATCGTTGGGATTGGTGTTGATAACCGGATGGGCATCCGAGCGGAAAATCGTGCGGATAAAATGGCCGTTCATCCGGGTGGCGTGGATACCCAGCCAATCCTGGTCGTCCGCCGTCAGTTTGCGCGAAACTTTAAGCGACGCTTCCTGGTAGCGCCGGGCTAATTTTCCTCCGCCGGTAATCAGGATAAATTTATATCCCCTGGCTATTTGTTTTTGGATCAGTTTTTTGAATTTTTTGACGAATTTCCAGTCAATTTCATCCGGCACGATTATCGACCCGCCCAAAGAGATGGCAATTATTTTCTTATTTGGCATATTTTAAAATTAAAATTTAAACAAAAAAAATTATTTGATACAATTGGCATCCGGCTGGTATCCCCGCTTTTGGGCGTCTTCTTTTGAGGAAAAACAGACTAAATTTTCCGGCTTGATGGTTTTAGCATATCGGCAAGATGGCAGATGATATTTATTGGAATTTCGGCTGCCCACGAAAGCGCAATTTTTATTTTCATTAGCTCCCTGATTATTATCCGGTTGCGGATTATTGGCAACCGCCTCTGTTTTAGGCTGATTAGGTTCATTGGCCTTTGAAGAATTCGGGCAATTGGCGGTTTTTTCGATAACCAGAGGGCTTTCCTGCAACGCCCGGCCCTTGAGATATCCGCCTTGAAAAGCGATTGATGCGACCAAAACCAACCCGACCAAAAGAATTACCTTGGTTTCATATTTTTTCCAAAATTCAGTCAACCTTTCCTTCATTGTGTGTAAGTTCATTAACATATTGCACTCTATGAGGTCATAGAGACATGCCGTTTTTTCACAAAATTCATTGCAAATATACTGGTATTAAAGGTATTTTGACAGTGTATAATCATTACCTCAAATACAAGTATATGGTCAGTGAAAAAGCTCTCAAAAAAGCTCGTATTCTAGTCTTTTGGGAAAAACACGGACTGCAAGCCACTCTCGATGCTTTTCCAATAAAGAGACGCGTCCTCTATCTTTGGAAATCCACTTGGAAAAAGTCAGGCGGTAAACTGGAAGCTCTCAATGATAAATCCAAGGCTCCCAAAACCAAGCGAGTCCGGAAGTGGGATGAAAAAATCATTGCTGAAATCAAGCGTCTCCGCTGGCAACATCCTAATCTGGGTAAAGATAAAATCCATCCCGAATTATTGGAATATTGTTTCAATAATAATCTGGATTGTCCCAAGATTTCCACCATTGGCCGAATTATCAAAGACTTGGGCGGTTTGCGAATGTTTCCGCAAAAGATTTCCCACTTCGGCAAGATTAAACCCATTAAACGCCAGAAAAAGCTCCGGAAGCCCAAGGATTTCGAGGCAGAGTATCCGGGCCATTTAGTAGCTTTGGACACTATCGAAGAGCATATTCAAAGCAACAGACGTTATGTAATCTCCTTTGAAGATATCTACACCCGCTTTGGTTTTGCCTGGTCAACTAAATCCCACGCTTCCCAAGCGGCGACGGAATTCTTTCAGCTCTGCCTCAAAATCTTTCCTTTTCCCATCCAGTTTGTTTTAACGGATAACGGATCGGAATTCGCCAAAGAATTCTCCAAAAAACTCAAAGAACTGCATTTAACTCATTATCACACCTATCCTCGCGCTCCCAAGATGAACGCCCACTGCGAAAGATTCAATCGCACGCTTCGAGAAGAATTCATGGACTTTCATAAATCCGATCTGCTTAATCCGGTTATTTTCAACAACAAAATCATTGATTATTTAGTCTGGTACAATACCCGGCGAGTGCATTACGCTTTCAAGAATCAGCTTTCTCCGGTACAATTCATATTGTCATTGCAAACTAATAATTTTAATTTACCTCAAGAGTGCAAAGTAGGGTGGACTTATACAGTCGCTTGCGTTATTTTAGAGAAGATGTATAATAACTTTATGTTTGTCAAGGGGAAAAACTTCTATTATCAAAAATAAATTAAATACTTTTAATATATCTCATTCAACTACGCTTATTTTCTAGAATTTCAGCGAAATAAGCCAAGCTAAAAATGAGCTTTGTTTCTATGTTTAAAGTAAAAAAGGAATTAAAGGTTAAAGACACCTTTAGTTTAGAGTCTTCTTTGTCAAAAAGAAAGTTTTTCAAGTCGATTATAATGGTTTCCCTACCCAATCTGATTGAAACTCAATTGGATTCCTATGATTGGTTTTTAGAAAACGGATTGAAAGAACTTTTTAAGGAAATCAATCCTATCACGGATTTTACAAACAGAGATCTGGAGCTGTATTTTGACGACTATTATTTGGACGAACCTAAATACGATGAAGTAACGGCTAAGAATAAAAATATATCTTTTGAAGCTCCACTGCGCTGCAAAGTCAGATTAATCATCAAAAATACCGGCGAAGTGAAAGAGCAGGAAATTTATTTGGGAGATTTTCCCGTCATGACCGATCGGGGAACTTTTTTAATTAACGGAGTGGAGAGAGTGGTGGTGAGCCAGCTGATCAGAAGTCCGGGCGTGTTTTTTACCATGGAATATGTTAAAGGCAAGAAACTTTTTGGAGCTAAAATTATTCCTAACCGGGGCGCTTGGCTGGAAATTGATACTGGTTACGAAGGCGTGATTTCAGTCAGAATTGATCGCAAAAGGAAAGTCGCCATTACTTCTTTGTTGCGAGCTTTCGGTTATTTTTCCAATAAAGAATTGCTGGAACTTTTTGGGGATGTGGACAAGGGAGAAATAAAATATATTGAACAAACTATCGAGAAAGACGCGGCCAAAAATCAAGTGGAAGGCTACAAGGAAGTTTATAAAAGAATTCGTCCGGGTGATTTGGCCACGGCCGAAAACGCCAAACAAATGGTGGATTCCATGTTTTTTAATTTTGAAAGATATGATTTTGGCAATGTCGGCCGTTATCGCCTTAATCAGAGACTGGAAGTCAAGGCGCCTTTTTCGGAAGAATACCGGGTGCTGCGCCGGGAAGATTTGATTTTAATCATTAAAGAAATAATCAGCCTGAATAATGATGAACGCTCTCAAGCGGACGATATCGACCATTTGGGCAACCGCCGCGTCCGGGCAGTGGGGGAATTGGTGCAGAATAAATTGCGCGTCGGCCTTTCGCGCATGGTAAGAAATATCAAAGACCGGATGAGCACTTGCGAAATTGAAACAGTGATTCCCGGGCAATTAATTAATTCCCGTCCTATCGCCGCCGCTATCAAAGAATTTTTTGCCAGCTCGCAACTTTCTCAATTCATGGATCAAGTCAATCCGTTAGCGGAATTGGAACATAAAAGAAGATTAAGCGCCATGGGTCCGGGAGGCTTGACTCGGGAAAGAGCCGGATTTGAAGTGCGCGACGTGCATCATTCTCATTATGGAAGAATTTGTCCGGTGGAGACGCCGGAAGGCCCTAATATCGGTTTAGTGGGGCATATTTCTTCTTACGCCAAAATAAACGAATACGGGTTTTTAGAAACCCCTTACTTTAAAGTTTATCGGGAATTAGAGAATAATGAAGAGAAAATTTTAAATAAAATTCTAAACGAAAATTTGGAAGGAGCTAAGAGCGGAACATTGATAAACAAGGAATTAGCCGGGAAAATTGCCAAAAATAAAAAAATTAAAACAGTAAGTATCCGACCTTGGGTAAGCCGGGATATCGAATATATTAACGCCACCGTGGAAGATCGTAAAAATATCGCTCATGCCGGAATAGAATTGGATCAGTTTGGCAATATCCAAAAGTTGCTGGTGGAAGCCAGAGTCCGGGGCAACGCGGCTGAAATTGAAGCGGAAAAATTGGATTACGTGGATGTTTCCGCCAAGCAGATGATTTCCGTGGCAACCTCTTTAATCCCTTTTCTGGAGCATGACGATGCCAGTCGGGCCTTGATGGGTTCTAATATGCAACGGCAGGCGGTTTCTTGCGTCAAACCGCAAGCTCCGATTGTCGGGACGGGAATTGAAGACAAAGCGGCCGCCGATTCCGGACAAGTGGTAATGGCTAAAAATGACGGTGAAGTAATCGAAGCCGACAGCAATCATATCACGGTGAAAGAAGCCAGCCCGGCCGGATCCAAGAAACCTTATTTCAAAAGAGAATATCATTTGCAAAGTTTTGTAAAATCCAACGCTTTTACTTCGATGAGCCAGATTCCCCGGGTGAAAAGCGGCGATGTGGTGAGAAAAGGACAGCTTTTAGCGGATGGCGCTTCAACGGATCATGGAGAATTGGCGCTGGGACAAAATATCCTGGTAGCTTTTATTCCGTGGGAAGGTTCCAATTATGAAGACGCGATCGTTATTTCTCAAAAACTGGTGGAAGACGATCGCTACAGTTCGATTCATATTGAAGATTTTTCTATTGATGTTCGAGATACCAAGCTGGGTCCGGAAGTGGTAACGCGCGACATTCCTAATATCGGGGAAGAAAGACTGAAAAATTTGGATGAAACCGGAATTATCCGCATCGGCGCCGAAGTCAAATCCGGCGATATTCTGGTCGGAAAAATTTCTCCCAAAGGCGAAGGCGACTTGACTTCCGAAGAAAGATTATTGCGGGCGATTTTCGGAGAAAAATCCAGAGATGTGAAAGACAGCTCTCTTTATTTGCCTCACGGAGAATATGGAAAAATTGTCGATATAAAAATATTTTCCCGCGAACAAGGAGATAAATTGTCCACGGGAGTCATCCAGCAAATTCAAATTTCCGTGGCGCAACTCAAGAAAATTTCCGTCGGAGACAAATTAGCCGGTCGCCACGGGAATAAAGGCGTTATTTCCAGGGTAGCTCCGCTGGAAGACATGCCGCATTTGCCTGACGGAACTCCGGTAGATATGATCCTTAATCCGCTTGGCGTGGCCAGCCGTATGAATATCGGCCAAATTTTGGAAACTCATTTAGGCTGGGCGGCTTTTAAGTTAGGTTATAAAGTAGCCAGCCCTTCGCTGGATGGCGTGACGGAAATTCAAATAAAGGAAGAATTAAAGAAAGCTGGTCTGCCGGAAGACGGGAAAGTTGGGTTGATTAATGGAAAAACCGGGGAATTTTTTGACAATAAATCAACGGTAGGCATTATGTATATCATGAAATTGCATCATTTAGTGGATGATAAGATCCACATGCGGTCCATCGGCCCCTATTCCTTGATTACGCAGCAGCCGCTGGGAGGCAAAGCTCAATTTGGAGGGCAACGCTTCGGAGAAATGGAAGTTTGGGCGCTTGAAGGTTATGGAGCCGCTTATACTTTGCAAGAAATGTTAACCATTAAATCCGATGATGTTATCGGGCGCTCCAAAGCTTACGAATCAATTATTAAAAGCGAACCGATTAAAAGTCCGAACATTCCCACTTCTTTCAACGTCCTGGTGAATGAATTAAAAGGTTTGGCGCTGAATGTGGAACTCTCCGGAATTAAAAAAGAAGAAAGCGATGAAGAATACGCTCCGGAAAATAAATTTTCCCAGGAGGCGAAACAATAATTTTTTTAGAATAATTTTAAGTTAATCTTATGGATTCTATAACCAAGGTAAGCGACTTTACCAGCGTGAGCATCAAATTGGCCGGTCCGGAAGAAATTTTGAAATGGTCCAATGGGGAAGTCACTAAGCCGGAGACGATCAATTACCGGACCCAGCGTTATGAAAAAGACGGACTTTTTTGCGAAAAAATCTTCGGGCCTTCCAAAGATTGGGAGTGTTATTGCGGAAAATACAAGAGAATCAGATATAAAGGCATTGTTTGCGATAAATGCGGAGTGGAAGTAACCAGATCCAGCGTCCGTCGGGAAAGGATGGGGCATATTCAGCTAGCCGTGCCAGTTTCTCATATTTGGTTTTTGCGGGGAGTGCCCTCTAAAATCGGTTTGTCTTTAGGCATGAGTCCACAAGAATTGGAAAAAGTTATTTATTTTTCCAGTTATATTATTCTTAATGTGGACGAAAAGGAGAGAACCAGGGCGCTGGAGCAATTGGACCAGGAATTCAAAAATAAACAAAAAGAACTTGAAAAAGTTGAGGAAAAGTTCAGAGAAAAAAAAGCGGAAGAACTGAAAAATGTTTATCGCGCCGCCAAAGAAGAATTGAAAAGCCTGGAAAAATTAAAAATAATTTCCGAACTGGAGTATTTTAACTTGTCTTCCCGCTACGGACAGGTTTTTTCAGCCGGAATCGGAGCCGAAGCTATCAGAAAAATATTGGAAAACATTGATCGAAAGACGGAGATTAAAAAATTGAAAAAAGAATTAGAGCAGAAAGAAGTTTCCGATCGAAAGAAAATTTTAAAAAGAATAAAGCTGTTTCAGGGATTTATTAACGCCAGCATCAAATTAGAATGGATGTTGCCTCTCATTATTCCGGTTATTCCTCCAGACTTGCGCCCGATGGTGGCTTTGGATGGAGGCCGTTTCGCCACTTCCGACTTGAACGATCTTTACCGCCGGATTATTAATCGCAACAACCGGTTGAAAAAATTGATCGAAATTGGCGCGCCGGAAGTAATCACCCGCAATGAAAAAAGGATGCTGCAGGAAGCGGTGGACGCGCTTTTTGATAACAATGTTCGTCGGGGGCAGGTGAGCGTTACGGCTTCGACCGGCCAGAAAAGAGCGTTGCGATCTTTAGCGGATTCTCTGAAAGGCAAGCAGGGCCGTTTTCGGCAGAATCTTTTAGGTAAGCGGGTTGATTATTCGGGGCGCAGCGTAATTGTCGTTGGTCCCAAACTCAAATTGCATCAATGCGGAATTCCGAAAAAAATGGCGCTGGAACTTTTCAAACCTTTTATTATCAATAAATTAATTAAAAGAGAACTGGCTTACAATGTTCGCAATGCCGGAAAAATGGTGGAAGCGGAAAGCGAAGAGTCTTACGAAATTTTAGACGAGATTATTTCGCATCATTATGTGATGTTAAACCGCGCTCCAACCCTTCATCGGTTGAGCATCCAGGCTTTCCAGCCGGTTTTAATTGAAGGCAAGGCCATTCAGATACATCCCATGGTCTGCTCGGCTTTTAACGCTGATTTTGACGGAGATCAAATGGCAGTGCATGTCCCTTTAACCGAAAAAGGCAGGTGGGAAAGCGAAAATTTGATGATTAGCACGAAAAATTTGCTTAAGCCGGCCAGCGGGGAACCGATTATAACTCCGACTCTGGATATGGTTTTGGGTTGTTATTACATTTCTCATTTAGTTAAGGGCGCTAAAGGCGAAGGAAAAATTTTCAGTTCTTTTGATGAGGCAATCCTGGCTTACGAATGCGGATTTATTGATATTCGGGCGCTGATAAAAGTAAATCACAAGGGAAAAATGCTGGAAACTTCCGTTGGTCGCATAAAGATTAACGAAATTATTCACTGCGATATTGAGTTTATCAATCAGGAAATGACGAAAAAAGAATTAAAACTTCTGGTGAGCCGCGTTTTGGAAACCTCCGGATTGGAAAAAACGGCGGAATTTGTCGACCGCATCAAAGAATTAGGGTTTGAATCCGTGACTAAATCGGGCATTAGCTGGGGAATGGACGACTTGAGCGTGCCGGAAAAAAAGAAAGAATTGCTCGCGGAAGCGGAAGAAAAAATCAAGATTATTAAACAACAATATAATAGCGGACTTTTAACTGAAGGAGAAAGGAAAAACCGGGTGATAGAAATTTGGAATAAAATAAAAAATGAGATAACTGAAGCTATCCGCGAATCTATTGATAAAGAAGGCCCGGTTTATTCTATGGTTTATTCCAAAGCCAGAGGCTCTGAATCGGTAGTGGTTCAGATGGCAGGCATGAAAGGATTGATGGCGGGACCGACCGGAGAAACTATTGAGTTGCCTATCAGGAGCTGTTATAAAGAAGGTTTGAATGTTTTGGAATATTTTATTTCCACTCACGGAGCCCGGAAAGGAATGGCCGACACCGCTCTGCGAACAGCGACCGCCGGTTATTTGACTCGCCGATTAGTGGATGTTTCTCAAGATGTGATTGTCCATGAAGAAGATTGCGGGGATAAAAAAGGAATCTATGTTTTTCGCGCTGACTCGGAAAAAATCAATCAGGGATTTGCCAGCCGGATAATCGGCCGCATAGTTTTAGAAGCGGTGATTGATCCGCAAACGGGAAAAATAATCGTGGAAAAAGGAGAAATGATAACTAAGGGGCAAGGGCTGAAAATCGATGAGTTGAAGATAGAAAAAATCAAAGTTCGTTCTCCTCTCACTTGCAAGACTCCGAGAGGGATTTGCCGCAAATGTTACGGTTTTGATTTAGGCCGGGGGGAGTTGGTGCAAATAGGACAGGCGGTGGGAATTGTGGCGGCTCAAGCGATCGGAGAACCGGGAACTCAATTAACTATGAGGACTTTCCATATTGGCGGTGTGGCCGGATCGGATATCACCCAAGGGCTTCCCCGGGTGGAAGAACTTTTCGAAGCCCGCCCGCCCAAAGGAGAAGCGGTTATTTCCGAAATAGACGGCAAGGTAATGGAGATTTCCAACAACGATAAGACAATTATCATCAAGATCAAGGAACAAAGCAAAAACGGAAAAACGGAAGAATATCAAATTTCCGGCGGCAGTATGTTGAAAGTAGCTGAAGGCGAATTGGTGGCCAAAGGAACTAAACTCAACGAAGGCAATATTGATCTGAAAAAATTATATAAAACTATGGGCTGGCAGGAAGTCCATCGCTATATCGTCAAAGAAATTCAGGAGATTTACGCTTCCCAAGGCGAAGGCATCAACGACAAACACATTGAAATCATTATCCGCCAGATGTTCAGCCGGGTAATGATCCTTGAAGCGGGAGACACTAATTTCCTGGTGGGCGATATTATTGAAAAAGATGAATTTGAAGAAGTTAACGTTAAGATGAAAACGGAAGGAAAAATTTTAGCTACGGGCGAAAAGCTTTTATTGGGAATCACCAAAGTCGCGCTTACGACTGAAAGTTTCCTGTCGGCGGCGTCTTTTCAGGAAACCGCCCGGGTGCTCATCAACGCCGCCGTTTCCGGCAAGGAAGACAAACTGCGCGGCCTGAAAGAGAATGTCATTATCGGCAAATTGATTCCGGCCGGAACCGGGTATCGAAAATCAAACTAGAGTCTCAAGAACTTTATCGGAGGACAGTCCTCCGTAAAAGTTAAGTGATTTTAAAAACATCCGCTAAATGCGGGTGTTTTCATTTACCAATTTGAAAAATAAAGCTCCTATTAAAGGATTATTTGATATAATTTAATCATTTAACGACGGCCGTCGGATTATGATTTGAATTAAAAATAAAGATAAGGCTCTGTTTTTTTGCTGTTTTTTTTTAAAAATCATGCCGAATGATTTTTGGAGTTTTTGAAATGCCGGATTTATGCTAAAATAGTATTATGGGCAGACACAAAAAAAACTTTTCCGAATCAGAGGATAAAGAAGATGGAAATACCGGCTGGAATCTGGCGCCGGACGTCAAAAGAGGCGTAGCGACGGTTTTTCTTTTCTCTCTGGCCTTGCTTTTAGCGCTGGGTTTTTTTGGCAAAGCCGGCATCGCGGGAGAATATTTGAATAAATTTTCAGGTTATCTGATTGGCTGGGGCAAACTGTTTTTTCCCATTTTTCTGGTTATGGCGGGATTAGTGCTGATTCTCAAAAAAGAAACTAATTTTTATGTCTGGAAAATTCTTGGTTTATTGGTGACGCTTTTGGGCATCGCGGGGTTTTTACATTGGCTTTTCCCTTCGGCAGAGATGCTGGAAGCGGCTCGAAAAGGAACAGGCGGCGGATTTTTAGGTTACGCGGCAGCTTTTCTGGCGGTTAATTTCCTGGGAAAAGCGGGAGGCCTGGTTTTTATTATTGCCGTTTTCCTTTCGGGTTTTATCGTAGTTTTTAATTTTTCCATCATTAATTTTTTTGAACGCTTGCTGAAAATTTGGCGCCAGGAAAAGCCGGAATCGGAGGCAATTTCAGAAAATAAAAAATCGGAACCATTGCCGCTGGAGCTGAATAAAACAGAAACATCTCTGCTGCCGGAAAAAAGTTTGAAAAATACAGAAAAAGAAGAAAATAATATCAGCAAGGTGGAATTTGTCGAAAATCCGAATGATTTTTTAGGCGGTAAATTATTGACAAAAAATTCTAAAAATCTTTCGGCGGTTAAAAAAAACAGAAATCAATCGGCTTTTTTAGAACGCAATCTAAAAACTAATTCCAGCAAATGGAATTTTCCCCCGTTAACTCTTTTAGAAAAAGGCCGAAGTGTTCCTGAAGGAAGAGATTTAGACAAGAATGCGGAAATTATAGAAAAAACCTTGAGGCATTTTGGCATCGAGGTGGAAAAAGAAGGAATCAAAACCGGTCCCGCGGTTACCCAGTATAGTTTTCGGCCGGCAGTGGGAATTAAAGTTTCCCGGATTTTAGCGCTGCAAAATGATTTGGCGCTGGCTCTGGCTGCCAGTTCAATTCGGATTGAAGCTCCGATTCCCGGTCGTTCGGTAATTGGCATAGAAGTTCCCAACAAAGACGCGGCTTTGGTGCGGTTGCGAAATTTTCTGGAAAATTCTGATTTTATGGACAGAGAATCCAATCTGACTTTGGCGATGGGAAAAGACGTGAGTGGAAATTATATTTTTGATAATTTGGAAAAAATGCCCCATCTGATGATTGCCGGAGCCACTGGAACAGGAAAATCAGTTTGCGTCAATTCCCTGATCATCACTTTGCTGTATCAGAATTCCCCGGAAGATTTGAAATTAATCATGATTGATCCTAAAAGAGTGGAGCTTTCTTCTTATAATGGTATTCCTCATTTATTGTGCAATGTTATCGTAGAGAATAATAAAGTCATCAATTCTTTAAAATGGGCGGTGGGAGAAATGGAAAGGCGCTACAAACTGCTGCAGGATATGTCTTCAATTAATATTTTTTCTTTCAATGAAAAAATTAAGAACGGAAAAAAGAAAAAATATACCGATCCGGACACCGGAGAAATTAAAGAAGAAAGCTTGAATAAATTGCCGTATATTGTTATTATTATAGACGAAGTAGCTGATCTGATGGGCAGCCATGGCCGGGAAGTGGAAGGGGCCATTATAAGATTGGCTCAAATGGCCAGGGCGGTCGGCATTCATTTGATTGTTTCCACCCAGCGTCCATCGGTGGAAATAATTACCGGGCTGATTAAAGCTAATATCACCAACAGAATCGCCTTTCAAGTCGCTTCGCAGATCGATTCCCGAACCATTTTAGATGTAGCTGGAGCGGAAAAACTATTAGGAAAGGGCGATATGTTGTATCTTTCTTCCGTTTCTCCCAAACCAAAAAGAATCCAGGGAGTATTCATTGAAGAATCGGAAACCAAAAGGGTGGTGGAATTTATCAGGAATCAAAAATTTAAGGAAAAGACTGATTCACCGGAAAGTAAAGTGGATGAAATTCAATTTGGAAAAAGTTTTGACCCGAATTTTTTCAAAGGAGACATTTCAGAATTTAGAGGTTTGCCGGATGACGAAGAAGACAGCTTGTATGAAGCGGCTAAGGAAGAAGTTATCCGTTCCGGGAAAGCTTCCGCCTCATTGCTCCAAAGAAGATTGCGGATAGGTTATGCCCGGGCGGCCAGACTGCTGGATGTTTTAGAAGGAAAAGAAATTATTGGACCAGCTGATGGCGCCAAAGCCCGAGAAGTTTTTATCAAGTCGGAATCAGATAATGATTATGTTAATCCCAAGGAAGATCAGGAAAAAAGAGATAAGTGGCAATTGTAGAATAAGTCTAAAACCTGCCCGAAATGCCTGCCTAATTTTCTACTCTATATCTTGACAAACTATCTTATAGCTGAATAACTGACTTCCTTTGCGGATGAATTATATATATCAAAAAAGAAAATTTAGCAGGCAGGCGGGTCAAAAACAAAAATAAAAAGTCATTCATTTTTTTTGGCTTTTTTTATTTTGATTTTTATACCGTTATAATTTAGTTCCAGCCGGTTTAAGGTTAATAATTTTAGATTTATGCCTAATGGTTTTGTAAAAAAAAGCGTTGAAACTTTAACTTTAGGGGAAAAGTTAAAAAAAATAAGAAGCGAGAGGCGGATTAGCCTTACGGATATCGCGCGTTTTACCAAAATCCAACTTAAATATTTGGAAAATATTGAAGAAGGGCTGTATGAAAAATTGCCTTCAGATGTTTATGTGAGAGGATTCTTAAAAAGTTATGCCAAATTTTTGGGAGTCAACGGAGAATCGCTTATTCGTCTTTATCAGAAAGAAAGAGGCATTAAAAGAAGTTTAGATAAAAATGGAAATAATTATATTAAACAGCCGGAATTTTTAAATATTTCTCCCTGGGTTTTTGGTCCCAAAACGATGATCTTTTTTTCTTTAGCGATTTTAATTCTGGCGGGATTCTTTTATGTTTATAAAGAACTGGGTTCTTTCGCCAATAATCCCAAACTGGTTATTTTAGCGCCGGAACCGAATGCGACTACGGCGAATGATTTTATAGCCGTAGAAGGAAAAGTGGAAAAAGACGCTAAACTTTTTATTAATGACCAACCGGTAATAATTGATGACGAAGGCGGGTTTAAGGAAAACATAACTTTGCAAGCCGGAACTAATTTTATCAATGTGCGCTGTCTTAACCGTTTTGGCAAGGAAACCCTGGAAACCTTAACGGTGCATTCTAATTTGCAGAAAGAAATTTCTGAAAAGAATGATAATGAAGAAATTAGCGCGGTTCCGGATATTTTTGGGAAAAAAATAGAGCTGGAAGTAAAAGCCAAGTCCCGGTTGATATCTTTAAGCATAGAAGCCGACGGGCATTTGATTTTCAGCGGAGAAATTAAAGAAGGGGAAATAAAAAATTTTCAAGCCGAAAAAAATTTAGTGCTTAATTCGGATAAAGCCGATGAGACCCTGGTCAGATTCAATGGCCAGGATCAGGAATTGTTGGGAGAAAAATCCCAACCAATAAAAAAAGTTTTTAATGTAGCTGAAGGCAGTAATTTGTAAAAATTGTCATATATGATTTTTGTCTTTGCGAGCCCTGAAAGGGCGCGGCAATCTAATTTTTTAAATTTATTAGATTGCCACGTTGCTACGCCCCTCGCAATGACATATAAAAAATAAAGTATAAAAATTAATCATTAAATAAATAGGATTTTGGAGTTTATTGTAAAAAACAAAAACGTCAAAATTCTACTACCGGGTATGAACGAAGAAAGAGATAAAAAAATTTCTGCCGTGCTGGGTCAGATCGAAGAAAAATTTGGAGAAGGGGTTATGATGATGCTGGGTGAGATTAAAAAAGTCGACGTGGAATCCATTCCGACAGGCGCGATTTCTTTGGATATCGCTCTGGGAATTGGCGGTATTCCCCGGGGACGCATCATTGAAATTTATGGTCCGGAATCTTCCGGCAAAACCACGTTGGCGCTCCATATTATCGCCAACGCGCAAAAAGCGGGCGGCATTGCTTCCTTTATCGATGCTGAACACGCTTTGGATCCGGAATATGCCAAAAAAATCGGAGTGGACATCAAGGATCTGCTGATTTCCCAGCCGGATAACGGGGAACAAGCTTTGGATATCGTAGAAACGTTAGTTAACTCCGGAACGGTAAGTATTATCGTGATTGATTCAGTGGCGGCGCTGGTTCCGAAAGCGGAAATTGAAGGAGAAATGGGCGACACGCATATGGGACGCCAGGCGCGGTTAATGTCGCAAGCTTTGCGCAAGCTCACGGCCATTGTCGCCAAATCCAATTGCACCGTAATTTTTATCAATCAGATTAGAATGAAAATCGGCGTGGTTTTTGGCAATCCGGAAACGACGACCGGCGGCAACGCGCTCAAATTTTATGCTTCAGTCCGCATCGAAGTGAGAAGATCGGCGCAGATCAAAAAAGCCGAAGATATTGTCGGCAATCGAATGAAAGCCAAAATTGTCAAAAATAAAGTGGCGCCGCCTTTCAAGACGACGGAGTTTGACATTATGTATAATGAAGGCATCTCGGCTTCCGGAGATATTTTGGATACGGCGGTTAAATACGAAGTCGTGGAGAAAAAAGGCAATTCGTTTGTTTTCGGAGAAATAAAATTGGGAGTGGGTCGGGAACAGGCTAAAAAATTCTTGAAAGATGATTCTAAAACAACCAAAGAATTAGTTAAGCAGATTTATCTGAAAATCAAAGAGAAAGAAGAGAGTCAGGAATGATAAAAACCAGCCAAATTATGCGAATGATTGTTTTTAATTTTAAAAAATATTTTTGGTTGAACCAGACTGGATGTAAAAACGATAAAAAGGCTGACGGCCGGATTAATTGTCTAGGTCCAGATAGATATTCCCCACCTAAGCTTGTAAAACAATAGCTTGTTTAGCAGTTAAATTTGTAATCTTGATTTCATTTAAATACTCTTCCGGA
>Ga0066637_10000890_pt1 | contig 18788 bp, 16 predicted proteins | sample CryGeyCG2014_020_FD_62737 | JGI IMG/M metagenome (GOLD analysis project Ga0066637, IMG submission 62737) | Groundwater microbial communities from aquifer - Crystal Geyser CG08_land_8/20/14_0.20 | ecosystem: Environmental > Aquatic > Deep subsurface > Groundwater | place: USA: Utah: Grand County...
TTTGTCGCCGGGCGCCGCGTGGACCGGAACGCAAAACGCGCTCGGCCGGCACCGTGCGGTTCGGGACTGCCCGCCCGGGACCTCGACAAACCCGGAAGAGGGAACCCTTACGTGGTTCCCCCCCGCCGTTTGGAAATTATGGCGGGGCCCCCCTTCTGCAACGGGTTTGCTGAGGTCCCGGGCGGGCGGTCCCTCCATATGATAAATTATCTCCGGCTTTCGCTTACGGACAGGTGCAATTTCAACTGCATCTACTGCACCCCGCTGGAGAAGAGCGGGCATCTGAGCCATCAGGAACTGCTGCGCCACGAGGAACTGGCGCGCGCCGCGGCGGCTTTCGTGAGGGCCGGCGTGAGGAAGATACGCCTGACCGGCGGCGAGCCGCTGCTGAAGAAGAATATTGCGGGGCTGGCGCGGATGCTCAAAGCCATCCCCGGCCTTAAGGAACTGGCGCTTACAACCAACGGCGTGCTGCTGCCGGAACTTGCCCGCCCCCTGCGTGCGGCCGGGGTGGACGCGGTGAATATCAGCCTGAACTCCCTTAAAAAAGACGTCTTTAAAAAGATCACCGGTTCCAACAGTTTCGACAAAGTACAGGCCGGCCTGCGCGCGGCCCTGCGGGCCGGTTTCAAAAGCGTGAAGCTGAACGTAATAATAATGCGCGGCATAAATGACGGCGAGATAGAGGACCTTGCGCGGCTGTCGCTGAAGCATCCGCTGGATGTGCGCTTTATAGAATTTTTCCCGGTCAATAAGCGCTCCTCCCGCCTTAAAGGCGCCCTGTTCACTACGGCCGAACTGAAGGCGCGCATAGAAGCCGCGTTCGGCAAGCTGCGCCCCGCGGGCGGCGGCAGGATAGGCGGTCCCGCCTGCAACTTCAAGCTTAAAGGCGCAAAAGGCCGCATAGGTTTCATAAGCGGCTGCAGCGATGATTTCTGCGGTGACTGTAACCGGATCAGGATGGACTGCGTAGGCAGGATATACCCTTGCCTGTTCTCACCACCTACCCACGCCCTGCGTGACCTGCTGCGGGGCGGCGCCTCCGAAGCCGGACTTGTCCGGCATATTAAAAAGGCTTTTTTAGTAAAATCTAAGTACAGAAAGGATTCCCCCACCGCCGGCCACATAGAAATGAGCAGTATAGGGGGGTGAGAAGCCGGGGGTCAAGGGTCAGGGGTCGGTGGGCGAAGAAAGGGATCGAAGACCGGGGAAAGGGGCACTTATGATAGATGTCGGCGCCAAAAAAGACACCAAACGCATAGCTAAAGCCCAGGCGTATATACGGCTTAATAAAACCATAATCGCCCGGATAAAAGCCGGGAAGCTGCCCAAAGGCAATGTCCTCGAAGCCGCGCGCTTCGCCGGCATTCTCGCCGCCAAGAACACCGCCGGCCTCATTCCCCTCTGCCACAACCTCCCGCTCAATTATGTCGGCGTAGATTTCACCATACAAAAAGAAGGCATCCTGATAAACACCGAAGCCCGCTGCACCGGCAAAACGGGCGTAGAGATGGAAGCGCTGCTAACCGCCTCCACCGCCGCCCTCACCATTTACGATATGTGCAAGATGTTCGCCCAGGACCTGGAGATACAGGACCTGTGCCTCCTTGAAAAGTCCGGCGGCAAAAGCGGGGTGTATAAGCGGAAAGGCTGCAAGTAACAAGGGTCGGAGGGGAGCGGCCGGCGGGACCGGGTTAGTAAAACCTTCCGAAGGCCGGGGCTTGCATAGCGCCGGGTGGAGCGAAGCGACACAATTCAGCGTTCATGCACTGAGGCAGAGCGAGGCCACGGTGTTGGCCGAGCGCGTTTTGCGTTCCGGTCCCGCCGGCCGCTCCCCGACCGAGCGCCTTGAAGTCCGGAGTAATGTTATGGGTAAAATCTTCTCAATAAACTTCAGCTCCTGCAAAGGCGTACCCAAGGAACAGGTGCCACGGGCCGTCCTGGTGAAGAACCGCGGCATAAAGGACGACGCACACGCCGGCATGGAACTCCGCCAGGTAAGCCTGCTGGACATGGAAAGCATACGCCTGCAGATAGCCGACGCCAAAGCCAAAAAAGCCACGGTAGAAATACGCCCCGGCATCTACGCCGAGAATATCACCACCGAAGGTATAGACCTCTCCGTACTCAAGCGCGGTGACGAACTCCGCATAGGCGCGACCGCCGTCCTCCGGATCTCAAAAATCGGCAAAGAATGCCACAGCCATTGTGCCATCTATCACCAGGTAGGCGACTGCATAATGCCCCGCAAAGGGATCTTCGGCGAAGTAATGGAAGGCGGAGAAATAGCCGTGGGAGATGCGATAGAGAAGCTGGGCGGCCGGGCAGCGGGGAGATGAACGTGGAAGAAATAATTAATATCGCCGTACTTACCACCAGCGACCGCTGCTCGCGGGGGGAAGCCGAAGACGCCAGCGGGGAGCTGGCAGCCGAAATGGTAAAGACCATCGGCGGCCGCATTGCCGCCCGCGACATCGTCCCCGACGAGGCCGCCGCCATAAAAGAAAAACTCCTCCATTACTGCGACACGCTGAAGGCCGACATCGTGCTCACCACCGGCGGCACCGGCTTCAGCAGCCGCGATGTCACACCCGAAGCCACCGCCGCCGTCATAGAGAAAGCCATTCCCGGCTTCGGCGAGCTTATGCGCGCCGAAGGCCTGAAGAAAACGAAGAAAGCCGTGCTTTCGCGGGGCATCTCCGGCATACGCGGGAATACCATCCTCATAAACCTGCCCGGCAGCCCCAAGGCGGTAAAAGAATCGCTGGAAGCCGTACTGGACCTGCTCCCGCATTCCCTCAAAATGCTCCGCGGCGGCGGTCATTAAGATTTTCGCCCGACGCCGGCCGCAGCGGAGCCGGCCGGGCCTTATTTCTTTATAGGAATATGGAAGAAGAAGCGCGAGCCCACGCCGAGCTCGGATTCGATGCCCATCTCGCCGCCGTGGCGCTGGACTATCTCGCGGGCTATCTTAAGGCCCAGGCCGAAGCCCGCTTTGCGCATGCCCTGGGCTTCCTTGGTCTGAAAGAAGCGCTCCCAGACGCGCGGCAGGTCTTCCTTGGAGATGCCGATGCCGGTGTCTATCACGCTGACTATGACCCTGTCCGGGGCGAGCTCCACTTTAATGACTACCTGTCCGCCCTGCTTGGTGTACTGAAGTGCATTGGTGCAGAGGTTCTGTATAACCTGACCTATGCGGGCGTCGTCGCCGGCCAGCGGCGGCAGCACCGGCGGCAGCTGCGCCGAAAATCCTATCTTGCGCTGCTGGGCCACTATCTCCACCCGCCCGCGCACGTCCTGCGCCACCGCCAGCAGGTTCAGCGTGCCTATCTCCACGCGGAGTTTGCCGGATTCTATAGCGGCCAGGTCCACCAGGTCGGAGATCAGCACGTTCAGCGTCTTGGCGGAGGTGTTTATGTTGGAAGCGTATTTCAGCTCGCTGGGCATGGCAGTAAGCCTGGAGGCCAGGATCTCGGAGTAGCCCAGGATGGCCGTCAGCGGGCTCTTCACGTCGTGGGCCACCGTGGCGAAAAATTTCTTCTGGAAGCCGTTGACCAGCTCAAGCTGGCCCTTCTGTTCCTGCGTCTCCTTGAGCAGGCGCGCGTTCTCCAGCATAAGGAAGCGCCGCTCCAGGGCCTTCTCCACCGAGAAGATCAGGCGCGAGGCTTCTACGGGCTTGAGTATCGCGTCGTCGAGGCCCAGTTCCACCACCTGGCTGACACCCTTGAGCGCGGCCTGGAGAGGATACTGGTCCACCATGAAGATGATGCGCATATCGGGGTCCCGCTCGCGCATCTTCTGTGCGAGTTCCGCGCCCGAATGTTCCGCGAAAGTGATGGCCGTGCCTATGACCGCCAGGTGGAAGGAGCCCTTTTTACAAAGCCCCAGGGCTTCCCCGCCGTCCATGGAAGAGGTGACGGCGTAGCCCGCGCCCTGCAGGGCCTGGCCCAGCGTGGTCAGGGCGGGTTTAAAATTGTCCAGCAGGAGGATACGCTCCCGCTCCCGCTCCTTTAAGCGGACGTCGCTGCCCTCGCTGTTCTCAATAAGGATGCCGGCGATGCGCCCGGAAAGTTCCCGCGGAAGGCCGACGGGATTACCCTCCTTGAGCTCACCGATGGCGTAGCGCGCCGTGTCCACGCCTGAGACGGTGAAACAGACGGCTTCCGGAACGGTTTTACGTATGATGGAGTCGAGGGTTTCAGCCTCTTGTGTGCTGCCGGGGAACTGTACCACTATCAGGTTGGCGGGGAGCGGCTCGGGCTCAGGCTCTTCCTCCGTGGTGCCGCCCAGCAGCGACCAGGATTTCTTGGGTTTCTTGACCTGGGAGGCGGCAATGCGGGCTTCGTTCTGCTTGCGGATGACCTCGGGCAGGTCCTTGGCGGTGTGCAGGGACAAAGCCTGTACCCCGGACTGCTGGAAGGCGGTCTGCACCGCCCCGGTAGTGAACAGTACCTGGTCGGCGAGGATGATTACAGACCGCGCGATGACCCTGACCTGGTCGGCGAACCCCATGGGCAGCGGCCAGCTGAGGCGGCGCAGCGGCGAGAGGAGGGCCGGTGTCTGGCTGGCTATGGATTCCAGCGTGAAGTAGTGTACCTTCGGATATTTTTTGTGCAGGTCGAGGAAAGCTTCGCGCTCCGCCGGGGCTACCTGTCCGAAATCCACCACCATGGCGGAGCAGTCGCCGGTTTCAAGCCGGGCGGCCGCGTATTTAAGGGTAGGCACGCAGACCAGTTCCAGGCCCCTGCCGGACATGGACGGGGCCATCTCGTCAAGGAGTTCCTTGCCGGTGGTTACTACCAGTATGCGTCCCTTGATTTCACCCATTACCCGATATTATAGATAAAAAATAAGTGCAATGGCACTATTAAAACATATGCCGCGTTCTTCGCCCGGTGCGGACCTTCCGCGTATGAAGCACCCGTAATTCCCAGGGACCGATTGGGTCCTATTGCCGCGCACAGCTGGGCCTTATGACGCTTGGCCCCGGACGGCGCGTGCCGTATACTATAACCGACAATGATAATAAAAAGCCAGGCAGCTCTTCTTTCCGCGGCACTTGCTTCTTTCTCTTCCTTCGCTTCGGCCGGGCCCGGTCCCCTGGGGCAGCTCATGTCGGAGCCGCCGGCGGCGGTTTCACAGCCGCGGCCGCAGCCCCCGGCCCGTGTATACGGCTCGGACGCCACCGCCGAGTATGAAGCCATTTTTAAGAGCGCCGAAGTGAAACTGAACGCCGTCACCGAAAAAAAACTGACCGCGTACAAATTTTTACTGGTACCCGGCTTGTTCGCCTGCATGGACAAGAGCGGCCTGCCCCTGGCGGGCAGAAAGCCCTCCGCCGGACCCAAACCCCATTTCGCAGAACAGGCCGCCTGGCTTAAAAGCATAGGCGCCGAATACGAGATACTGAAACTGAGGACGGAATCGTCCGTGCGCGATAATGTGCCGATAATCGCGGCGGCCGTCAGGTCCTCCGGCAAGCCGGTGATGATAATAGCCGAGAGCAAGGGCGGCCTGGACGTGCTGGAAGCCCTGCTCCGGGATGCCGGCCTGCTGCCCAAAGTTAAAGGCGTGGTGATGAGCCAGATCCCCTTTCACGGTACCCCGGTGGCGGATATTATCGTCGATCATCCCGGCCTGCGCAAGGTTGTCGCGAAGGTCATGCGCCGCGTTAACGGCAGCATTGATTCCCTGGTGGAGCTTGGTACCGCCGACAGGAAAGCCTACATGGAAGAACACGCCGCGCGCATAGCCGAAATTACCCGCCTTGTGCCTATACTTTCGGTGGCTACCTGGAAGGAGCCCTGTGACAAGGAGACCGACACCGCGCTGCGCCCGCTGCGCGACCTGATGCTCAGGCAGGGCCTGAAGAACGACGGGCTGGTGGCGATAGACAGCGCCATACTGGCCGGCACGGATTTTGTGAAGATAAGCGGCCCGGACCACGGCGCCCCGATAAAGAAGACCAAGAAGATAGATTTCGACCGCGCCCGTTTCGCCAGGGCGGTGCTGACGATGCTGCTGGAAAGGCAGGAGCAGCCTTAGAGTTGTGCTTTGGGCGAAGAGAAAGGCCGGATATCCCGCAATTATAAACTCCAGTGCCGCGGCCGTGAGGTCCGGCGAGTGCGTCTTGTGCGTGCCCGGCGCTCCCGTTTTGATAGAATAGTTGCCGGGGCCGTGCATGAATTGCTCCCTAAGACCGGAGGATGTGATGGAAAACAGCGAGGCGGAAATACAAAAAGCGATCTCGGAAATATCTTACGGCCTTTACATAGTTTCTTCGATGAGCGGGAAAAAAATGAACGGCCAGTTGGTGAACACCGTTTTCCAGGCTGCCTCCTGCCCCCCGCTGGTGGCGGCGAGCATAAACAAGAGCAATCTGACCCATGCCTATATCGAAGAAAGCGGCATTTTTTCGATATCAGTGCTGGCACAGGACACGCCTATGCCCTTCATAGGTCTTTTCGGGTTCAGGACCGGGCGCGAGATAGACAAATTCAAAGATATCTCCTTTAAGCTGCTCGCCGGCTGCCCGGCCGTCACGGAGAACGCGCTGGCCGTCCTGGCGGTAAAGACCGTGAGCACCCTGGATATGGGAACACATACGCTGTTCCTGGGGGAAGTGCTGGCGGCTGAAACTTTAAAGGAAGGCCCGGCGCTGACCTATGAATACTATAAGGCCGTGAAGCACGGCAAGACGCATAAGAACGCCACTACTTTTTACGCGGGGGCAGACCGGCCGGCATAGCTTAAAAAGGCGCTTATGAAAGTAACCGTGAAGCTTATCGGTCCGCTGATATATGAAAGCGGGTTCAGCGAGAAGGAACTGGAGTTTCCCGGGCCCATGACGGCAGGGGAGCTCTCCGTTCATATAAAGATAGAAGGGAAGCGCCCTACCATAGTGACGCGCAACGGCGTATCCGCGGCCCCGGCCGACCCCCTGCAGGATGGCGACCGCGTGGTGATCTCCCCGCTATACTCGGGCGGCTGACGCCCTGTCCCGCCGCCGAAAAAACTCCCGCTGTATGGCGGGGGTTTTTTGCTTCATGCCCGGGATCAGTCGTCCAGGGGTTCTTCTGAGGGGGGAGGCGTCTGCGTCGGCGCGGTGACGGCCGTTGCGGGCGGGGACGCCGGAGCCGCTGCTTCCTGCGCCGGGACCGCCGCAGGCTGCGGCACGGGTGCGGCGGCCTTCTGTTCCGGCTGCTGCCCGGGCTCAGGGGGGGCCGCCGCGGCCGGTGCGGGCTGCGCCGCCGCGGGTGCCGGCACGGGAACGGCCGCCGGGTTTTCTTTGGCGGCTTTTTCTGCGCGCTTTAGCGTGTCGTAAATATCCGTGGCCGAGCGCCACAGCATCTGCTTTAGCAGGCCCGTTTCACCGGAAGAGGGCATGAATAGCGGGTAGAGCGGGGCCATCAGCAGGTGGAAAACGGTTTTGTTCGTGCCGATAACCTCCACCTTAGCCGTGCCGGTGGAGGTCTTAAAATCCGCGGTAAGCAGGTAAGTCGTGCGCAGCGACGACGGCAAAATAAAAATAAAGGCGGTTTCCGTCAGGTGAGACCTGAGCAATTCCCCGTAGGTCCACTTGTTCATGGTTTCCAGCTGCAGGTGCAGTGTTCCGCGGCCCTTTTCTTTATCGTACAGCCCGGCCTCGGAGAATATCCTGCGCGCCTTGTGCAGCAGCTTGGTCCGGTCGTCCGGGTCCGCCGGTACCGGTTTGATCTCGGGGGTTTTGAACTGGCCGGTGTCCGGTGAAATATAGCCCCGCCCTATGGCTTCCGACGGCGAGTGGTATGGATAGAGCTTCCAGGAGAACTGGATGTCGGAAAAAGGAGTCAGGGTGTTGTTCTCCAGCATCTCCTTGGCGGTGTCTTTGTCCACCCGTATGTCCCCGGAGGTGAAAGCGGCGCAGCCGCAGGTAAGCGCCGCCGCCGCGATTATTAGAAAAGTTTTGAGGGTTTTCATTGTCCAGTCCTGATAGGGGTCATACTATGACCGGCTTATTTTTTATATATTATACTATGTCGCCGGGGTTTTGCCACATTCTAATGGCGGGAGCAAGGGTTTATGTCTGTAAAAAAATTAGGAAAGATAATAATCAGCGGCCAGCGCGAGATTGTAATTCGCCTGGCTTCCACGCACGATATGCGCCGCATACAGATGCTCTACGCCGAGGTTTACGGCGGCAGCTACTCCATCCCCATAGTGACCGACAGGGAGAAAATGCGCGGCGCCATAGAGAACGACAGCTATTACTGGCTGGTGGCCGAGTGCAAGGGGCGTATAGTCGGCAGCCTGGTGTGCGCGGTGGACCTCATGTACAGGAACTCCAAGGTTTTCGGCGCCGTGGTCAGCCAGGAGTTCCGCAAGCTCAACCTGGCCTATACCATGATGCAGCTGGTGCTTGACGACATTACCAAGACCAGGAACCTGGTGGACCTGGTCTACGCCACCACGCGCACCGCGAACTATGCCCCGCAGAGGCTGACCGAAAGCCTCGGCTTCATAAAGCTGGGCATCTTTCCCAACTCCAACAAGCTGCAGTACAACGAGACGCACTGCCTGACGGCCTATTTTACCCAAAGAGCGCTGCAGCGCCGCCGCCGCAAGCCCAATATGATCCCCGAGGCCGTCCCCCTTTACGAGATAGTCCGCCGGCAGGTGGCCCTGGATAAACCCGTGGTCAGGGACGTAAAGGGTATGTACAGCGACCACAAAGTAAAAATCCCGCTGCTGAACTTCGAAGCGATAAGCGCGCTGGAGTTCATCAAGAACCGCTGGAAGAAGACGAAGTCCAACAGTTTCTTCGACCACACCTTCATGCCCTTTCATGAGCCGAACCTGATACTGATAACCCCGGACCAGAGCACCGAGGTGTACCTGACCGTGAATCAGAAGGATAAGTACAGTGTGGTAGTGGGCGGAGTTACCAGCGAAAAAAGCTTTGCGGTGGTGCTGGAGAGCATAGCCCAGAAGGTAAGCCAGCTGGACATGGCCTATGTGGAGGTGATCGTAGACGCGTATTCGCCGGCCATCCAGCGCGACGCGCTGGACGCGCGCTATATCCCCAGCGCCTACTTCCCGTGCGCCAAGCGTATGGGAGGCCGGCGCTACGACTGCATAGTGTTCTCCCGCACCTTCGACGTGCTCGACTTCCGCAACGTGAAGATAATTTCCCTCTATAAGAACTTCCTGCGCGAGTACCTCAAGCTCTGGCGGGAGAACTACATAGAACTGGTTTTTAAAACAGAAAAAAAATAAGGAGCCCGCATGGCCGACCTTTCCGTGGAAGACAGACTCCCTCCGGTATATGAGCCGCTGAAGAGCCGCGCCGCCGTGGACGCTTTTTTCGAGACCCCGGCTTTTGAATATTCCCCTAAGACCTCCAAAGCCTTCTGCGCCGCCATGCGGGAGGCGCTCGCGTTCCAGGGCGCGCGTTCCCCGGTGTTGAAAGCTCTCTATAAAAGCGAAGGCTTCTCCCCGGCCCGTGTAAGGACGGAGCGGGACCTGGCGGCTATCCCGTACCTTTTCGTTTCCGCCCTGAAGGAGCGGGACCTTACCACACTGCCTTACTCGAAAATAGTGCTCGAACTGAAGTCCAGCGGCACTTCCGGACAGCGCAGCCGCATGCAGCTCGACCGCGGCTCGCTGCTGCGCGTGCGCCGCATGGCCTGGAAAGTGTTCGAGGGGCTCGGCCTGACCGACCTGGAGCGGGCCCACGACTATATCTGCTTCACCTATGACCCCGAAGTGGCCAAAGACCTGGGCACCGCCTGGACGGACAAGCTGCTGAGCGGCTTCACGAAGAAAGGCGAGATCTTCTACACCTTCCGCTGGAGCAAGGCGAAGAACGATTTTTATTTCGATATAGAGGGCGCGGTGTCGGCGCTGAAAAAGTTCGAAGCCGCGGGCTCGCTGGTGCGGCTGGTGGGTTTCCCGGCCTTCGCGCTGAAGCTCACCGAGGAGTTCAAGAAACGCTTCGGGCGCTATCCCAGGCTCAATGCCGCTTCCACCGTGGTTACCGGGGGCGGCTGGAAGACCCTGTCCAACGAGGCCCTGGATAAAAAGGTCTACCGCGTTATTCTGGCCGGCAGCCTGGGCATACCGGTGGAGAACGTGCGCGACCTGTTCGGCATGGTGGAGCACGGCGTTCCCTACGTGGACTGCAAGCTGGGAAATTTCCACGTTCCCAACTACGGCCGCGTCATAGCGCGCCACCCCGGCACGCTGGAGCCGCTGGGTTTCGACAAGCCGGGGCTGCTGCAGTTCATCACGCCGTACCTTACCAGCTACCCGTCGCTTTCAGTGCTTTCCTCCGATTTCGGGCTGCTGCGCAGAAAATGCGCCTGCGGCCTGGCCGGCCCGGTGCTGGAGCTGCACGGCCGCGCCGGAGTGACGAAGCTCAAAGGCTGCGCCATTTCCGCGGCCACGATGTTGTAGGGGGGGGGCGGGCAGTCCCGGACCTAAACAAATTTTATGAAAATCCATAATACTTACCTTTTCGGAAAGACCCTAGACAAGACCTCCTGGACGCCGGCCGGGATAGAAGAAGTGGGCCGCCAGGCGCAGGACGCACGCGGGCTGATGCGCGGGGTGTCGCGCGACTATATCGCCGAGACCCTGGCCGCCGCCGGGAAGCTATTCGCGCCCGGCGGGAAGTACCGCAAAGCCGCGCTCGAGCATCTCAAAGAGCACATCACTTTCTCCGAACCCGTCATAGACAAGAGCCTGGACATCATACCGGAGATACTCGACAGGCATATGCTGATAAAGCGCATGAACATGGAGCTCTTCCTGCCCTATGCGCTGGAAGCCTCCGTGGAGCGCCGCGGCTATTCCGGCCTGCTCAGGGCCATGCCCAAGGGCGTGGTGCTGCATGTAGGGGCGGGCAATGTCTTCCTCGGCATACTGGATTCGCTGGTGATAGGTTTCCTTACTAAGAACGTCAATGTGGTTAAGCTCTCCTCGTCCGGTTCTAACTTCATGAACCTGTTCATGGACGCCCTGAAGGAAGCCGACAAAAAAGGCGTGCTCTCAAAATGCGCCGCGGTGCTCAGCTGGAAGGGCGGCAGCCAGGGCCTTGAAGAGGCCGCGCTGAAGAACGCCAATGCCGTCTTCGTCTGGGGTGGTTACGAAGCCGTGCAGTCTTACCGCAAGATCGCGCCGATAGACGTGCGAGTGGAAGGCTTCGGCCCCAAGACCAGCGTAGGTGTGGTGTTCGAGAGCTGCATAAAGAACGAGGGCATGGGCGAAGTAGCGCGCCGCGCCGCGCTGGATGCTTCCCTCTGGGACCAGGCCGCCTGTTCTTCGCTGCATACGCTTTACCTTATAGCCCCGGCCAAAAGACATAAAGAGCTGGCCGCGGCCTTCCTGAAAGAGGCGAAGGGGCATTTTGCGCGGCTGGCCAAAGAGCTGCCGCAGGGCAGGCTTTCCCCCGACGAGCAGGTGGAGATAACCAAGGCCCGCCAGCTGGCCCGCGTGGACGCGGCGCTGGGCGCGGGCGCTTACGAGAGCTCCGCCCCTAAGACCGACTGGACCGTGATCTACGAGGCCGACCCGGCCTACCGCGTTTCGCCGCTGAACCGCGTGCTTTATGTTAAGACCGTGGAGAGCCTGGAAGAAGTCAAAGCGAAACTGATGCCGATGCGCGGCTATATCCAGACCGTCGGGGTGGGCGGCTCTATAGAGCGCAAGAAGGTGCTGGAGACGCTGGCCCCGGCCGGTATAGCCCGCGTGGTGAAGCTCGGCCGCATGCTGGAGGAAGCCAACGGCTCCCCTCACGACGGTATCTTCCCCATGATGTCGCTGGTGAACTGGCTGCCTATAGAGGAAACTCCGTCCCAGTTGGACCGCCTGAGCGAACTGGTGGACCACGCGCGCAGCCGCAGCCCGTTCTATGGCCGGCATTTCAAGGGCGTGCCGCGCATCACGTGCATGCGGGATTTTTTGCAGGTGCCTTTTCTTGAAAAGCACCATGTGCTGGAGAACACGCCCCCGGACAGCTCCGACCTGCTGACCTCCAAAGTGCAGCGCGGCATTTATTTCGCCAGCGGCGGTTCCACCGGCCAGCCCAAGTATGTTTTTTATGACCAGCATGAATATGACCATACCTGCCGGATGCTGGCCTTCACGCTGGAGGCGGCGGGCCTGGACGAAAAAGATGTCATAGCCAATCTTTTCATAGCCGGCAACCTCTGGTCCAGCTGGCTTTCCGTGGAGAAGGCGATAGCCTATACCAAGGCCATCTCCGTGCCCGTGGGCAGCAACCTGCCGCTGGAAAATATCGTGCAGTACCTGGAGGATTTCAGCGTGACGGCGGTGATAGGGCTGCCTTCCTTCCTAGCGAAACTGGCGGAGTTCGTGAAAGCCAACCCTGGCAAATACAAGCTGAGCATAAAGAAGCTCTTTTACGGCGGCGAATACGTGGGCCTGGAGATGGTGAAGTTCTTCAAGAGCGTTTTTCCCGGGGCGGACGTGCGCTCGGCCGGCTACGCCACGGCGGACGCCGGCGTGGTCGGCTTCCAGTGCCCGGCCTGCGTAAAGGGGCAGCACCACCTGTTTGCGCGCAGCCAGTTCATAGAATTCGTGAAACAGGATACGCTAAAGCCGGTGAAGCGGGGCGAGACGGGCGAGCTGGTGGTGACGGGACTTTCCAAGAAGCATATGCCTATTATCCGCTACCGGGTGGGGGACCTGGGCCGCTGGCTGGACGGACCCTGTGCCTGCGGCAGGACCGAGCCGCTCTTCGAGATACTGGGGCGCTGCGACGACCGCATACACGTGGGCGGGGCGCATTTGTTCGTGAACGACATCCAGAACGCGCTGGGCCGGGTGCCGGGCCTGGGTTTTAATTTTCAGGTGATCATAGGAAAGAAGGGGCACAAGGACACCCTGGCCATCCGCGTTGAGGCCAAGGACGCGGCAGCGCCGGCCAGGGCCGGCGAGTTGGGCGGCCTGCTGTGGTGCGCGCTGGAAACCCACTGCGCCGACTTGCACGAAAGCGTGCGCATGAAGTGGCTGGACAAGCCTGTTATAGAGGTATTGAAGCCGAATGCGATAGAGCGCATCCAGCGCACCGGCAAGATACGCCGGGTGATAGATAAAAGGGTTTGACGGGGCTCAGCGGTCCAGGATATAACTGAACATGAGCGGCGCCACTATCGTGGCGTCGCTTTCTATTACGAACTTGGGCGTATCCACGTCCAGCTTTCCCCACGTTATCTTTTCGTTCGGCACGGCGCCGGAATAGGAACCGAAACTGGTGATGCTGTCCGAGATCTGGCAGAAGTAGCTCCACATCTTGACTTTTTTGCGCAGGTCGCAGGTTATCATGGGTACCACGCAGATGGGGAAATCTCCCGCTATTCCGCCGCCTATCTGGAAGAAACCTATGCCGGGGCGGGCGGCGGCGCTGGTCCTGCTGTACCAGCCGGCCAGCTCCATCATGTATTCAATGCCGCCTTTCATAGTGCCGGGCTTAAGCTCGCCCTTTATGCATTTGGCGGCATATACGTTGCCAAGAGTGGAATCCTCCCAGCCGGGAACGAAGATCGGGAGGTTCTTCTGGGCCGCGGCCAGCATCCAGCTGTTGGCGGGGTCGGTCTGGTAATGTTTCTTCAGCGTGCCGGAGAGCAGCAGTTCGTAGAAGAACTCATGCGGGAATTTCCGCCGGCCGGTCTTTTCCGAGTTCTTCCAGAGCCCGACTATCTTGTCCTCTATGTTGTACATCACATCCTGCGGTATGCAGGTGTCGGTGACGCGGTTGAGGCCTTTTTTTAGCAGTTCCCGCTCCTGTTCCGGGCTCAGGTCGCGGTAGTGGGGGACCTTTACATAGTCTTTGCCCGCCACCAGGTTGAAGACGTCTTCTTCGAGGTTGGCGCCGGTACAGGAGATGCCGTGTATCTTGCCGCGGCGTATCATTTCCGCCAGGGTTATGCCGAGTTCCCCCGTGCTCATGGCGCCGGCCATGGCGAGGAACATCTTGCCGCCTTTGGCGAGAAGTTCGCTGTAGGAGCGCGAGGCGTCTTTCAGCACAAGGGCGTTAAAATGCCTGAAGTTGTGGTTGATAAAGGACGAGATTGTCCCCTTCCCGCGCAGCTGGCGTTTTTGCGCTGTTCCGGTAATAGAATTGCGTGACATACCAAACCTCCTGCGGCGCGCGCGCCGGATAATGGGAAAAGGTATGAAGCCGGCCGTCCGGAAAAACTGGAGTCATCCGCCCGCCATCGGGACAATGGATCACTTAAGTCTTTCTATTATTTTCACTTTTCCTGATATAAAGTTTAGCAAAATTTTAAAATGGAAAAAAATTTCCCGTCGGGGGGGGGGGCCGGTCCTTTTATGGCGCCGCCGCAATCAGGATAGGACCATTTTGGGCCTTGACAACAGCAATAGGTGTGGTAAACTATGTTCGGGTCCGCGGCCCCTCTTAGTGGGTATCACGCGGGCCCTTCCTTTTTGCCCCGGCTACTTCTTACCTTTCGGCATATACTTTATCTTTTGTATTTCCGTGCCGGGGAAGTAGAAATCAAGTATTTCCCTGTAGCTTTTGCCGTATTTCCCGGCCAGTCCGGCGGCGCCGCTCTGGCAGAGGCCTATGGCGTGGCCCCAGCCGCCGCCGTAGATCCAGTAGTTGCGCACATGCCCGTCCTTGAAGCGGTTAATTTCTATCTCGAAGAGCGTGCTCTTGAGCGAACTGAAGCCCAGCAGGTTGCGTATCAGATGCTCCCTGTCCACCGTGACCGTTTTCTTCGTCCCCACCAGCCTGAGGGAATTGACGTTCCCCGAGGGGCTGCGCCGCAGCGGTATGATGTTCAGCAGTTCCCCTATGGGGTAGTCCCTGTTCACGCGGAAGGTCATATCCTTGTGTTTTATTATCTTCATCCAGCGGAACTCCGAGGCGCGCACGCGGCCCGGGTAATTGCAGTTGGCCTGCGGATTGCCGGTCAGCCACAGGTGAAAATCCCACGGGTCAAGAGGCTCCAGCGGCTTGTCGGGGTGCGTGTCGGATTTCGTCACGAGGTAGGGTGAATCCCCCCAGCCGGGCACTTCCTTCGAAGCCTGTATCCAGCCGCCGCTGTTGGAATGGTAAAAAGAGTAGGCCGGCCGTCCGCGGTAGGTCAGTATTTCCCCCTCGGTGTCCATTACCGCGCGGCTGGTCGTATTTGCTTCGTTCGATTTTCCTTTGTAGGCCTGGCAATGCTGGCCGTCGCAGATATGGTAGCCGTCGGCCTTGTGCGTGCCGCCGCGCGCGCGGCGTATCAGTATCTGTGTGCGCGCTATTACTGCCTGCGCCTTCAGCGCTTCGTACGGCCATTGCGGGGACACCTCGCTGGGCACCACGCCCAGCAGGTAAAGTTCGGCCTCTATGATGTTTACCACGCGTATGCCGCGGCCTTGAATGGGGGCAAGTTCTATTACGCCCCGGTACTGCCGGTCCGCCCCGCTGAACCAGGGGTTCTTTATCCTGGAGGAGGCGTCGAAGATTACGGTGCCGTTGGGCTTGTTCGGCTTAAGCAGTATCGGCCCCGTAAAGCGGCCGTATACGGCGCCTTTCGGGTCCTTGAGCACGACTTTGCCGTCCTCGTAGACGGCCAGCCAGATCTCGTCGGGAGGTATCTCGGCGTAGACCTTCCCCGAGCTCTTCCCGGTTACGGTCATGCCCTCGAAGGATTTTACCCGCAGCAGGTTGTTGCGGCGCTGTTTGCCGGTATTGCCCGTGCCTATCCCGACGCGCAGCTTCACCGACTTCAGCAGTTCCTTTACGGCGTCCACGGGCTCCATCCTCAGGGGCTTGACTATGCGGAACGGCGGGCGTATCTCCTCCGGCTGCCTGGTGAGCTTGCCTTCCAGCACCTTCATCATGCTGGAGGCCAGCGGGTGGCGCGGCGCATAGTCCAGCACCCTGAAATACTGGTTCCAGGCCTCGTTGAACTTGTTCTGCCGCGCGTAGATGCCGGCCAGCGGCAGGCGCGCCTCGGTAAACGACGGGTCCTTGCGCAGCGCCCGTATCAGCGCCCCCTCCGCTTCCTTGTACATCTTGAAGTTCATGTAGTTCCAGGCCAGTATGTAGTCCACGCCGGAGAAGTCAGGCCGCAGGCGGCGGTACTTCTCAAGGTGGGACAGCGTCTTCTCTTTCTCGCCCAGGTTGGAATAGACGCTGGCCAGTCCCAGTTCCGCGCGGGAATGAAGTTCCTGTATGCGCAGGGTGCTTTCGAAGGCCGTCCTGGCCCCGTCATAATCCGCCAGGTGGAATTTCAGCCAGCCCAGTTCCGAATAAGCGTCCGGGTTGTAGGGGTCGCGCCTGAGCGCCTCTGAAAGGGGGCCCTCGGCTTCCCTGTATTTTCCCGCCTGGCGCAGGCACATGGCGGCGTTAAGAAGGGGTTTCGGCTGTTCAGGGTCCTCCGCGGCCGCCGTTAAATAGGCCGAGGCGGCTTTGGAAAGGTCGCCCCGCAGGTAAAGTTCGTACGCGGTAGTGCCGGCCAGGCAGGCGCCCGGTTGAATAAGGATGAATAATAGAATACTATTTACTCTGTGCAAGATGTGAATATCGTATGAAATTAACAGGCTCCAATAGAAGCGCGGCGTGCTCTTACCGATGAGGGAAGAACTTTCCGATCCGGAACTGGTGGCGTCTTTCAAGGGCGGGGACGTGGAAGCCCTGGGCGTCCTGATGGAACGGCATAAGGCTGCTTTGTACGGCTACCTCCTGCGGGTCACCGCGCGCACGGACGCCGCGGAGGACCTCTTCCAGGAAGTTTTTCTGAAGCTGGTGCATAACCCGGGGGCCTACAGCGAAAGGCTGAAGTTCAGGGCCTGGCTCTTTACAGTGGCCAGGAACGCAGCGATGGACTATTTCAGGCGCGAAGGTTCAAGGCGCGCGCTGACGCTGCCGCAGGGGGCTTTTGCCGGTGACGAGGACGGGGACGCCCCCTCCGCCCTGGAGATGGCCGCCTCCGCCGAGCCGGGTCCGCAGGAAGCGCTGGAGAACAAGCTGCTGGGCGAAAGGATAGCGCGCGCCCTGGAGACCCTTTCGCAGGAACAGCGGGAGATCTTTTACCTCAGGCATTATTCGGAACTGTCTTTTAAGGAAATAGCCGAAATGCTGGGGCTGCCAATAGGCACGGTGCTGGCCCGCATGAGCCGGGCAGCCGCCAGGCTGCGCGGGGAACTTAAAAAAATGCCGCAATAAAAGCGATGGTTGAAGCGTTATACAGGCAGGAGCGTTAATACTATGAACTGCGGGTACGGGGAAAAACTGATCCTTTATTTTTACGGCGAAGCCGGGGCGGGGTCCCGTTCCTCGGGACAATATAGTTCTTCCGCTATTCCGTTATCGGGAGACGAAACGGCGTCCGCGGTGGAAGCGCATCTTAAGTCCTGTGCCGCCTGCCGGGACGCTTTCGCCGCGCTGACCGCCGCCGAGGGGCTGCTTAAGGAAAGCGCCGCTCTGCCGCCGGCCTCCGCGCTGGAGGCCGTTATGCGGCAGGCCCGCGCCGCGGCGGCGGGGGCGCGCAGTCCCTTCTTCGCGGGGAACCGGGTTGAGACCGCTTTCGCCGGCGTAATGGCCTTTGCGCTTATGGCCGTTTTTGCTTTATTCCCGCGCGGGACCAGCCCGGAACTGGCGTGGAACAGCGGGCTTGATTCCAGCTTGGATTCGGTAGAGTATTCCTTATACCAGGCGCAGTCCGAGCTGACGGCTTCCAGCGGGGACTGGGAGTATAGCTACGATTTACTTAATGCCGAGAGGCAGATTTTGGACCCCGGCGAGGGGTAAAAAGATCAGTATAAAGGAGCGGGAGGATATTATGAATAAGAAACTTGTGGTATGGCTGGGGATACTTGCCCTTTTAGCGGCGCCGGTGACGGGCCTGAAGGCGCAGGGAGGGCCCGGCGAGGAGGACAGTGAGGAAGTGGAGATCTGGGAAAGCGGCCCGGGGCAGTCCGAACGTCCCGGCATGGGCGGCGGTATGCGCGGTCCGCGGGGTGCCGCCATGGAGGAAGATGATTCTGAGGCCGGTCCCAGGCGTATGAACGTGATGGTAAAGAAGATCAGGAGGGGCGGCCAGGATGAGGGGGGGCCCTTCACTTGGAACGCCCGTGCCTCCAGGGACGGGGATATCCTGGAAATCATCGGCAAGCATGACCCGGTTTTCGCCGAAAAGCTGAAAAAGCTGAAGTCAGCCGCTCCGGCCAGGTACCGTATTGCGATGCAGCTCTCCCGCAAACTGCTGCTTAATCCCAGGGTGGCGGAGGACGAAGCCCTTGAAAAGGACGCCGTCCGCGGCCTTTCCCTGGAACTGGACGTGAAGGAGCTCTCGCGGAAACACGAAAAGGCCGCGGATTCCGAAAAGGCATCCGTAAAAGCCGAGCTTAAGAACAAGCTCTCCGAGCTTTTCGACCTGAAGAACAAAGCCCAGGAGCTGCGCCTTAAACACATGGCGGGCGAGGTTGCCAAGCTGCAGAAGAAGCTGGCGGCCCGCAAGGCCAACAAGGCTAAAATAGTGGAACAGCGCGTGGACCAGCTGACAGGGGAGGGGATAGGCTGGTAAAGTCCCGGGATAGATAAAAAAATCCCCGTCCGCTTCAGGCGGACGGGGATTTTTTTATGCCTGGTCGGGCTGTCAGCGGAGGTTTGCCGCGTTCACCAGTCCGGCTCCCTGGTCGGTGGGCTTGAGCCCGGGAAGGAGGACGGCGGCGCCTGTCAGCTTTTCCCTGACTTCGTCGGGCGTGCCGGCCCCGGCGCCTATTGCAAGCGCCGCAAGCCCGGCCACATGCGGGCATGACATGGAGGT
>Ga0066637_10000893_pt1 | contig 18757 bp, 17 predicted proteins | sample CryGeyCG2014_020_FD_62737 | JGI IMG/M metagenome (GOLD analysis project Ga0066637, IMG submission 62737) | Groundwater microbial communities from aquifer - Crystal Geyser CG08_land_8/20/14_0.20 | ecosystem: Environmental > Aquatic > Deep subsurface > Groundwater | place: USA: Utah: Grand County...
GGCGTATTCTTATTGTTGCTGGCTTATAATTTTATCGCCGGCGCCGTTGCCGCGGAAAATGTCTTAAAGGGTTGGGCTTGGTCTTCCAATATCGGCTGGGTAAATTTTAACTGCGAAGACTGGGAAGTCTGTGGTCAATCCGATTATAAAGTAAGTATCAATCCCACAGGCGAATTAAGCGGTTACGCCTGGTCTTCCAGTATTGGCTGGATTAAATCCGACCCGGCCGGGCCTTATCCGATAAATCCGCAGAAATCAGCCTATATGTATTGGGATGAAAAAGAAAAATCTGTAAAGATGGACGGTTGGATGAGGGCTTGTAATGTTTTTAAATCTGATTGCAGCGGCGATTTAAAACCCAGCGCTGAAACAGGCGGTTGGGACGGTTGGATTAAAACATCTGGCGTTGTTTCCCCGTCTGACAGCGGTATTTCCCCGCTGTCTGGCAGCGGTAATTCCCTGCCTGGCAGCGAAAATTATGGCGTTTATCTTGAAGGGAATAAGTTAAAAGGTTATGCTTGGGGCTCTGAAGTTGTGGGCTGGCTTAGTTTTTCTGGTAATCTTTATGGCGTTGAGGCTTTAATTGATGCTCCGAACTGCGACTTTACAGCGGACCCTTCTTCTATTGTTCTTCCCCAATATTCAACTTTGTCCTGGAGTTGTCAACACACCACCGGTTGTTCGATTGACCAAGGCATTGGCGCTGTTGAGTCAAGTGGCCAGCAAAAAGTCAGGCCCAAAGAAACTACCACTTATACCCTTACTTGCAATGGTAGATTATTCGACTCAGACATTTTTGCTTCTTGGCAGGCGACGGTTAACGTCAGCTTTAAGGCGAAGCTTAAAGAAATTTTGCCCCGTTAAAATAATGCCGCGACAATGAAATTTATAAATAAAAAACTTCTGATTATAATAGCTGTTTTAGCGGTTGTTTCGGCGGCTGCGGTTTTAAGCTGGTATTTTTATTTTAAGAAAATTTCAGCGCCGGTTTCTCAAGAAATCCCATCTTCAATTTCGGCAAAAACCGAAGAAGAAAAATTGAGCCAAAAACAATTAGAAGACCTTGATAAATTAAGGGGAGAAACTCAGCCTTTAACCGAAGAAGAAATCCAAAAACAGCTTGGAGAATTGAATAAGGCGCGAAAAAATACCAAACCTTTAACCGACGAAGAAATTCAAAAGCAATTAGACGAACTTAATAGATTAAGGAATCAATAGCTTAACCTTTTTCGAATTTCGAAAATTTTAGAAAATTTGGCAAGACAACGGTTTAGTTTTCAAACAAGCCGTTTTTTTATCCGGATATTTTTTTAAAATGGAAGTAATGGAAGTTGAACTTCCATATCGAAGTTGAATTACTGGGCTTGCGGATAACTCTAAAACACGATATTATTTTAAAGATGGCAAAGTTTATTATTCAAGGCCGGAAACCCTTAAAAGGAGAAATTAAGGTTGCTGGTTCCAAAAACGCGGCTTTAAAAATTTTTCCGGTAAGCCTTTTAACCAAAGAAACCATTCGGCTTTCCAACACGCCCGAGATTGAAGATGTTTTTAGGGCGGGGGAAATAGTGACAAGTCTCGGCGGCGAGGTCAAAAAAATAAAACCGGGAGTTTTTGACATCTGTTTTAAAAATCGCCGACGCAGCGCTTTGCCGCAGGATTTAGTCAGCAAGTTCAGGGCTTCAATAATGTTTGTCGGGCCAATGTTGGCGGTTGACGGCGAAGCGGAATTTCCTCATCCCGGCGGTTGCGTTATCGGCGCCGGCGTTCGACCGATTGATATGTTTTTAGACGGCTTCAAAAAGATGGGAGCCGAAATAAAAATTTTAGACAACCATTACCGTTTAACCGCCAAAAAATTAAAAGGAACGGATATTTTTTTCCCGAAAATTACCGTTACCGGCACCGAAAGCTTGATGATGACCGCGGTTTTGGCTCAAGGCGCAACGATTTTAAAAAATTGCGCCATGGAACCGGAAATCGCCAGCTTGGCGGATTTCTTAAACAGTCTCGGCGCCAAAATTGAAGGAGCCGGCGGCCCGACGATTAAAATTAAAGGCGTAAAAAAACTCGGCGCTGGCGAATGCAGAATTATGCCGGACAGAATTGAAGCCGGCACTTTCGCGATGTTGGCGGCCGCTTCCAACAGCGGCGAAGTCGTCATTAAAAATGCCGAGCCGAACCATCTGGAAGCGCTCTGGGTTTTACTTGACAAAATAGGAGCAAATTATGTATTATATAAAGACCGGATAAAAATTTCGCCGGCTAAAAAACTTTTTACTTGCGACGTTACCACCCATGAATATCCGGGTTTTGCCACAGATTTACAATCGCCTTACGCTGTTTTAATGACTCAAGCCGAAGGTTCAAGTTTAATTCATGAAACAATTTACGACCGCCGGTTGCTTTTTGCGGATTTATTAAGTCAGATGGGAGCGAATGTCGTGCTTTGCGACCCTCACCGAATAGTGGTAAGCGGGCCGACCAAACTTTATGGCCGGAAACTGGTTAGTCCTGATTTGCGGGCCGGCATTAGTCTGGTAATGGCCGCTTTGATTAGCGATGGCAAAACCGAAATAGACAATATTTACCAGATTGATAGAGGATATGAAAGATTGGATGAAAGACTTCGTCAACTTGGCGCTGATATAAAACGCGTAGATTAAAGCAAGAATTTATATTTTAAATTTACTATTATGTTTACTCGTAAAATCGGCATAGATTTAGGAACCGCCAACACTATCGTCTTTGTGCCGGGACGCGGTTTTATTATTAATGAACCGACCATAGTCGCCTTAGACGTTTCCGACAACACGGTCTTGGCGGTTGGCAAAGAAGCCAAAGAGATGGTTGGCCGGACGCCAATGGACATCACTGCTTATAAACCGCTCCGCGACGGCGTCATCGCTGATTATTACATTACTAAGGCGATGCTTAAATATTTTATCAACCGAGCAGTCGGATTTTTTAATTTTTTCAAACCCGATGTGATAATCTCCGTTCCAGCCGGCGTTACTCAGACCGAACGTCGCGCGGTTCTTAACGCGGCAAGAGAAGCCGGCGCCAAAGAAGCTTATGTGGTGCGAGAACCGATTTTAGCCGCTTTGGGCTCTGGCATTCCAATTAATTCTCCCTCGGGCAATATGATTGTTAATATCGGCGGCGGCACTTTGGAAACCGCGGTCATTGCTTTGGGAGGCATTGTTTCTTGGTCAAGTTTAAGGGTGGCCGGCAATAAATTTGACCAGGCGATTATGGATTACATTAAAAAGAAATATAATCTTTCAATCGGCGAGCAAACCGCTGAGATGATAAAAATTGAAATCGGCTCGGCTCTTCCAATAAGGCAAAAATTGGAAATTCAAATTAGGGGCAGAGATTTATCTTCGGGACTGCCGAAAAACTTAACTATCAATTCAAACGAAATCGCCGAAGCCTTAAATAATTATTTAATAGACGCCGCCTCGTCCATTCAAAACGTTTTTAATGAAACGCCGCCGGAATTAGTGGCTGATATTATGGCTAAGGGGATGATTCTTTCGGGCGGCGGCGCTCATCTCAGGCACTTGGCGGAATTCTTCAAAAAAACTTTAGGAGTGAACGCTTATGTTGCCGAAGAACCGCTTTTTTGCGTAGCCAAAGGCGCGGGGTTGATTTTAACGCACCTGAATACTTATAAGAGGACATTGTTAAATAAACGGTAAAGAATATATGGTAGGTTATGAAAATTTGGTAAATAATTTCAAAAACTTGATAAATAATGGGCGTCTTTCTCACGCTTATCTTTTTTATGGCGCCGACCAAGAAGAACAGTTCCTTTTCGCCCAATCATTGGCAAATTTCTTGGAGAAAAAGATTTTTAAACCGTCCGATGCTTTATTAAGCGAGACCTTAATTATTTCGCCGGACGAAGAAAACGTTATTGGCATTGACCGCGTCAGGTCTTTGAAACATTTTCTTTGGCAAAAACCGGCGAATTCCATTCGGCGGCTGGCAATCATTAAAGAAGCCCGAAATTTGACCTTTCAAGCCCAGCACGCGGCCCTAAAAATCGTGGAAGAGCCGCCGGAATCGGCTTTGATTATTTTTATCGCGAAAACCATTGATGATTTGTTTTTGACTTTAAGCTCCCGGCTTCAAAAAATTTATTTTTCTTCACAAAGCAATCGGCGCGAATCGGCGATTGAGGAAGATATTGACCAATTTTTTGAATCTTTAATCAGGGAACTTAGAAAAGACCCGATAAAAAATTCTCAAAAATTGAAAGAAGTTTTAAGGCGATTGAGTTTAATAAAACAATTTAATGTCAATAAACGTTTACAAATAAAGAGTTTATGAACAAAGGTTTAGATTTCGTAGTCATTTTATTAATTTGGGGAGGTCTGATGCTTTTTTTGGTTCAGTCTTTGCCGGCGGACGCTCATAAAAGCGATAATCGCAACTTTTCCGCTTCAATTATTTCTTTATTCAAAAATCAAGTTAAACCTAAAGAAATCAAAGGAATCATCAGTGTTTTTGACAAAAAAGGGGATTTTAAAAAAGCCGCTGTTTTTTTCAGCCGAAAAATAGATATTTACGATATTAAAATTTCGCCGACCTTGCCTGCCGGCAGTCAGGGCGGCCCGAAATTAATTTTCGCCGGTTCGGACTATGGCTTGTTTGTCAGCCGCGATAACGGTTTTAATTGGAAAAGTTTTTCCGACAACGAAAAGAAGATTGGCGCCGACGCAAAAATTTATAAAATTTTATTTGGTCCTTCGGACTACGGACATCTCTCTGTTTTTCAAGGAAATAAAGGAATTATTTATCAAAGCCGGGACAACTTTTCTTCTTTAACAAAAATTTTAGAATTCAGCGACGTTGCCATTAACGATTTTGACATCACCGAAAAAAATCTTTACGCCGGCTTATCAGACCAGACTCTCGTCGTTTATTCTTTGAAAAATCAAAGCTTTAAAATTCTTTCCGCTTTTAATTCCCCGATTTCTCGTTTAAAGGCGGAAACCGACAACTTGATTTATTTAACTTTAAAATCGGGAGGTTTTTTTATCAGCCGAGACAGCGGACTAAGTTTTGAAAAAATGAAATTCTTGGAAAATTATCGCGGCGCCGACAGAATTTACGATTTTGCGGTTGACCCCGTTAGAAATAAGCCGCCCCAAGCGGCTGTCGCCTCTTTAATTTACGCCGCCACGGAATACGGCTTGATTCGTTCAAGGGATTTCGGCAAAAACTGGCAGGTTTTTGATTCTTTGCCCAAGGATAACCAAAAAATCTTTAAGGTCATTGGGAGAAACGACGAGATTTTGGCGGTTAATTATGATAAAATTTATAAAAGTCGGGACGCCGGCTTAAGTTGGCGGATTTTATACCCGGAAATTGAAGACAGCCGGATGATTTCAGCGCTGGCCGTTGGTGAAGACATAATTATTGTCGGCAGCCGAAAATAAAAAAAATGGATTGGTTAAAAAGTTTGGAATTAAAAACCGACGCGGCGTTAAAATATTTCAAAGAGCAGTTGACTGGCATTCGCGGCGGCCGGCCCAACGCTAAATTGGTGGAAGACATTTCAGTGGAATATTTCGGCCAGAAACTGCCGCTTAAACAATTAGGCTCCATCAACGTTGTTTTGCCGAGAGAAATTCAAATTTCGGTTTGGGATAAAAATGCCGCCTCCTTGGTTCTAAAAACAATCGAGTCTTCCGATTTAAAAGTCGGCGTCAATCTCGAAGGCAGTCTTGTCAGAATTAATTTGCCGCCATTGTCAAGCGAACGCCGTCAGGAACTGATTAAATTGGCGAAAAGAGAAGTTGATAAGATAAAAATTGAAATTCGCCAAATTCGCGACGAAATCAATAAAGAAATTAATGTTCAATTTGAAAATAAGCAAATTAGCAAGGATGATAAATTTAAATTAAAAGAAAAGGTTCAGAAACATATTGACAAAATCAACGAAGAAATTGAAAGCATGCTGGAAAATAAAATAAAAGACATTCTATGTTAATAGGCATTGTCGCCGTTGTTATTTTTTTAGTGATTCTGATTTTAGTCCACGAAATAGGGCATTTTTTGGCGGCTAAAAAATTCGGGTTCTTGGTTGAAGAATTTGGCATCGGACTGCCGCCGAGAATTTGGGGCAAAAAAATAGGGGAGACTGTTTATAGCGTCAATGCTTTGCCTTTTGGCGGGTTTGTTAAAATTTTCGGAGAGAACGGAGAAAGAAAAACAGAAGAAAGAAGTTTTTCTTCTTTGGCGATAGGGAAAAGGGCGATTGTTATTTCCGCGGGCGTTTTGATGAATTTTTTATTCGGTTGGCTGGCGATTTCCATAGTCTTTAATATCGGCATTCCCTCCGCGATTTTGATTACTAATGTCGCTCCCAATAGCCCGGCCGCTGAAGCCGGACTGCTGGTAGGCGATAAAATTGTCGCGGCTGAAGCGAATTCGGTGGAAAATTTTGTTAAATTTATTAACGAATCCAAAGGTAAAATGGTCAGTTTTAAAATTGAGCGCGCCGGAAAAGAAATTGAAATTCAAGCTGTTCCAAGAATTGACGCGCCGGCAAACGAAGGCGCTTTGGGAATTGGTTTGGTTGAGGGAGGCTTGCCGAAAAAAAATTTATTGGCGAGCGTTTGGGAAGGATTTAAGACTTCAATTGAAATGATTAAAAACATTTTTATTGCGCTTTTTAATTTAATTACCCGGGCGTTTGTCGGCAAAGCCGGTCTGGAGCAAATTGCCGGGCCGGTCGGCATTGTCAAAATAACGGCCCAAGCCAGCAACTTAGGTTTTATTTATCTGCTTCAATTACTGGCTTTAATTTCTTTAAATTTAGCCGTCATAAACATTTTTCCTTTTCCGGCGCTTGACGGCGGCAGATTATTATTTTTGTTGATTGAAAAAATCAAGGGCGCGCCTTTGCCGGTGAAGATTGAAAGATACGCCAATGCGGCCGGAATGGCCTTATTGCTGTTTTTGATGATAGTCATTACAATAAAAGATATAATTCGTTTTTAAGATTAACCTAAAATAAACCGCTAAATTTGGCAAGGAAACAAGAGAGTTATGGAAGGGAGAGTTATGGAAGAGGAGAGTTATGGAAGTTGAACTTCCATAGTTGTCGAACTATAATGACTTATGATTATAACTATGACAACGTTGTCATTGTCATCTGTCATCGTCATGGTAATTTAATGTATTTGACTTTTGATTTTTGGGTATGATATATTTTATATATGGCCACTATTACTATTCCTAAAAAATTAATAAAAGACGACGATTTGATTATTTTGCCTCGCAAGGAGTATGAACAACTTTTTCGTTTTTGGGCAAATGCCGAATCTGTGTCTCAACGCACCAAAAAAAGCATTGAAAAAGGATTCAAAGAGATTACCGAAGGAAATTTTTTAACTTCTAATCAGCTAAAAGATGCCTTGGGATTATAGATTAGCTAAGCAATCTTTTAAGAATCTTAAAAAATTCCCCAAAAATGAGCGGGAAAGAATTTACGCTACTTTAAAAGAGATGAAGAGCGACCCGTTTTTAGGGGATATCAAATTGATACAGGGAGAAGAAAATTTGTACCGCCGTCGCGTCGGAAATTATCGGATTTACTTTCGTCCGCTGAGGTCACGCCACATCTTAGATATACCATTAATTGAACGGAAACAGAGCAGTTGATTGATTCTATAGATTTATATCTATTTAAGGTTGAACTTCCATAATTCGTAGTTTTGAATCGGGTCATTGACTTTTGATTTTTGGGTATGATATATTTTATGGATGATTTGTTAATAATAGACAAAAAGAGTTTTGAAAAAATCTCTAAAGAAAATGTGGAGTTGCGGTTAGCAATAAAGGCAATTGTAGAAGGCGAACTGGCCTTGCGGAAAGGAAGAAGCCGCAGTTTTAAAGATTTTTTGAAATTCAAATTCCCGCAGTATGCCAAAAATTACTAAATCGCATACTACTCCTTATTTTGAAAAACAGTTTGATAGATTACCTAAAAATATAACGATAACTTCCGGGTATTATTTCGTTTCCTCAAAAATAACGAAGTGGTTTATTACGATATAGATACTCACGATATTTATAAATAAATAGGAAAATTAGAGACATGCGCATTTTAGGGAGTCTATTGAGGTTGAATCTCGTAGATTCGTTTTGCTCCTATGAGACTTAGCGTTCGTTCTTATGAAGCTCATCCTCGTAATCTTACCTCGTAATCTTAGCTTCGTAAGATTTGTAAATAGTAGCATAACACTTTATTCACGATCGTGAATAAAGTGTTATGCATTTGTTTTCTGCAAGCCATTGAAAATATTGACAAAATTAAGATTTTGTTGTAGCATTAAACCAGCTTATTAAAAATTTAAATTAAATAAAAAGGAGGGTTTATGAGAGGTCTTATGAAGAGAAAAAGTTTTGTTTTTCTTGTTGTTGTTTTAGCCGCCGTTTTCTTTGACAATTTTTGTTTTGCCGAAGAAAATGAGTTAGATTTGGAAAAAGGACTTCAGATGGCAGAAATGAATCTGCGCGTCTGGCGCAATCTTACCCAGTCAGAGTTGGACCGCGATGAAATCACTAGTTGGACATTGGTTCCTTCGGAATTGCTCCACTACGGAGCTGATTATCTTGTTGGTAACAGCTTCTGGCGGGCAGTTTGCGCTATTCCTTTATTGACTGTATTGGAAATACCATTATCCGGCGCCAGCCACGAATACGGGCATTTCAGAATTGGAAGTTTGGCAGGTATGGACCAACCGCAGTTCATCAACGAAGATAACCCAAACGACCGATATAACGCGAATCCCTTTAATACCTATACAAGAATGTTCAGGCAGTTAATACTAATGGACGGTCTCTATGCTGCGGGTCAGTCCGATGATGCACGGGAAAAGTTCCTGGCTGATCCAAGATGGTCTGCTTATTGGCTGGAATACGAGATTATGACTGAGGCCAGTGGCCTAAATCAACAACAATACAACGCAGAAACGTTAGCAGGTAAGGTACTTGATGGCAATGCTCATCCTTTGGATGCCATTACCGTAATAAGTAATTTATTAGCCACAATAATGTATCCCGTGGGGGAAAACAGCGACATTGTTGATTATATACATTTATTGCGCGAACGCGGCATAAAAACCAATGTCAAACAGATTAAACTTTACTCGCAACTGCCAAAGTTGGCGAGTAATAGCGCCTTGTCATTGACAAGGGCATTGGTTGGTTATCTGGATGAGCCCGGAACCGATAGCGCTGTTAAACCGCTTGCGTTAGTAAGAGACAACTGGCATTTCTATTGGCCGGAATTTAGCAGTTATCTCACGCTTTATGGTCCAACCATAAAGCTCAGCCAGTCCAATAGATGGCGAAACCAGATTATTTATTTTTCTCTGGAGAACTCGTTATCAAAAAATATATTTGAAGTTGGTCTTGGCTGGAAATTACCCATCGCTAATTTCCTTACAATAGAACCGCGAATCATCCATAATTTTCAGAGTGGCAGTTGGCTTGATAACAATTGGTTTGAAATAGAAACAAGCGCTAAAATTTATTCTTGGTTGGCGCTTGGTTTTAAGGCTTACGGCGCCCGGGGGTACACTTTCCAGCGGGATATAACGGGCCAAGAACCGTCTTTTTTAGAAAAAAGAGAGTTTGGCTTGAAAGGATTTTTAGCCGCCTCCTTTAGCTATTGATGTAAGCCCTTGATGTTTGTTATCAAGGGCTTTTTTTTTGCCAAGTTTAGACCTATTGAAAATGAATTTTATCAATAGTCTGGAAAGAAACTTTTTCTTGGTCAAATTTTAATTTTACGCTAGCCAAAGGGCCGTTGCGGTGCTTGGCGATGATAATCTCCGCGGTGTTTTGTTCTTCAAGCGAAGGCTCTAATTTATCGCGGTCTTTGCGATAAATAAATAAAACAACGTCAGCGTCCTGTTCAATGCTGCCGCTTTCTCTTAAATCCGCCAAGCGCGGAATTTTTAAATCTCTTTGTTCAACCGCTCTGGAAAGCTGGGCCGCGGCTAAAACCGGAATTTCCAACTCTCTGGCCAAGCCTTTAAGCCCCCGGCTGACCTCGGTCATTGCCTGAACCATATTTTCAGTGTGAAATCGCGGCTGAATTAATTGAAGATAGTCAATTACCAATAATTTTAAGCCGCGCTCCGCTTGAAGCCTTCTTGACATTGAACGAATCTGAATGACGTTTGCCGAAGGAGTGTCGTCAATAAAAATCGGCGCCTTAGAAAGCCGGTCCAAAGCTTCTTGAATCATTTCAAATTCAATTTCATCGGTCAGCCGGCCAGTTCTAAGTTTCCAAAGCGCCACTCGGGCTTCGGCGGCGATTAAACGGTCAACAACTTGGTCGCGCGACATTTCCAGAGAAAAAATACCGACCGGCAAGCCGGTTTTTATGGCGGCGTTTCTGGCGATATCCAGACAAAGGGCGGTTTTGCCCAAAGAAGGTCGGGCGCCCATAACTATCAAATCAGAATTTTGAAGACCGGAAAGATAATTGTCTAATTCGTCAAAGCCCGTGGTTATTCCCCTTAACCCCTTTTCTCCGTGGTGAAGTTTTTCAATTCTTTCATAAGCGGCTTTCAGTTCGTCCTTTAGAGGAACAAAGTTTTGGGGTCGGGACCTTTGGCTGATGGAAAAAATTTTCTGTTCAATGTCGTCAAGGAGGTCTTCCGGGTCTTCGGCGGTATCAAAAACTTTTTCATTGATTTCCGAGGAGGCCTTGATTAAGTCGCGAAGGACTTTTTTCTGGCGGACAATTTTGGCGTAATAGGAAATATGAGCGGCGGTCGGCACCGAATTTATCAAATCAGTCAAATAGGTCAAGCCGCCGACATCGTCAAACTGATTCTTGTCTTTTAGTTTTTTACTGACAGTCATAACGTCAATCGGCTCGTTTTTTTCAAAAAGCTCTAAAATCGCCTCAAAAATTTTGCTGTTGGCCGGTTGATAAAAATCATTATCCGTTATTAAATCCGCCATCCGGATAATGGCGTTTTTATCAAGCATCAACGCTCCCAAAACCGAGCGCTCGGCTTCAATATCTTGCGGGGGAATCTTAATATTCATAAATTTCTAATATCCAATTTCCAATATCCAATGAATGTCAAATTTCTAATTATTTTTATTGGGAATTGGGAATTGGGAATTGGGAATTTTTCGGACCTTTGGTCCGAAAGTCGTATCTTCTATCTTGTATCCTAACCCTTCTACTTTTTTTCGCAAGACATCGGATTGAATAAACTGTTTATTAATTCTTAATTTCTCGCGTTGTTCAGCCAATTGTCTGATTTTTGGCGGGATTTTTAGGGGTTTAATTTTATTCAAATCAAGCCCCAGGATTTTGTCAAATTCAAGAAGCAGCTGCTTTTTTTCGCTGGCTGGCAATTTATTATCTTTGATAATTTGCCAAACAATAGAAAGGGCCTTTGGGGTGTTTAGGTCGTCATTAATGGCGTTCAAAAATTTCTTTTCATAATTTTTTATTTGTTTATTGTCGTTAGTCGTTAATCGTTTGTCGTTTGTCGTAAGTTGTAAGTTGTCAGTTAAGTTATTCAAGGCGTTTTGAGCCGCAGCCAAACTTTCCCAAGTGAAGTTTAATTTTGAGCGGTAATGAGCGGTCAAAAACAAGCAGCGCAAGTCCAAAGCCGAAAAACCTCTTTTTTCCAAATCAGCTAAAGTATAGAAATTTTTTAAGGACTTGCTCATTTTTTGCCCCTCAATTTTCAGGAAGCGAGGGTGAAACCAAAAGCGGACAAATTTTTTGCCGGTGGCTGTTTCTGATTGAGCGATTTCCGATTCATGATGAGGAAAAATATTATCTTCGCCGCCGGTATGAATGTCAATGGTTGCTCCCAGATATTTCATACTCATTGCCGAACATTCAACATGCCATCCCGGAAAGCCCCGGCCCCAGGGCGAATTCCATTCCATTTGTCTTTTTGTTCCCGGCGGGGTAATTTTCCACAAAGCAAAATCAGCCGGATGTTCTTTTTGGGGATTGGCTTCAACGCGCGCTCCGGCTTTTAACTGCTTCAAAATATTGCCGGATAATTGTCCGTATCCGGGAAATTTAGTCGTTCGGAAATAAATGCCGTCATCAATTTTATAGGCATAGCCCTTTTGAATCAGCCGGCTGACCAATTTAATCATTTCTTGGATGTGGTCAGTGGCTTTACAGATTATTTGGGGTTTAAGCAGATTGAGTTTTAGCCGATTGGCTAAATATATTTTTGTGTAATACTTGGCAATTTTCCAAGCGCTTTTCTTTTTTTCTCTGGCGCTTTTCTCAATTTTGTCCTCGCCGGTATCGGCATCGTTTTCCAAGTGTCCGACATCGGTAATGTTCATCGCTTGTTTAACTTTATAACCGTTATATTCCAAGACTCGGCGCAAAATATCGGCTTGGGTATAGTTCCAAGCATGGCCTAAATGGTCATAATCATAAACCGTGGGACCGCAGGTATAAAGGTTTACTTTGTTTTTTGAGAGCGGTCTAAAAATCTGTTTTTTGCGCGAGAGAGTGTTATAAAGTTTGAGCATCCTCAAAAATTATACAAAAAAATTTCTTCTTTCACAATCCTTGACAGACCTTTGATAATGCGCTTCTATATAATCAGAACCTTAAGTCTTTTTTAAGGGTTGATTCAGGAAAATAAAAATTGAAAGGAGGCGATTCGCTTGATTGTAAAAAAAACAGGAAAGATAGGGATTGTGGCGTTTGCGTTTGGCGCGCCTAAGAATATCTTGTCTAATTTGTGGATTGCTATTTTTGCAGAAAAGTGGGCCAAGCGGCTCCGGACCGAGATTTATACTCAACGCGATGTCAGTATTGAAATTGGATTTGGAATTAAAGCGGAATACATCGCTGAGGAGCCGGGCAGTCCGCCGTCAACTCTCCGGATGGCAAGAGGAGCTGTTCTTTGGGCAGAGAATCGGGGCTTCAATGAAATTTTAGTGGTTGCTGCCAATCCTCACGTTTGGCGATGCAAAAGAGATCTTGAATACGTGATTCGCGAGAGAAAAGCCAATATCAAAGTCAGTATTTGCGAGTATAATAGTATGACTTCTGAATACTGGTGGTATTGTCAAGATTCGGTCCAGCCGCGAACCCGTTCCAGAAGCAACTGGAGAAGAAGGGAGTGGGTTTTAGAAAGGCTTCCAATGTGGGCTTATTCATTTCTGGCCAGCCGCGTTTAAATTAAATGTTTTTTTAAATGTTTAATTGTAGATTTTTTGAGGCGGCAACAAACAGTAAACAGCCGCCTCATTTTTTTATCTCAATATGTTCACGATCGTGAATAATTGTTATATCTTGACAGAAGGTGTTTTAGCAATATAATTAGTTATAGTTATGGCTGAAGAAATTCAAAAAAATAACGAAGAAAAATTGAAAGACAAAGAAGAACCGGCCGCCTCCGAAGGAGGCGAGCCTCGCCCCGAAAATAATTCGGGGCGGGAAGAAATTGACGAATTGTCAAAATGTCAAAAAGAACGCGAGGAGTATTTGGACGGCTGGAAGCGGGCTAAGGCGGACTTGCTCAATTACAAAAAAGACGAAGCTAAAAAATTTGAAGCAGTGGTAAAATTCGCCAATGAATCTTTGATTAAGGAATTAATCAACGTTCTGGATAGTTTTGATTTGGCTTTGATTTCTTTAGGGAACGAAGGTGGCGCCAAAACGCAAAAAGGACTCTATTTGATTCGTCAGCAATTAGAAGACGCGTTAAAACAGCAAGGACTGGAAAGAATAGCTGTTTCGGTCGGTCAGCAGTTTAACTCGGCCTTGCAAGAAGCGATTGCGTTGGTTGAGACAGAAGGACCCTCGGACGCAATAATTGAAGAGGTTGAACGAGGATATTTGTTAAATGGCAAATTAATTAGGCCGGCGAGGGTAAAGATTTCAAAAAATTAAATGAAGATACTTGGCATAGATTTAGGCACAACTAATTCGGCGATGGCGGTGATTGAGGCGGGCGAGCCGAAGATTTTGGAAAATCATGAAGGCAACCGCACCACGCCGTCGGTCGTTGCTTTATCAAAAGCAAACGAACGTTTGGTCGGGCTTTTAGCCAAACGTCAAACCGTTGTCAATCCGAAGAATACGATTTTTTCGGTGAAGCGGCTTATCGGTCGCAATTTCAGCGATTTGGAGGTTCAGCGCGACAAAGCCTGGCTGCCTTTTGATATTCAAAAGTCGGCAAGCGGCGGGGTGGAAATCAAGATGGGCGAGAAATGGTATAAGCCCGAAGAAATTTCAGCGATGATTTTGGCGAAATTGAAAGCCGACGCCGAAGCGAAATTAGGCGAAAAAATTGAAGAGGCGGTTATCACCGTGCCGGCTTATTTTGATGATTCTCAAAGGCAAGCGACAAAGAATGCGGGAGAAGTCGCGGGGTTGAAAGTCCGTCGAATTATTAACGAACCGACTGCCGCGGCTTTGGCTTATGGTTTAAATAAACAGAAAAACGAACAAATTGTGGTTTACGATTTCGGCGGCGGCACTTTTGACATTTCGGTTTTGGAGGTCGGCGACGACACGGTTGAAGTTAAATCAACTGGCGGAGACACTCATTTGGGCGGCGACGACTTTGACAGAAAAATCATTGAATATCTGGTTGATGTATATAAAAAACAGGAAGGCATTGATATCGCCAAAGACCCGTTGGCGCTTCAAAGATTAAAAGAAGGAGCGGAACGGGCAAAGCATGAACTTTCAACAACTTTTGAAACCGAAATTAATATTCCTTATATCAGTTCGGACGCTTCCGGCCCGAAACACTTCTTGATGAAAATGACCAGAGCGAAGCTTGAAGAACTGGTTAAAAATGAAATCGCCCGCTCAATTGATTTAGTGAAAAAAACCATTAGCGAAGCCGGATTAAAAATATCCGACATTGACGAAATGATTTTAGTCGGCGGTCAAACGAGAATGCCGGCAATTCAGGAAGCGGTCAAAAACTTATTTGGCAAAGAACCGCACAAAGGGATTAATCCGGACGAAGTGGTAGCGGTCGGCGCCGCGATTCAAGCCGGTATTTTTCAGGGCGACGTTAAAGACGTTTTGCTTTTAGATGTTACGCCGCTTACTCTTGGAATTGAAACTTTTGGCGGCGTTGCCACGCCGATTATTGAAAAAAATACCACGATTCCCGCGCAAAAATCGCAGACTTTTTCAACCGCCGCCGATAATCAGACATCGGTGGAGATTCACATTTTACAAGGCGAAAGGTCAATGGCTCAGGATGATAAAACTTTGGCGCGTTTCATTTTAGACGGAATTCCGCCGGCGCCCCGCGGCCTCCCGCAAGTTGAAGTAAGTTTTGACATTGATGCCAATGGCATTTTAAACGTCTCTGCCAAGGACAGGGCGACTAATAAAAGCCAGTCAATTCGCATAGAAGCCTCAACTCAGCTTTCCAAAGAAGAAGTGGAGAAATTAAAAACAGAAGCCGCTTCTCACGCCGAAGAAGACCGAAAGAAAAAAGAACTGGCTGAAACCAGAAATCAAGCGGAACAACTCATTTATCTGGCGGAGAAATCTCTAAAAGACGCCGCCGAGAAAATATCGGCGGATGTTAAAGACGGCGTTAATCAAAAAATTGAAAAATTAAAATCCGTCAAAGATAGCCGGGATATTGAAGCGATTAAATCGGCAAGCGCCGAACTTTCTTCGGAGCTTCAAAAAATCGGCCAGCAGATGTATAAAAATAATGATTAACATTAACGCCAGTCAACCAATAACAACAGAAGCGGAGATTGATAAATCAAGACCGAAAATCATCGCCTTAGCCGTTATCGGAATGATTTTTTCTTTTTCTTTCGGCTATTTTCTGAAATTATTTATTTTGGAAAGCAGGCAAGATTACTTCTTTTTTTCACTGGCGGCGTTTTTCGGATTTTTGACGTTTTTTTTGCTTAATGCGTTTTTTATTAAGAGCGCCAGCCGATTGAGTTTGATTATTTTTCTGGAAAGCTTGGCGCTTTTGGCGGCGTTCTTTGACAAATTATCAATGACTTTGGCCGCCGGCGCGCTGCTCAGTTTTTTGTTTTTTCTCTTGGCGTGGCAAAGCGGCCGGTCGGAACTTGGAAGCGCGTTAAAAATCAGATTTTGGAGAGTCGGCAAAAGAATTTTGCCAAAAGTAATTGCCGGACTGGCTTTGTTTATCGGCGTTGCCTACGCAAACGTCGGCAGTTTCAGCAAAGACGAATTTTTTATTTCGCTCCCCGCTTTTGAAAAAATTATTTCGCCGACGATTGAAATAAAAATCATTCAGAAATTTTTGCCGAAATTTGACTTGACGAAACCGGTCGGCGAAACGATTGAAAATTTGGCCATCAATCAGATTGAAAAAAATCCTGATTTTAAATTATTGTCCGAGGCGGAAAAAAAACAGATAATTGCTCAAACCGTGAAAAAATTGGAAGAAAATTTTTCAGGATTAATCAATGCGCCGATAAACTTAAAAGCAAAAACTTCCGAGGCGCTTTATCAGGCGATGGCGGATAAATTCAAGAATCTTCCGGAAAATGTCAAAAATTTTGTTCCGGCGGGATTTGGCGCTTTAATTTTTTTGATTATTATTAGTTTTGCTTTGCCGATTAGATGGCTGGCGTCAATTTTGGCGTATTTTATTTACGAAATTTTTCTGGCTTTGGGAATCAGCGTTATAGCGCTGGAGGGAAGAAGCAGAGAAATCATAATACTTAAATAAAATAATAAATTTATTATTTAATCTATGAACTATTATAAAATTCTCGGCATTAATAAGGGCGCTTCAGAAGAAGAGATTAAGAAGGCATTTCGGAGATTGGCGCATAAATATCATCCTGATAAAGGCGGCGATGAAAAAAAGTTTAAAGAAATTAATGAGGCTTATCAGGTTTTGTCAAACAAAGAAAAGAGGCAGCAATACGATAGATTCGGCAAGGTTTTTGACGGCGCCGCGGCCGGCAAGGGCGCTGGTTTTGATTTCAGCGGTTGGCCCTTCGGCTCTTCTCAGTCCGGACCTTTTGGCGAAGTTAAATTTGATTTCGGCGGCGATTTCGGAGATTTAGGCGATATTTTCGACGCTTTTTTTGAAGGAATGGGGATGAAACAGAAGCGCCGCACTTATCAACGGGGCTCTGATATTCAAATTATTCAAGAGATTGCTTTGGAAGAGGCTTTTTACGGGATAAAAAAAGATGTAAGCTGCCGGTCGGCGATTAAGTGCGAGAAATGCGGCGGTTTGGGACATGATCAAAAAGCCGGTTTTAGCCAATGCGGCGTTTGCGCCGGACGAGGAGAAATAAAAGAAGCGCAAAGAAGTTTTTTTGGAGATTTTATTCAAGTAAAGCCTTGCCGTCAATGTTTTGGCGCGGGCCAAATACCTAAAAAAACTTGCGAAACCTGTCGGGGAAGCGGCCGCCTAATGGCTGAGCAGAAAATCAAAATTGAAATTTTGCCCGGCATCAACGACGGCCAAATTATCAAAATCAAAGGCGCCGGCGAAGCCGGCGAACGCGGCGCCGCCGAAGGCGATCTTTATATTAAGATTAAAATCAGACCTCATTCGGTTTTCCGGCGAGAAGGAGATAATTTAATCGTCAATAAGAAAATCAACATCATTGATTTATTGCTGGAAAAGAAAATCGAAATTCCGACAATTTCCGGCAAACCCGAAGGACAAGCCCACGGGGCAGGCCCCATACCATCGCCTTCGGCGAGCTACGGGGCAGGCCCCATACCATCGCCTTCGGCGAGCTACGGGGCAGGCAATCTTAAAGTGGAAATTCCCGAAGATTTTGATTTAAAACAGAACCTAATAATTTCCGGCGAAGGAATGCCGAAATTTGGCGGTCGGGGCAGAGGCGATTTAATTATTGAACTTTCCATTAGAACTCCGAAAAAATTAAACGTCCGAGCAAAGAAAATTTTAGAAGAATTGGAAGGAGAACTATAATCTCAATTATAATGCGCCCGTAGCTCAGCCTGGTAGAGCAGCTGCCTTTTAAGCAGATGGTCGAAGGTTCAAATCCTTCCGGGCGCACAGTTTTTTTAGCTATTGTAATATTGCCGCCAATATAATAAACTAAAATTAGTTAATTGACAGATAAATCAAAAAGGAGGTGAGGGAATTGAAAAAAAAGTTATTTCTGAGAAAAGCAAGAAAAGCAAAGGCGTTTCTAAGAATTAGAAAAGAAATTTTGGAAGAACAGCAATTAGGGTTAAGAAATAAAATAATTGGAGATGAAAGGGAAAGACGAGTAGCAAGAGTCCTCCAAGAGTTGAAAGACGAGAGAGTAATTAACGACTTTTTATCAACAGGTGCCTTAAGCTTTATGGACATAATGAGAGGCTTTGATTTTTATGTAATTTCAATTCATCCAGAATTAAAGAGCCGGATTATTACTCGTCTTTCAGTCACAGGTGAACGATGGGTAGAAAAACAGAAAAAAAAGCATCCTGAAAATGCCGTCATTGCAGTGAATCTCGGGGAAAGCACCGAGGTAATAAAAAGAAGGTTGAAAGGGCTCCTTATTTGAATAAAAAGCGAGCCCTTAATTTTTATGGAAAAAATTATTAAATTTTTTGATAAATTAGAGGATAAAATTAGGAGGAAATTGTCCCGATGTCCGATTATTTATGCCTCTGTCGGCAGCGTGGGAATTATTTTATTGTGGCGGGGCGTTTGGATGACGGCCGACATGTTTAACTTTATGACAGGCCCGGTATCGGTAATTATTGGAATAGTAA
>Ga0066637_10000898_pt1 | contig 18718 bp, 26 predicted proteins | sample CryGeyCG2014_020_FD_62737 | JGI IMG/M metagenome (GOLD analysis project Ga0066637, IMG submission 62737) | Groundwater microbial communities from aquifer - Crystal Geyser CG08_land_8/20/14_0.20 | ecosystem: Environmental > Aquatic > Deep subsurface > Groundwater | place: USA: Utah: Grand County...
GATATTGCCTCTCCGTCCCAAAAGTCTGAAAGCTATCAGAGCGAATATAACACAAACCGTAAACGTACCAAGAAGCCAGATATTGGAATATAATCCAGCTTTCTCGCCTGCCGGCAACTCAAACACCATGGGTAAAAATATCTTGCCGCTCAGACCCAGAACGGCAAAAAAAACCACAATTGCCCATATCATTGCCTTCATCTCTTTCTATCTCCTTTCTATGGATTTTCAATGGTGGATTTTCAATGTCCAATAATAATATTATACCAAATAAAAAATAACTTGTCAACCCCGTTAGAAGTCCAATACGTTTACGTATTGGCAGACGACTTTGGCGTCTTACTTCTAACGGGGTCAACTGACAAGTTATTTTTTATTCTTTCTTTTTTTTACTTCAATTCAACTTTTGCTCCGGCTGCTTCAAATTTCTTTTTAATTTCTGCCGCTTCTTCTTTTTTCACGTTTTCCTTAACTGTTTGAGGTTCTTTTTCAGCAGCATCAACCAAATCTTTTGATTCTTTTAATCCTTTCTGGGTAATGTCTCTGATAACCTTTATTACCTCAATTTTCTTGGAGCCCACTTCTTTAAGAATGATATTAAAAATACTTTTTTCTTCTTCCGGAGCTCCACCTTTCGGTACTGCCTCTCCTGCTAAAGAAGTTGGGGCTATCATTTGAGGTTGAGATGAAACACCGAATTTCTTCTCCAAAACCTTGACTAATTCTGCTAAATCAATCACCGGCATCTTTTCAATTTCTTCAACTAATTTCTTGAACTTATCTGGAACTTTAACTTTTTCCTCTTTTTTTTCTTCAACCATTTTTGTTCTTGTAACATGTAGCTTGTAACGTGTAACGCAAGTTATTTATTATAATCTACAGATTACAAGTTAAGTTGTTTTAGTTGATTTTATTGCATCTAAAACACAAATTAGACCTTTGATATTGCCTTCCAAAACATTTTTTATGTTTGAAATAGGACTTTTTAGACTTCCAATAAATCTTGATAAAAGTTCTTGTTTTGAAGGTAATTGAGCCAACTCAATTACTTTTTCTTTTTCCAGAAATTCTTCGTTGAAAACTCCGCCTAAAATTTTTAAATTTTCATTTCCTTGAGAAAACTGATAACAAACTTTAGCCGGGACTATCTCGTCTTCAAGACCAAAAACTAAGGCTAATTGAGTTTTAATCTGTTTAATTTTTTCAGCCAATGTCTTTTTACCAAGTTTTTCAAGAGTTTTTTCCAGCAAAGTTTTTTTGGCAACCTGTAAAAGGCATTTTGATTCTTCTAATCTTTCTCTTAAATCAAAAAGAGATTTTGAATCCAGATTGCTGAAATCAACAAAAATTATTGATTTCTGAGTTTTTATTTTTTTCTCTAAACCTTCAATTATTTTTTGTTTCTCAGTTTTAGTTTTGGGCATGTTAGAAATTCTTAACGAACGAATATATTTATATGTTCGTGAGTTTTAGAAGTCGGAGCACATAAATTTCATTTATATGCTCGATCGAGCACATAATTACATTATGTGCTTTGATTCTTACACCGAGCACATAAAGCGTTATGTGCTCGGTAATATTTTGTTACCGCTCAGACCAGAGCACATATTCTATGTGCTCGGCCGAGCACTAAACGCTTTTAGTGCTCTGGCTTCGTCTTCGGCTCATCTTCGCGGACAAAATCTAAAAAATCTGTGGTTACCCACAGACAAAAATTCTCTTTAAATTTATTTTGCCCTGGGCAGGCCTTACTTTGATGCCTGCTGTCTGTGGATTATTTAAGTTTAATCCAATTAAAAAATTTGTCAACCCCGTATATCAACTTCGGCAACCTGCGGTTCTATGGTTTCGCTTCAGCGAAACTAGCCGAAGTTGTATTACGGGGTCAACCCCTTATTATTATTCTTCTTTTAATGCTCTCGTGATTGTTTCAGCGAATTTTCGGGCTGCTTGAGGACCTATTGCAGTAACAATATTGCCGTCCACCACTATTGGAGCTTTCTGATAATCTGCTCCTTCCTCAGTTAAAATCTTAACTGTTGTTTTATCAATTTTGCTTGACCAAACCGTAGCTTTTTTCCCTTTCAAAACCCCGCTTCGAGCCAGAATAGTAGGAGCTATACAAATGGCTGCCAGAATCTTATTTTCAGAAACTGCTTTTTGGGCGATTTGGTGACATTTATTATCTTCAATATATTTTGCTGCCCCGCTTCCTCCGACAAAAATTATCCCATCAAAATCAGAAACCTTCAAATCATCTAAGGTTGAATCAACTTTTATTACCCCGCCGTAACTGCCGAGAGCTTCTCCTTTCTTGCTGCTGAAAGTTTTAACTTCTATTCCTTCCGCTGAAAAAACACTCTTGGGAATAAAATATTCCTCGTCCCGGAAATCATGAAAGGCAATTATCATGGCAATTTTTTTAGGCATACCCCGTATATCAACTTCCAGTGCCAAACGCCGTTAGGTGCGTTTTGCCCTGTCTGTTAATTAATATGAATAATTTTATATTCGCATTCATAGAAGTTATACCCCCCGCGTTTGTTTTTAAACGCACCTTACTGGAAGTTGTATTACGGGGCATAATTTATTTATTTAAATACTCAAATCTTTTAATATTGTGTTCATTCAGGGTCTTGCTAAATTCAGTCTGGCCAGAAGGAGTGGTCAAATAAAACCAATAATCACTTTCTTTATAATCAACAGCAGCTTTTATGCTGTCAATTCCCGGATTACAAATTGGCCCCGCTGGTAAGCCATAATATTTGTAAGTATTGTAGGGAGAATCAATTTCCAAATCGTCTTTGGTTAACTCCTCGCTCCCCTTCCCGGTGATATAAACCAACGTGGCATCAACATGGAGAGGCCAGCCATTTCTTAATCTTTTCCACAAAATTCCGGCCGCTATCTGGCGGTGCTCATAACTTTTTACCTCTCTTTCCAATAAAGAAGCCATCGTCAAAACTTGATACAAAGTTCTATTCTGTGTTTTAATCTCCTCTCTTAAATCATTTGTAATTTTCTTGTCAAAATTATCAAGCATTTTTCTAATCACATTTTCCAGACTCTCCCCTTTTTTAATCTCATAAGTATCCGGGAAAAGATAACCTTCTAAACTGGCATTTTCCGGTTTTTCCTTCAAAAATTCAAAATCTTGAGAAAAATCCTGAGATGGCGAGCTATTATAACCGACCATCTCAAAAAACTCATCGGAATTATAGAGCTCGATTTTTTCAAGAAACTTTCCGATATCCTTTAAATTCCATCCTTCAATAATCGTAATACTCTCTTTGGCAATTTCCCCGGAGTTTATTTTTTCTAAAATTTCGGAGATACTCATTGAGGGAGATAAAGAATAAATGCCAGCCTGGAGATTCCCTTGAACTCCTTTTAGAATAACAGCAAAGTTGAATAAGATTTCAGATTTTATCAAACCTGCTTTTTTTAGATTAGAAGAAATATCACGCATACCTTCCCCTTTTTTAATATTAAAAATAACTTCCTCTCCCGGTGAGTTGAGCAAATAAATTTGATAAAAAAACCAAAATCCAATTAAAATTAAAATCAAAACTATTCCTAAAATTATGGAAGATTTTTTGGATTTTTTAATTTCTTTAGGTTCTCTTTCAAAAAGATGGTTCATAATTTAGAAAATGGTTTTATTCACTCAGCAAGGGAACGAAAGCAAATCCCGGATATTCTTTTGATTCAAATTGAGAATCTGATTTTTTTATAAAAAGCCAAATTGAAGAACCAATCGGAGTGACAATTTTTCCCCCTATTTTAAGTTGTTTTTTCCAATTCTCCGGTAATTCTTCGGCAGTTGCCGAACAGAGGATTTTGTCAAACCCTTCTCGGAGCTCAGGGCGAGAGGAGATATCAGGATAGCCTTTTGAACCATCAGCACAAACAAACTCTACAACCCCTTTTTCTATAAAACTATATTTGGATACATTTCTCTCTCCGAACTCTTTCAACTCAGGAACAATCTCCATAGCGATTATTTTGCCTTTTTCTCCTACGAGTTCAGACAAAAGAGCACTTGTCCAGCCGGAGCCCGTTCCCACATCTAAAATTTTCTCACCCTCTTCCGGTGTTAAAAGTTCTATCATAAAAGCGACAACCAAGGGTTGAGAAATTGTCTGGCCGTGGCCAATTGATAAAGCCTCATCAATTTCGGCTAATTCTTTTTTGCCCTCTGGCAGAAAATCCTTCCTTTTTATTTTCTTGAAAGCCGCAATAATTCTCGGCGTCTTTAACCATCCTTCTTCAATTAAATCATCAATTAAACTCATTTAAATCATCAATTAAACTCATCAAAATTATTTACTTTTCTTCGTCCGGGGAAGATGAGTAGAGAGAAGATTTCTTAATAATTATTTTATAAATATTTTCAACAAAATCACCGCCGGCATAACCGATAATAAAACCCAAAGCCGGGGTAAAAAATCCGTTAAAAGTGAAACCGACTTCTTTGACAGCGGCTACCACCATCAAACCGATTATTCCGGAGAGAAAACTCATTGCCAAAAAATAAGAAAGTTGGAAAGAGACATTTTTGTAAGAAAACTGATGTTTAATAAAACCAATTAATCCTCTAACCACTCCTCCTAAAAAACCGGCTATTAAAATTGAAAAATACATAATTCTTCTAATTTAAAAAGCTTGGATAATATTGCCAAGAGTATTTGGGTAACCTTTGACTAAAAACAAAATAGCAAGAAGGCACGCAATAAGAACCACTATAATGTCGATAATAACAAATATTGCTCCTTTTTGACTCGTCATCATATTTTTATTTCAATGACATCACCATCTTCTAAAATATAATCTTTTCCAATATTTTTCAAGAGTCCAAGTTCCCGACATCTTCTCCATCCTCCTTGTTCAACCACTTTTTGCCAATTTAAAATTTCCCCCTTAATAAATTTTTCTTTAAAATCAGAATGAATTTTCCCGGCTCCCTCTAAAATAGTACTTCCTTTTTTAATCGGCCAGGCTCGAGTTTCTTCAACTCCCACAATGGTAAAAAAAGTAATAAGGTCCAAAATCTGATAACATTTTTTAATCAAATCAGGAAGACAAGGTGGGGAGACTCCAAGTTCCTCTCTTTCTTTTTGGGAAAACTCTGACTTATCTAATTCTTCTTTTATGTCCATTTGAAGAAATTTAACATTTTCCTTTTCTAATTTTTCTTTTAATTCCTGAGAAAAATCTTCTTTTGAGCAATTAAAAAGATAAATCTTTGGCTTTGAGGTTAATAGAAAGAAATTTTCAAAAATTTCAGAATGAGGAATTGTCTCACCTTTTCCCAGTATTTCTTTTAAAGAAGTTAAGCTTTTAAACTCCTCAGCTGCCCCCTTTTTTTGCTGTTTTACGTCTTTCTCAATTTTTTCTAATCTCTTCTCAATTGTTTCTAAGTCTTTTAAAATCAATTCAGTTTTTATGGTTTCCATATCCCTCTGGGGATTAATTTCTCCGTCAACATGAGAGATCTCTTCTTTTTTAAAACATCTGACCACCTCTAAAATAGCATCAACTTCTCTTAAATGTGCTAAAAACTGATTTCCTAAACCTTCTCCTTTATGAGCTCCTTTGACTAAACTCGCTACATCAACAAATTTAATAATTGAAGGAATAACTTTTTTTGGTTTTGAAACCTGAGAAAGTTTCTCCAATCTCTCATCTTCTACCTCAACCACTCCAACATTTGGTTCAATGGTACAAAAAGGATAATTTGAGATATCAACTTCTTTTTTGGTTAAAGCTTGAAATAATGTTGATTTGCCGATATTTGGCAAACCCAAAATTCCAACAGATAAACTCATACTTTCTTTTATAATACTGTATCTTATTATCTAAATTTTTTCAATAAAAACGTTTTCCTTTCCCAAAGACCAATCCTATAACAAATTGGTGCGATCGCAGCAATTTGTTATTTTTATTTATTTAAATTTTTCAAAAGAAACAATTTCCTTGAAACTTTTTCTTGATTTTTGTCCCGGGCTATCAGCCGGATAACCTAAAGGTAAAAGAATAACTACTTTATATTTTTTTGGAATCTTTAAAATTTCTTTTACTTTCTCTTGAGAAAAAGCTCCGACCCAACAAGTACCCAGACCTTCCTCAACTGCTTTTAATGTCATATGGTCCATCGCAATAGCTAAATCAACTGCAAAAGCTGGAACTCCGCCACCCATAATATGCTCGGGGTCCAAGCTGACAGCAATAATAATTACTGGCGCTTCTCCCACAAAACTTTGGCCATTTGCCGCTTCAGCCAACTTCTTTCTTTTTCTAGCATCTTTAACAACAATAAATTTCCAACTTTGAGCATTATGGGCTGAAGGAGCAAGCCGGCCTGCTTCCAAAATTTTTTTTAAACTTTCTTCTGGCACCGGCTCTGGTCTATACTCTCTGACACTTCTTCTTTTCTTAATTGCTTCAAAAACTTCCATAAATTAGCTATTTACTCAAAGGAGTTTTTTTTGTAAAAGCTTTTTGGTAATCTCTTGAGCTTCTTTTTTGCCTTGAGAAGTTAAAGAGAAAAAAGTTTGAGGGTCGCCTTTGATTAATTTTCTTTTGCGCAAAGTCCTCAGGGGTCTGTCGAGTTTTCTGGTATCAAGTAGTTGAGGATAATCACGGAGAGAGAAAATTTGAGGAAATCGGCTAAAACATTCTTTAGCTAATTTCTCAAAAGAAGATTCTTTATCGCCGAAAGAGTAAAGAATAAAAAGAATCAAATCGTTTATAGAATTTAATTTTTTTCTTGGCATTTTCCCGCGGGGGTACCAGGACTCGAACCTGGAAAATGGATTTTGGAGATCCACAGTTTACCAATTAGCTTATACCCCCACTAATTTATTTCTTCATCTCTTTGTGCAGAGTATGCTTTCGGCAGAATTTACAGAATTTTTTCAATTCTAATTTTTCCTCAACCCCCTTTGATTTTTTTGTGTAGTAATTAACTTTCTTACAAACTTCGCACTGAAGCTTTATAAATGGTTTTTTCTTTTTTGCCATGTTCCTTTTTATTTTTTTTAAGCCTGAGGCCGGAATTGAACCGGCGACCTCGTCTTTACCAAAGACGTGCTCTAACCAACTGAGCTACCCAGGCAAAATTTATTTCTCTAAAGTTATCTCAAATGTTACAGTATTCGTCGGGTCGGAACAGCTAGCTATGGCACAATTCTTTTTCTTTTCCCAAGGAAATTTCCCACCGTAACCAAGCGTTGTTATGTAGGGGAAAATTGCAGTTAAAGCCCAAGCACACAACCCTTTTGGACACTTGATTAAGGGAAATCTCCATGTATCGCCTACTTTATGACCAGCTTCACAAGGTCCATTAACTTTAATCACTTTCACTTTTATAATTGGCATTGGATATTTTTTCGCCATATTTCGAATTTTTATTGTGGGTGTGGTCGGAGTCGAACCGACGGGGTCCAAGAAGAACATCGGTTTTACAGACCGCTCCCGCCCCCTACGAGACTACACACCCCAACTATTTCTATAATTCTATCAAAAATCAGCTATTATTCAATAATCTTACTGTGCTTTTTCCGCCATTCGGCAATTCCTCTGTGATTACCCGATAGAAGAACTTCGGGAACTTTCCATTTTACTCCCGGCCGGGGACTGAAAACCTCAGGTCTGGTGTACTGGGGATATTCTTGAAAACCTTTCTTTTCAGTAATCCGTTCTTTTAAGAGCTCTGATTTGCCAATTACTCCGGGGACTAATCTGGCTACTGTTTCAACTACTATTAAGGCTGGCAACTCACCTCCCATTAAAACATAATCCCCTATTGAAATTTTTTCATCGGCAATATATTTGGCCACTCTTTCATCTACTCCTTCGTACCGACCGCAAATTAAAATTAATTCCTCGAGCTTTGAAAATTGAGTTGCCATTTTTTGATTAAACTTTTTCCCCCTCGGCGTAAACAAGATAATTTTGGTCTTCGGCTTCGTAATTTTTGATTTTTGATTTTTGATTTTTGATTTTAAAGATTGAACCACGCGATAAATAGGTTCAATCTTTAATATCATTCCCCTACCCCCACCAAAAGCTTTGTCATCAACAGTCTTATGTTTATCAGTGGCAAAATCTCTAAGATTGTGAATTTTAATTTCTATAACTCCCCTTTTTTGAGCTTTTTTCAAAATGGAGTAATTAAAATAAAAATCAAAAATCTCCGGAAAAACAGTAATTATATTGAAAGTTAACATAGCTCGTCTGTAACGAAAAAGGCGCTACCTTCATAGTAGCACCGTTTTCGGAAAATTCAATCAGGATTTTTAGAGATTAAGATTCTCCAAGTCTCCTTTTTCGCTTGATTTTTCTCTCTTGTCCGAGACACTTCTTGAACCAACGGGCTCTTCAATCTTTAAGTTAACTCTGGCATGATTTTTAAGCCCAACAATTCGGACAAGACTTCTGATAGCTCTAGCAGTTGAGCCACCTTTTCCGACAATTTGACCCATATCCTCAGGGTGTACTCTTAAACTGAGTAATACCCCCATTTCGTCCACTCTCCGGTCAAGTTTTACGTCGCTGGGGTGGTCGACTAAAGCTTTGACTAAATACTCAAGAAAATCTTTATCAGGTTCTTTAGCCATAAATCGTAATTCTTAATTCTTGCTATTCTTTGTTCTTTTCAGTAGCCCGACCTTTACTTTTCACCCGATCTCCCAACAAATCAGAGAGTCGGCAAATCTGAAAAGCTACTAATTTTTAGTTTATTGATTTTCAAAAATTTGTCAACCCCGTATATCAACTTTGGCAACCTGCGGCTCTATGGTTTCGCTTTAGCGAAACCAGCCGAAGTTGTATTACGGGGTCAAGTATTTGGGTTTTCTTCTTTTTTAGGTTCCTCTTTTACTTCTTCTTTTTTTTCTTCTTTAGTTTCTTCCTTAGTTTCTTTGGCCTTTTCTTCCTTTTTTGAGGTTTCTTTTGTTTCTTTTTTCTCTTCTTCTTTGCCTTTCTTTGCTTTTTTGTGGACGGCTATTTTTCCGCCAGTAATGATTTTCTCTTCAATTAATAAATTATGAACTCTGGGAGAAGGTTGAGCTCCAACCGAAAGCCAATATTTCACTCTCTCTTTTTTCAACTTTTTTTCTTTAGTTAAAGGATTAAAAAATCCCAAAATTTCTAAAAATCTCCCGCCTCTCGGTGGCTTTTTTTTGTCGGTTACCACAATTCTGAAAAACGGTTGGTTTTTTTTGCCGACTCTTAAGAATCTTATGACTAACATAAAACTTTAAATCCAAATGTCAAAATCCAAATTTCAAATAAAGCTCAAAGCTTAAAAACTAAAACGTTTTTGTTATTTGGATTTTGGATTTGATTTGACATTTGAGCTTTGGGTTTTGGATTTGTTATGATTACCAATTTTTGACTTTTAAAGCCTTCTGAGCAGCTTTTTCTTCAGCTTCCTGTTTGGAAGAACCCTCACCTTCCGTTACTAATTTATCTCCCAGGAAAACGCCGGTTACAAAATGTTTAACATGGTCAGGTCCCCACTCTTTTAAAATTTTGTAAGTGGGAGTAATTTTAAGTTTTTCCTGGGCTACTTCTTGAAATTGGGATTTAGCATCTTTCCAAATTTCCTCTTTGAGAATCCTTGGTAAATCAAAAAGCAAATTACTTTTTACAAATTGGGAAACATATTTCAAACCCCGGTCTAAATATAAAGCCCCTAAAAAAGCTTCAAGGGTATTGGCTAAAATATATTGGCGAGCTTTTCCTTTATCCTTTTCCTCTCCTTTACTCAACAAAAGATAATCTTCAAAACCGAGAGTTTTCGCAATTTTAGCTAAATTTTGAGTATTAACCAGAGCTGCTCTCCAATTAGTCAATTCCCCTTCCGGATTTTGATAATTTTTGTAAAGATACTCAGTAACAATCACTTCCAAAACAGCATCACCTAAAAATTCCAATCTTTCATTGTGATTTAAATGGAAGGTCGGATTTTCATTTAAATAAGAACGATGACAAAAAGCCTGGACTAATAGGTTTTTGTTTTTGAAATTAAAATTTAACTTTTTTTCAATTTTTGAAAAATCTTCCATGTTAGAGATTGTTAATGAGTGAATGCGGAGCATTCACGAATGTTACAATGTCTTACACCGAGCACATAAATTTATACGGAAATTACCAGAAAGATAATTTTGTTATTATCATTAAAATACTATTTAAGAAAGAGGGACTGGTTAAATTTATGTGCTCGGTAAAGTTCTGCCTACTAATCGTGCTTCGCCTGCGGCTTGCCCTCTTAGGGCATCACTTTATTTCTTTATAGACCGTTCCCAGAACTCCGTTGACAAATTTTCCCGAACTTTCTCCCCCGAAAGTTTTCCCTAACTCAATTGCTTCATTAATAGCAACTTTTGGGGGGACTTCTTTTTTATCTCCATACAACAACTCAAAAAGGCCAATTCTTAAAACGTTTCTATCAACAAGACCTAATTGGTTAAGGGGTCGTTCAGGAGCTGATTGTTGAATAATTTCGTCAATTTTTTGAAGATGTTTCACTACTCCCTCAACTAAAGACTCAGCAAACTCAACTTCGTTAAAATTCCCTCCAAATTTTTCAATGTTTCTTTTTAAAATTTCTTTCAAATTTGGTTCTTTTTTGTAAAAATCCCATTCAAATAACGATTGTAAAACAATAGAACGAGCTAAATGACGTGAAGCCATAATTTTTTATTTAAAATTTCTTTTTAGAAAGCTCTTCTAATGTCAATGGTCTTTCCTTTTTTGTTTCCTCTCCTTCTTTCTCTTTTTCTTTAATTTCTTTCTCTCTTTTTTTTCTTTCTTTCTTTTCCAATTTAGCCAAAACGTTTAAAACTTCCGCCCCTTTATAATAACCGCAATTTTTACAAACCGTATGGGGTAGCTTTGGTCTTCCGCATCTTGGACAAGGAGTTAAAGTTGAGGGTCTTAAAAAAATATGCTGTCTTCTTTGATCTCTCTGTGATTTAGTTGTATGTTTTTTCGGCACTCCCATATAAAACTATATAAAATAACATTAACATAGAAAATTAAATCTTACAATACCTTCTTACAGGTTCGAATGTTTTTCTATGAATTTTAGAGGGGCCAAATTTTTTTAGCATTTCAAGATGTAGTTTAGTTCCATAACCTTTATGTTTATCAAAATGGTACTCTGGATATTCTTTATGATAATTTATCATCATTCCGTCTCTTTTAACTTTAGCTACAATTGAAGCTAACTTTATCAAAAAAACTCTCTCATCTCCTTTAATAACTGATTTCTGAGGAAGGGGTAAGTTAATTCCAAAATTACCGTCAATTAGCAAAGAACCGATGGGTTCCGCAATTTTCTTTTCTAAATTTTTGACTGCTCTTTCCATGGCAAGTTTTGTTGCTTCAAAGATATTTATTTTATCAATAACTTTCTCTGAGACTCTACCAATCCCCCATTCGACTGATGGGTTTTCTTTTAAGATATGAAAAATTTCTTCCCTTTTTTGGTGACTTAATCGTTTTGAGTCTTTTATTTTAAGGTTGGATAATTTATTTTTTCGTTCTGATTGAAAACTGAGAGCGCAAGCGACAACCGGACCCACTAAACTTCCTCTTCCTACCTCGTCCAGACCGACGATAACTTTAAGTGATTTTATAGACATGTTTGCAATATGTTTTACAAAAGAGGTATAATATATTAATTCATTGTATCAAAATCAATGCCAGATAAAAATATTTTAACTCCATCTGATATAGAGCAAGAAATAAGACTCAGTTATCTTGAAGGAAGAGAAATAGACCTCCGAGGAAAGGTACTCTCTTCTTTTTCCTTTCAAAAAAAATTAATTGAGAAAGATTTAAATCTTCAAGCAGCAATTATTTTAGGCCCGGTTTATCTTGAAGGAGCTATTATTAAAGGTAATTTAAATTTAGCCGAAGCAATAATTAGAGAATCTCTTTATTTTGGCAATGGGATATTAAAAGGAAATTTAAATATGACTGAGGCAAAAACAAATGGGGTAGTAAATTTAGTTGGAGCCCAAATTGAGGGAGATTTAAATTTTAAAGGGTTAACTATTTCCGGCTTCTTAAGTTTAGCTAAAACTAAAATTAAAGGAAATGTAAATGTTCAGGAGTTAAAAGTCAATGATGCTTATCATGCCGGATTGATTATTAAAGGAGATGTTTATTTAAGACAAGCAGTTATCACAGGTAATTTTGATTTTGAAAATTCATTTATAGAAGGAAGTTTGGATATGAGAGAAGCTTTTGTCGGTCGGGACGTTAATTTAAAAGATGCTCGCATTAAGGAAAATTTAATTTTAAAAGATGCTCAGATTAAAAACAATTTAATCCTGGAAAACTTAAGTTATCAGGAAATAATAAAATAATTATGGCTAAATTTACCCATTTACACGTTCATAGTCATTACTCTCTACTCGATGGTCTAACAAAAATAGACGATCTTTTAAATAGACTTGAGGAGTTAAAAATGGATTCCTGCGCTTTAACCGACCACGGTGTTTTATACGGAGCAGTTGAATTTTATAAAAAAGCTGTCAAAAAAAGAATAAAGCCGATAATCGGGTCAGAAATTTATTTAGCCCGAAACCGAATGATTGAAAAAAGACCCAATATCGATGACCTCAGATATCATTTAGTCCTTTTGGTAAAAGATGATGAGGGCTATAAAAATTTGGTCAAACTTATCTCCCGAGCTCATCTGGAAGGTTTCTATTATAAACCAAGAATTGACGAAGAATTACTTTCCGAACATGCTTCAGGACTTATTGCTCTCTCGGGATGCCTGAAAGGGAAAATTCCCCAATTGATTCTGGCTGACAAACTGAATACTGCCAAAGAAACGGCTTTTAAATATCAAAAGATGTTTGGAAAAGATAATTTTTATTTGGAAATTCAAGACCATCCTAACATTAAAGAACAAAAAAAAGTAAATAAAGCTTTAATTAATTTCTCAAAAGAATTAAATATTCCTCTGGTGGCTACCAATGACGTTCATTATTTAAAACGGGAAGACGCCGAAGCTCAAGATATTTTAATGCTTATTAATACCGGCGCCAAACCGGATGACCCCGAAAGATTAACAATAAAGACTGACGATTTTTCTTTAAAATCTCAAATCGAGATGGCCGAAGGTTTTAAAGAAATACCTCAAGCTATTGAGAATACTCAGAAAATAGTTGAGATGTGTAATTTTAAATTTAAACTGGGAGAAATAAAACTTCCTACTTTTGAAACACCTGAAGGAAAAACTCCTGATGAATATCTGAAAGAACTTTGTCAGCAAGGAATGGAAAAACATAAAACTCATATTGAAAATAAAAAAGAAGCCGAAGAAAGATTAGATTATGAACTTTCGGTTATTTCTCAGACCGGCTTCGCTCCCTATTTCCTTATTGTTCAAGACTTTGTAAAGTTCGCCAAAGAAAACAGAATTGTTGTGGGTCCCGGCAGGGGAAGCGTCGGCGGCTCAATTGTTGCTTATTTTTTAGATATCACCGAGGTTAACCCTTTAAAACATAATTTGCTTTTTGAGAGATTTTTAAGTGTAGCAGAAAGTTATTTTATAACTAAAGAAGATTTTGGAATTTATGATTGAGAAAATTTGTAATTTTTGCTTCAAAAAATTTAATGTTCATCCATATCGAGAGTTAACAGCCCATTTTTGTAGTGCTAAATGTTACAATACTTACCGAACTAATTTAGCATACCCTAAACGAGTTTGCCCTCAATGTAAAAAAGAGTTTTCAATTGGTCGAGAAACCCGTTATAGAAAATACTGTTCTCAAAAGTGTGCAAATTTAGCTCAACGAAGATATTCAAGAGAAGTTAAAATCTGCCCATATTGTGGAAAGAAATTCAAATATAATCCTAAAAATCCTCACCAAAAATATTGTAGTGTTATTTGCCAAATCAAAAGTAGGGGTTATAAAGTGGATGAAAATTTCTTTAACATAATTAATTCAGAGAGTAAGGCTTACCTTTTGGGATTAATCTTCTCGGATGGAAATATATCTAGTAGAAAATCCTATATCAACATTTCTTCAAAGGATCGAGAGTTAATTAAAACTTGCAAAAAGATTTTAAATACCAATAGGCCAATCTATCATTATCAAAATTCTTTTTCTTTAACTATTGGAAATCAAAATTTATATAATTCTTTAGTGAGATTAGGAGTATTAAAGAGGAAAAGTTGGAAAGAGTATTCTATCCCTGAAATTCCTCAAAATTTATTGTGGCATTTCCTTCGAGGTGTATTCGATGGTGATGGAAGTTTTTATATAGATGATCGTGAAAAGTGGAAATATCTTTGTGCTAGTTTCTCTTGCAACTCTAAAAGATTTTTACAAGAAATTAAATGTCGCTTAGGAAAACAGGGCATCAAAACGGCCAACATAAGATTCGATAGAAAACCTAATGACAAAGGGTCGTGGCAATTGAGAATAAATTGTAAAAAAGCTATTAAAAAATTTACTGATTATTTGTACAAAAATAGCAATTATTTTCTCAGCCGAAAGCATAAAATTGTAAAAACGTTTTATGGAGAATAAACTTAACGAACTTAAAAAAATTTGTCAGCAAAGAACAGATCTTAATCAAGAAAGATTGAATTTTGAGTTAGGACAAATAGAAAAGAGAGGGCTTGTTGATGATTTCTACAATCTTTACAAACAAAAAAAACAAGGGAAAGAAAATAAAATAAATAGTCTTATAGCCTTTGCCTTAGAAATAACTTCTAAGCAACCAGAAGGTGAATTTAAGCCCCGAAAAAAGATAAAAAGTGCCCGAATTGCCCCGCCCGACATTGACCTTGATTTCAGCGACCGAAGAAGAGATGAAGTGATAGATTATGTCTCACAAAAATATGGCAGAGATAGAGTGGCTCAGATTATTACTTTCGGAACAATGGCGGCCAGAGCCGCAATCCGTGATGTTGGCAGAGCAATGGGGGTAAGTTATAGTTTTTGCGACAGAATAGCCAAAACTATTCCTTTTGGTTCAACATTAGATGAAACGTTAGAAAAAGTTTCTGAATTTCGCCAACTTTATGAAACTAATGAAAATGCCAGGAAATTAATCGATTTTTCAAAAAAACTTGAAGGTGTAGCCCGTCATGCTTCAACTCATGCTTGCGGGGTAGTAATCTCTTCCGAACCTCTGGAAAATATTGTTCCCTTACAGAATCCGACTCAAAATGATAAAGCAATTGTCACCCAGTATGAAATGCATTCAATTGAAGATTTAGGTCTTTTGAAAATGGACTTTTTGGGCCTGAAAAATTTAACTATCATTGAAGATACGCTTTCTCGGATTTATATGGTCCAGAATAAAAAAATAAAAATAGATGAAATTCCCTTTGATGACAAAAAAACTTATAAGCTCTTCCAGCAAGCTCAGACGACTGGCGTTTTCCAAATGGAATCAGAAGGATTTAAAAGATATTTAAAGGAACTGAAACCAACCACCTTTGAAGATATAGTTGCTATGATTGCTCTCTATCGGCCGGGTCCCATCCAGTTTATTCCGGAGTATATTGCGAGAGCAAACAAAAAGAGAAAAATAGAATATCTCCATCCAAAATTGGAACCAATTTTAGAAAAAACTCAAGGGATTTGTATATTTCAAGAACAGTTAATGCAAATTGCTCAAGTATTGGCAGGTTTTACCCTATCGGAAGCTGATGTTTTAAGAAAAGCGGTTGGTAAAAAAATAAAAAGTTTATTAGTCAGCCAAAAAGAAAAATTTATTCAAGGAATGATCAAGAACAAAATAGAAAAGAAAGTAGCTGATAAAATATGGGATTGGATATTGCCTTTTGCAAGTTATGGTTTCAATCGGAGTCATAGTGTAGCTTACGGGATAATCGCCTATCAGACAGCTTTTTTAAAAGCTCATTTTCCTATTGAGTTCATGGCTGCCCTTTTAACTTCAGAAAAAGTTGACGTTGAAAGGACTGCCTTTTTGATAGATGAATGTAAAAATATGGGAATCGAAGTTTTACCTCCCGATATTAACGAAAGCTTCCGAAATTTTTCAGTCATCCCCGGCAAAGATAAAATAAGGTTTGGGTTATTAGCTATTAAAAATGTTGGTTCCAATGTGGTTGAAGCTATTATCCAGGAAAGAAAAAAGAATGGAACTTTTAGTTCTTTTTCCGAATTTGTCTCAAGAATTGATACCCAGGATTTAAACAAAAAATCTTTAGAGAGTTTGGTTAAATCCGGCGTTTTTGATAAATTTGAAGAAAGAAATAAATTATTAGAAAATCTTGAAGATGTTTTGAAACTTAACAGAGATATAAGAAAACTTAACTATTCCAACCAGAAAAATTTATTTGAAAAAAGCTCAATTGAAATTCCTTCTTTCCGGCTTAAAGAAACGAAACCCGCTTCTTTAAGACAAAAACTTTTATGGGAAAAAGAGCTTTTGGGACTCTACATTTCTTCTCATCCTTTAGAAGAATTTAAAAAAATTTTAGAAAAGAAAACTTTACCTCTTAAAGAATTAAAAGAAAATATTTTCTCTCAAAAAATAATAGTTGGCGGAATAATTTCTTCAATTAAAAAGATTTTAACCAAAAAAGGGCAGCCGATGTTATTTTTAAAACTGGAAGATTTGACCGATAAAACTGAAGTAGTTGTTTTCCCAGCTATAATTGAGAGAAATCCCGAAGTTTTACAAGAGAACAAAATTGTTTTTGTTCAAGGCAGAGTAGATAACGGAAGAGATACTCCAAAAATAATCGCTGAAAGTATTGAAGAAATATTAGAAAAGTAAAATTAATTTAATACTTTAACAGAAGTGAGGCAACTGGTGAAGGGAACATACGGAGCCGAGCGGGCATGGTTCGAGCGTAAGCGAGAGAGCGAGGCGAGTACTAAGCGAGCGAGAACGCTGGACGAGCGAGCGGTTCCCTGAAGCAGTTTGCCGAGCTTATGATGTTAAAATGGTAAAAATAGAAACAATTCGTCATTCCCTGTCTCACATTTTAGCTTATGCTGTTCAGGAACTTTATCCGGGAGTTAAATTTGGCATTGGTCCTGCTATTGAAAACGGATTTTACTATGATTTTGCCTTTGTAGAAGCGGATAAACGCGGATATCAACGCGGATTAACGCGGATAACTCCTGATGACCTGCCAAAAATCGAGAAAAAAATGAAAGAATTAATTAAAAAAGCTCTTAAATTTGAGAAAAAAACAGTTTCCAAAGCAGGGGCAAAAAAAATATTCAAAGACCAACCTTATAAATTAGAATTAATTGATGACATAGAAGAGAAAAAACTTTCTCTTTATCAAAGCGGAGAATTCTTAGATTTATGCCGGGGTCCCCATATTGAATCCTCCCGGGAGATTCCTGTTGACGGGTTTAAATTAACCAGAATTGCCGGAGCTTATTGGAAAGGCAACGAAAATAAAACAATGCTGACCAGAATTTACGGAATAGCTTTCCAAACAAAAAAAGAACTAGATAAATATTCGGAAATCCAAAAAGAAGCTGAAAAAAGAGACCATCGGGTTTTAGGAAAGAAACTTGAAATATTCATGACAGATGAAGAAGTAGGCCAGGGGCTTCCTTTATGGCTCCCAAAAGGAGCAATCTTGAGAAAGATTATTGAAAATTATTTATATCGCCAGTTAAGCGAAGCCGGCTACGAGTGGGTAACCACTCCCCATATCGGAAGGTTGAAACTTTGGAAAACCTCTGGCCACTGGGAACTCTATCGGGAAAACATGTACTCCCCTCTTGAGATTGACGAGGAAAAATATTTAATCAAGCCAATGAACTGCCCGTTTCACGTTAAGATTTACCAATCAAAAATCAGAAGCTATAAAGACTTACCTATCAAATACGCCGAATTGGGAACTGTTTATCGCTATGAAAGGTCTGGTACTTTGCACGGTTTAACCAGGGTTCGAGGTTTCACCCAAGACGATGCTCATATTTGGTCAACCCCGGCAGAGGTGAATGATGAGTTAATAAAACTTTTAAAACACGGATTAAAAATGCTCCGGGATTTTGGTTTTAAGGATTTTATTATTTATCTTTCTACCAGACCGGAAAAATTTGCCGGCACTGAAAAAGGCTGGGAAAAAGCGACAAACTCCCTTAAATATGTTCTTAAAAAATTGAAACTGGATTATCAGATTGACCCCGGAGGCGGAGTTTTTTATGGTCCAAAGATTGACATTAAAATAAAAGACAGTTTGGGAAGAGAATGGCAATGCACCACTGTGCAGGTTGATTTTAATCTGCCGGAAAAATTCAATATCACCTATGTTGACAGAAAAGGCAAAAAAGCTCAACCGATTATGATTCATCGAGCCCTTTTGGGGTCTCTGGAAAGATTTATTGGTGTCTTGCTGGAACATTATGCGGGAGTTTTACCTCTATGGTTAGCGCCTTCACAGGTTTGGGTAATTCCAGTTGGTTCTGAACACCGAAAATACGCCAAGGAAATTGCCGAAAAGTTAAAAAACGAAGGATTCCGTAGTCAAGCACAAATCGAAGCTGAAACTGTTTCTAAAAAAATTAGAGAAGGAGAAATTCAAAAAATCCCTTATCTTTTAGTCGTTGGGGACAAAGAAATGAGGGGAAAGAGTGTCAGAGTAAGGAAAAGAGGTAAAGGAGATATCGGTGAAATGAAATTGACAAAATTCTTGGAAAAAGTAAAAATAGAAATAGCAAACAAGAATTAAAGGTCG
>Ga0066637_10000900_pt1 | contig 18692 bp, 16 predicted proteins | sample CryGeyCG2014_020_FD_62737 | JGI IMG/M metagenome (GOLD analysis project Ga0066637, IMG submission 62737) | Groundwater microbial communities from aquifer - Crystal Geyser CG08_land_8/20/14_0.20 | ecosystem: Environmental > Aquatic > Deep subsurface > Groundwater | place: USA: Utah: Grand County...
GGAAATTGCTGTTCTCGCATCTTCATTTTTGCCTCTTACCTCCGAAAAGATCTTAGCGCAATTCGCTGGGCCAAAAGTTTTTTCTACTACTCCCCTTTTCCCTCGAACCCCGAGTCCTAGCACTATCGGGTTTGACAATTTGACCTCGAAAAGGTAAAATGACAGGGCTTTCTGCCTAAGATTATGTTTATTCCATTCTTTAAAAAATACCGCCGGCAATTTCAGCGGGCTTTGGAAATATTGCCGGGAGCGCTCGCCTGGACGATTATCCTCTTCCCTCTTTGGGGAACTTTTTTTGTCCCAAAAATTGTGGCTTATTTTGTTCTTGCTTTTGATGTTTACTGGCTCTACCGCTCTTTTTCTACTGGGGTTCTAGGAACCGTTGGTTTTTTAAAAATCAAGGAATTAGCAAAAGTTAATTGGATGGATAAATACTCAGAAGAATCGGGCGACCTGAAAAAATGGGGAAAGCCCCTGCACGCGGTGGTGATTGTATGTTACAAGGAGCCTGCTTATATGATCCGTCGTTGCGTAGAGTCTTTGGACAAACAATCGATAGATAAAAGCCAGTTAGCGGTAGTTATTGCGATGGAGGCAAGGGCCACTGACGCTAAAGAAAGGGCAGAGGAGGTGCTGAAAGATTATGCGGGTAGATTTGGAGACATTTTTGCCACATACCATCCCGCCGATCTAGTTGGCGAAGTGGTTGGGAAAGCGGCCAACGAATTTTGGGCAACAAGAATCGTTAAAGAAAAATTTGTCGACTCTGGGAGGTTTTCTCTTTCCGATTTAACCATCACCAGTTGCGATGTCGATTCGGTTTTTGACAAAAACTACTTTGCCGCCCTAAATTACAAGTTTCTTACAAACGAGAGCCGATTTTTGAGGATTTGGCAATCTCCGATTTTCCAATTCAACAATTTATGGCGAGTGCCTGGGTTCGTTAGAATAATTAGCATTGTGGGAAATATGAATCAACTGGCAACTCTTCAGGATACCGCGGGTTTAGTTTTTAATTATTCTACCTACTCATTAAGCCTTAGACTTCTAGATGAAGTTGGTTACTGGGATAGAGACGTAATTCCTGAGGACTGGCACTTATTTTTAAAAAGCTTTTTTGCCAAAAAAGGGCTGGTCGAAGTCGAGCCTATCTTTTTGCCTACTTACCAAGATGCGGCTGAATCAACAACTTATGTTAGGACGATGGTAAATAGATACGAGCAGTGTAAAAGAACCGCTTGGGGAGCAGTTGATATTCCCTACGCTATAATTAATTTCTTTAAGCATAAAGAAATTCCTTTGCGCATCAGGATTCCTCGGGTTTACAAACTCGTGGAAAGTCATATTATTTGGTCGACGGGCGCTTTTATTCTCGCCTTTGGAGCGAGTATCCCACCGCTTTTGAATCCCGTTTTTGCCCAGACAGTTCTCGGTCAGACTCTCCCGAAGCTTTCAAGTTTTATTCTAACTCTCTGCTTGACGAACCTGTTGGTGATAATTTTCTTAAACCACAGACTTCAACCGAAAAATCCGGAAGACACATCAAAGGTTAAGCAGCTTTTGAGGTTACTTGAGTGGCCTTTTCTTCCAATTGCCAGTTTCTTGGTTTCCTCTGTCCCTGGGCTTGACGCCCAAACAAGATTGATGTTAGGTAAATATATGGAGTATCGCGTTACGGAAAAAGTCTAAGTCTGCCCTCACAAGAAGATCAAATCATGCTCGAAAAAATTGCCAAACTACTTATTCCCTTTTTACCATTTCTTTTGGTCACTTTGTTTTTGCGGCTTCCCAGTTTTTTTGAGCCTTACTGGCAATATGACGAGAGTATTACTTTATCGGTCGCCCAAGGAATAAGACGCGGTGAGGTGCTTTACAAAGAAATCGCCGACAATAAGCCCCCACTTCTTTACCTAACAATGGCTCTATTTGGGGGAACGCTTTTGGGGGGAAAGATCGCCACGGCAATATTTGTTATTTTAGCCGAGATTGGCTTCTTTCTCCTTGCGGAGAAACTTCTAAAAGATCGGAAGAAGGCATTTATCGCTTTATCCATTTTTACTATTTTGATTAACATTCCCACATTCGAGGGAAATTTAATTAATGGAGAGATTTTCTTTATTGCCCCAATTATTTGGGGAGCCCTGCTCGCACTTTCGGCAAGCTCCAAAAAGGCGCTTCTTGCCACCGGTTTTCTTTATGGAGTTGCCATTCTTTTCAAAGCCCCTGCCATCACCGATTTTGGCGCCCTAGTAGTCTTTTTTTGGGTAATGAGAAAGAAAAGTTGGATTAAGGATTTTATTTGGTTGGTTACGGGAGGCTTCTTATCTTTTTTGCCTTTCATTGTTCACTTTCTATTGAAAGGGGCGTTTATAGACTTTTTGAATCAGGTTTTCCTATTTAACTTTTCCTACACGACCGCCTGGGTTCCTTTCCATACCAATCCTCGGCTTTTTCTAGCGCTAAAGTTGCTTTCCCTTTTGATTTTTACCTTTGTGATAATTCGTTTTAGAAAACGATTAAGTCAAGATGGGGAGGGAACAATTTTTCTCCTCTTTTGGTTGGGTTTTTCCGTAAACGGGGCGATGATTTCCTCAAGGCCCTACGCCCATTATTTGATTCAAATAATTCCTCCGGTATCAATTATTTTAGCTTTTATAATCGATAAGAAATGGAACCTAGCAAGAACATTCTCCCTCCTAACTATCGTTTTTCTATATATTTCTGTATCGACACAGAGATTTGATTTTTACCCAACCGTCCCTTATTACAGGTGTTTTTTTGCAGGGTTTTTGACGGGACAATCTACAGAAACCTTTTACTATGACTACAATCCAGCTCTTACAAAAATATATAAAGCGGCGGAAATTGTGGAGAATAACTCATCCAAAGAGGACGAGATTCTTGTCTGGGCGGACCTTCCGGAGATTTACACTCTAACAAAAAGAGGTGTTTTTGGAAGGTATCCCACCCTTTACCAGATAAAATCTTGGCCAGACGGGAGAACGAGCCTTAACACGGTTTTAAAAACGGAGAAACCAAGGCTGATTGTGGTGGATAAGAGTAGAAAACTTTGGTCGGAAATCAAAACTCTTATGAGCAAATATCAGAGAGTTGGTAAAGTTGATAATTTGATCGTGCTATCATCAGGTGATGAGAAGTAGTTACGCGAATTTAAGAAAACCTTACGCGCCTGGTTCATTCTACCCCTCGGAAAGTAAGGAGCTCTCCACATTGGTTAATGGTTTTTTAAAAACTTTTCCCGAAAGTCAGGACAAAATTAAGGTATTAATTGTGCCTCACGCGGGATACCCATATTCTGGCGCGGTCGCGGGAGAAGGCTTTTCTCATATAGCCAAAGAGACAAAAACAGTAATAATACTTGGAAGTTCTCACAATGAATACTTTCAAGGGGCGGCAGTTTACGATAAAGGAGCTTGGGAAACGCCTTTAGGAATAATTAATGTAGACGAAGAGAAAGCGGGGAAACTAATTAGCGCCAGGGATGGGATCGTTTCCAATTTTGTGCTTCACAAAAACGAGCACGCTCTTGAGGTGGAGTTGCCTTTTCTTCAAGAACAACTGGCAAACTTTAAAATTGTTCCCATATTAATTGGCGCTTTTAATTCAGATTTAGAAAAAGCCCTTTCTGAAAAAATTTCCAAAATTTTTGACGAAAACACCGTTTTAGTCGTTTCTTCCGATTTATCCCACTATTCGACCGAGGAGGTGGCGGAAAAAGTAGATAAGGAAGTAATTTCTGCCATACTTTCAAAAGATCCCGTGGTCCTTGATCAGAGGATAAAAGATATTATGGAGGCGGGGTACGAGAACTTGGTTACTTGCGCCTGTGGGGAATCTGCCATTAAAGTTGGACTTCGGGTAGCTCGGATGATCGGCGCGGATAGGGGTGAGCTTTTTAGCTACGCCAATTCTGGAAATTTGACGGGGAGTAACTCCCGCGTTGTTGGGTATGCTTCGATTGGTTTTCTTGAAAGCGCTAGTCAAATTTCCTCGGGAGAAAAAACCGCACTACTTCGTTTGGCGCGTTCTTCGCTACAAGAATTTCTAGAAAAAGGAACTCGTTTATGGGCAAATGATTTTGCGTCAGAAGATTTGAGAAACTTTCCGATAGCAGAAGCTAAAATGGGCGCTTTTGTCACTCTTTTAAAAAATGGAAATCTCCGCGGTTGTATTGGAATGATTGAATCAGAAGATCCTTTATGGAAGACTGTTGCTGAGATGGCGGTTTCCGCCGGAGTTAACGATCCGCGATTTCCTAAAGTAACTTTAGATGAACTTAAGGATATAGAGATAGAAATTTCTTTGCTAACCCCGAAAAGGAAAATTACCTCCCCTTCCGAAATTGAGTTGGGGAAGCACGGAGTTTGGCTTCAAAAAGGAATTCGTCGAGGAGTGTTTTTGCCACAGGTAGCCACAGAAACTGGTTGGAGTAAAGAAGAATTTCTAAATCAACTTTGTTCCCAAAAGGCAGGCTTGCCGGAAAGTTGCTGGAAAGATAAAGACACAGAAATCTATGTCTTTGAAGCAGAAGTTTTTAAAGAAGCCTGATTTTTAAAAAAAGTGGGTAATTAAACGGTTATCTTCTCGGAATATTACGCTTATGAGTCACCCTCCGTGACCTGAACCATTTCTGGAGTTGTCTCGATCAACTCTTTGATCATTAGCATATTAAAAATCATTCCGGCGATGGAAATCGTGCCGGAGGCGAGCACGGTGATAAGCCCTAAAGCGAAAGCCAAAAGCCCCCCGAAAACTTCAACCCCGCTTGTAGCGGAAGTTAGCCCAACTAGAATCCCCATGATTGGGATGAGGATTACTCCCGAGAGAAGAGCGAACAAAATATTTCTTCCAGTGTAGCCGAGAATTCTTCCGGTTATAATTTCTTTGCTTCTTTTCATGGCCGAAAAGCCGCGCTTACCTTCAACCAAGAAAACATAGGGGGCAAGGGAGTACCAGAAGGCGAAGAGGATTCCTGGGATGATGAGGAGGACAAAGCCAAAAAATACGACAAGCCCGTACAAAAAACCGGTAGTAATGAATCCCCAAATTTTTCGAAAGCCGTTTTTGTAGCAATCTCCTGCGCGAACTTCCCTTCCCCAAACTTTTGCTATAACCCCCTCAAGGGCGGTGGTTTGTCCCCAGGTACCGATAATAATACCCGCGATTATAAGAGGAATGAGAACTATAAGTATAATTATCATTCCAATACCCAAAATTGCGGCTAACTTACCTTTGTCAATTTCGTCTTTAGTTTTTGCACTAGTGCTTGCACCAAATTCTTCTTGTCCTTCAAACCTCCCGTATGGATCGATCGTCTCTTCAATTTCTGCAAGTTGTTTTTGCATTCCTAACACATTTCCGAAAATGGGAATTCCTCCCATGACAATATGTTTGGTGGTTTTTTCATTTAGATTCCAATTCAAATCTTCGGAACTACTAGTTAAATTCTGAAGCTGGGAGGCAAAGTTTAAAGAGGCCATCGCTCCGTTTGTAAGAAGGAGCAGGAGGGAAACTTTGATCAGAAATTTCCAGTTACCGGTAAAAATATCAATCGTTTTTCCAACTAGATCTGAAAAAGGACTTAATTTTGGTTTTGAGTTCATGCTTTGAATTTTGACCTTATCTTTAGTTATTGTCAAGGATTTGGTTATTTCTGCATTAAGTTGACCTTCTGCAGGGACGGACCCTGTTCAACTTTACGTTACTAAAGCAGTCCTTTGCTTTTCAACTCATGGAAGAGGGTAACTGATTTTTCTACACCAGATATTTTAAGGGCGTCAACGTCTCGCTCCGGCCGCAGTTCCTGAACCGCAACGTATCCAAAATTCTGTGAAACGCGCCATTCCATTTTTTTCCCAATCAATAGAGTTTTTACCTGACTATCATCCTTGTAAAATTTACCCTTCAGAACATCCAGAATAGTTTTGGCTATGTTGTCTATATCGCGCCGCGAATATTCATTTTTGGAAGTGAAATACTGAACAATAAAAACAAAAATTTCCCCGTTAGAGGGAAATTGCTCATTACCTTTTAACCTCGCATCAAGGTCCCTTCCAAGAGTATCTTTAAATTGAACAAGCCCTGTCTTTTCTGCTTTTCTTACCGTAGCTTCAAAATCATCATGATATGCTTCCTGCGTTGATGGAATAATTGTCCCAATTCCGAAGTGAAAATCCGTATCTGTGGCTTTTTGCTTCTTAGACATGGCTGATTACTATTCCTTTTTTCCTTGAGATGTGGCATAAAAACGCACACCCTCTTTTGTTTTTTCTTTCTTTACGGAATTGTAAGTAACCTTCTTACCTTGTTTTGTATAGAAGTTAACCACAGCAGGTTCTTCTTTGATTTTAGTGGCTATAAAGAAAACAGGTGTTTTGGTTGTTCTTAACATAAGATTAAAGTAGCAAATCTTAAACAAATATGCAACATGCTTACTCCCACAATTGTAAAGGATTACTTATTCGAATACGTAATCCAATTATTCCTCTTTAGACCGTGTCTAAGCGATTTCCCACCCGACGGGTGCGGAGAGTTTTTATTCAACCTAATTCCATATTTTGTCTAATTCTCTTTTTGCTTTCTCGTATGGCACCATCCAAAGATAAAGCCATGAGGATAGAAATTTAGCGCTCTTTTCCGTATCAAAATCTAATTTATTTTGTTTTAGATACTTCATCTCCTCTCTAGTCGCGGATAACTCTTCTTGAAAACGGAATTCAGAAGAAAACAGATAGGTTATTCCAAAATTGACAAGGCCAAGACTCTTTTGCCTTTCAATATGTTTCTTTTCGTGTTTTAAAATTGCTATAAATCTTGGGTTGGGATTTTCCGAACAAAGATTTTCGAAAATCTCTGTCGTAACGAAAATATAAGGATAAATCGCTTGTGCGGTATATGACAGTCCAGGAATAAATCGGCAGAAAGAGGGTTTTTTAATAATTTTTATTCCTCGGTATTTCATCGGCTAATTTTGAGAACAGATTCTAACGCTATTGGAAGCTCATTTATTCCATCATCACCACTAAAGTGCTTCATCTGGTGCATAATTTTGCTCACCGCCTTTAATTTTTCTTTGAAGATTTTGTTGTGTTTAACTTGCACCCAGGGATCGTCATCGGAGTGAATAGCGACGAATTTATGGCAGTGTTTCTTAATCCTCTCCCAATCAACGAGTGTTCTGAAAAAACTTGAAAGCTCGCCTTTGTATCCATCATATTCTAAATCATGGGCAAAACCAGCTACTAATACTGCTCCACCCACTTTCTGGTCTTCTTTCAACGCCTCTAGATAACGAAGGATTGTAATGCAACCTAGGCTATGACCTACAAAGTATGTATTTTCATCGGGAGTCTTAACAATCTTTGCAAGATAAGGGGCCCATTTATCTAATAATGGGGTTACTGTATCCGGCATGGCTGGAACAAAAACATCATACCCTCTTTTTTCCAGTTCTTGTTTTAGCCACGGTCTCCATCCTTCCTCAGGATAACCTTCCCAACCATGAATTATAAATACTCTTTTCCCCATGTTTTGTGGTTACACTACTTTCTCTGATCAACTAAACCGCCTAAATAGTTAGCTTTATTGGAATCAATTAAAAACTGTCGTAAACCTTCCTTGTCCATATCTTTATATTATCAGAAATCTTGAGTCGCAGGGATGGATCTTGCTGAAACCCCACTGTGCTACTGTTTAAATCTCACGGCAACCTCTTGTTTTTCCTTTACCCATTCAGGTTGGTTTTCCATTCTTTTATTTTCCCAATTTTTAGATAAAAGATTGTCCCTTGCCCAATCTGCATAAGAACGTGATTTATCTAACCCGAGCCTTTCAGTTAAAACTTTCGCTGACCCGTCATTACGGTTTATCATGCTACTTAAGTTCCAAATCAATGGGGCTACTCCTTGCTCAACGGCACAAACAGGAATACGCCTAAATGGGATTTTTTCCATCGTAGTTACGTCGTCGCTTTCGACCACTCGGTAAGTTCTTATCCCGTCAATGTCGGCACTTCTTGTGACATCAACTACAACGCTGTTAGCCTGGTCGATGTATTTGCTTTTTGCGATTACCACGGCGTGCGAAATTGGTCCAGGCATGCCAAACTCCATTTCGTTCCTACTGTAACCCGCGTTTTCCAACGCCCTCGCCAAGACGAGCGATCCCAAGGTGCAGTTTGTTCTGCCTACTTCAATAGCAGTAGCAGGCCAACAGTCTTGCCAGCCTTTACTAGCCCTATTTTTAAAATTTAAGGTAAACATAGCGCTACAAACCCTTGTAAAAAAGGCTTCGTCAGTTTCCGCGGCTTCTTTTGAGGTAGGGATTAAGTATTTTTCAATGTAAGTGTCCAAAGACGGGACCAAACCAGTGTAAATCTCTTCCGCGCGCTTTTGTGGGTTTTCAACACCGGTCAAGTTGACGCCCGCTTCTTCTGTACACAGTAGTTTTGGCCAAACTTCTTGGAAAAAACTCTCGTTAAAATATGTCTCAGAATTCTCTGGAACGAGTTTTTCGTAATGATCACTTGCTTCCTCTTGCATAGAGAAATTATAGAGGTTTTTAATTGTAATAACAATAGAAATCAGTTCAGCAGGGACGGACCCTGGTTTTTGATTTCTATTTTACTTAATCAGTACCGTGAACTGTACTACGGTACTAAATTTCATATCTGAAACTCGCGTAAGAAATTAGCTTAGTTGGAACCTTAAACATGTAGGGCACCTTTGCGCTCTTCTTCTCCGCTTCCTTAAACGCCATTTTCGCGTTTTTCCCTTTGCCGAGAACTTTCGTTTCATCGGGAGAGAGGGCTTATCCATAGTCCTTTATATTTTTTGAAAATGTGGGTGAAGTCCATAATGAATCTTATCTTACACTACTTGGCTTCAGGCGCAAACATTTTTTACATTCCCGAAACGAGGATTTTTATCACTGATATAAGACATACGATGCCCGCTATAAGGAAGCCTTTTTTTAGCTCTTTTTTGAACATCGCAGATTCATTTCTGATGACCTTACGCCCTAACTTGGTTCCTAGATACGAACCAAAAGAAAAAGTGAAGGAGACGAAAACAAATAGACTTACCAAAAGGGCCAAAAAGGAGAGAATGCTGTTAGGATAGACTTTGGAAATAATAAAAACTATCGCTCCAAAGGAAATAATTGAACAAAAAATTGATAGGATTATAAATCGGGGCATACCGTGATTCTAACACAAGCGGAAGATGTATAATAGGAGAAACGCTATGAAATTTTCCCGCGTATCCGACTACTTTGAGAAATTAGAAAACACATCCAGCCGCTTGACAATGGCGGCGATTCTCGCCGACCTCATTAACGAATCTTCCGCGGAAGAAATCGATAAAATTTGCTATTTGCTTCTTGGGGAACTTGGGCCCCATTTTGACCGGGTGGATTTTGCCATTGCCGAGAAAATGATGTTTCGGGTAATTTCCGCCGCTTTTAATGTTCCTTTAGAGGAAGTGGAAAATAAATACAAGGTTGAGGGAGATCTTGGTAAAACCGCGGAACACTTCCAAAAAGACAAAAAAGGTGGTGATGAGGAGGTAACGGTTAATGAGGTTTACGAGGCGCTTCTTAAACTTGCGAGTGCTTCCGGCGCCGGCTCTCAAGATACTAAAGTTCTGCTTTTCTCCAAACTTTTAAATAAACTGGATCGGGAAAGTGTTAATTACACTGTCAGAATTGCCCTTGGGACAATGAGACTTGGATTTTCCGATAAAACTCTGATCGACGCGTTGTCTTGGTCGAAAAAAGGTGATAAGTCGGAAAGCGAGAAAATATCGTATCGATACAACATTCACCCTGACATTGGTAAGGTTGCCTGCCTTTATAAAAAGGGCGGTTTAGCCGAGTTAAAAAAGTTAACTCTTGAGGTCGGCGTTCCCGTGCTTCCTGCTCTAACTCAAAGAATTCCCACTCCGGAACTGATGATTGAGAAGATGGGGAAGGTTATCGTCGAACCTAAATATGATGGAACAAGAGTTCAGCTTCATTTTAGTCGCCTAAAAAAGTCAAACAGGCTAGAAATTCAGGGAGATCTTGGGATTTTTGGAAAAAGAGAATTTTTTGTAAAAACCTTCACCCGAAATCTCGAAGACACCACGGAAATGTTTCCCGATTTAATTTCTTTTGCCGAGAAACAAATTCAAGCGGACGAGGTAATTCTTGATGGTGAGGCGATTGGGTATGACCCAAAAACGCAAAAGCTTCTGTCTTTTCAGGAGACAATTCAAAGAAAGAGAAAGCATTCGGTTTTAGTGAAAGCGAAAGAAATTCCCCTTCGGCTTTTTCTTTTTGATATTTTGTTTCTAAACGGAGAAACGCTGATTGATCTTCCGTTTTCTAGAAGGCGAGCTCTTCTTGAAAAGACAATCTCATCTGGGGACGGCATAAAACTTGCCCCAGAGGAAAAAACCAGCGATCCAAAAACTCTCAAAGAACTCTTTGAAAAAGCGAGGAAGGAGGGATTTGAGGGAGTGGTCGTTAAGAAAATTGATGGCGTTTATGAGGTTGGCGCCCGGGGTTTTTCTTGGGTAAAATATAAACATGAAGAAGAGGAAGGCTCTTTGGCGGATTCCTTAGACGTTGTTGTTTTAGGTTATTACAAGGGTAGAGGCAAAAGGACGGATTTTGGAATTGGCGCCTTTTTAGTCGGGGTTTACGATGATACGACGGATTCCTTTCTTACGGTGGCTAAAATTGGCACTGGCCTTTCGGATGAGCAGTGGGTAGAAATCAGAAAAAGATGTGACCTTATTAAAATTGAGAGCGCTCCAAAGGGCGTTTTAGTGGCAAAGGCGCTTACCCCTGATGTTTGGGTCAAACCTAAACTTGTGGTTGAAATTAAAGCGGATGAAATTACTCTTTCTCCCCTTCATACCGCGCGCGATCCCTCTCAAGACCGCGGTTTCGCCTTAAGGTTTCCCCGTTTAGTGAATTTTCGTGATGACAAATCTTCCGAAGAAGCGACTTCTCTCACTGAGCTTACCCAGATGTATAAAAAATCTTCCCGCTAAAAACATCTTTCTCATCGTGTTAGAATAAATCAATGCCCAAAAAAAGCGCCCTTTCCTCGTACCAAAAGTCTTTACCAGACCTTTATAAAGAGTTTAAGAGCTCTGAAAAAGGATTAACGACCGAGGTCGCCGGAAGTTTGTTGGACTTATACGGAGAAAATGTTTTGCCAAAGGAGCGCCCTCCCAAAGCTACTTTTCTTTTTATTTCCCAGTTTAAAAATCCTCTTGTATACGTCCTTCTAGCCGCTTCCTTTATTACCGGAATATTCTTAAAAGATCTTATTGATTCTTTGATAATTTTAATCGCGGTTTTTATTAATTCCATCGTTGGTTTTATTCAGGAATATAAAGCCAGTCACGCAATTGACGCGCTTAAATCTCTAATCGTCCCGAGGGCAAAAGTAAAACGGGATGGGGTTACCCAAGAAATTGATTCTCGTTGGCTAGTTCCGGGGGATGTGATTTTTCTTTCTCCGGGTTTTCGGGTACCGGCAGATGCAAGATTAATTGAGGAGCACTCTCTAAAAATAAACGAAGCTTCCCTTACGGGAGAATCGGTTCCGGTGGAAAAGTCTACTGTAATTATCCGAAAAGAGGCGCTTCTTTCAGAAAGAAAGAATTTGGTTTTCGCCGGCGCCGAAGTAGTTGAGGGGACGGGAGTGGCGCTGGTTTTCGCAACTGGGGGAAATACGGAGGTAGGAAAAATCGGAAAATTGATTAATGGGGTATCTTCTGGAAAAACCCCTCTTCAAACAAAGATTGAAAATTTTTCTAAAAGTTTGGCTGGTTTATTACTCCTTTTGTGTGCAGTTATTTTCGGAATCGGGCTTCTTTTGGGCTATCCACTAAAGGAAATGTTTACCCTTAGTGTCGCTCTTTCTGTAGCGGCCATACCTGAAGGATTAGTGGTTACAGTGACGGTAATTCTTGCTCTTGGGATGCAAAAAATTTACAAGAGGAATGCTTTGGTTAGAAAACTGGTTTCCGCGGAGACACTTGGTTCAGTTACGGTTATTTGCGTTGACAAAACCGGGACGATTACGGAAGGAAAAATGGAAGCGACTCGAGTTGATGTCAAAGACACAATGCTTTTTGCCCATGCCGGAGCGCTTTGTAACGATTTACTAAATCAGACGGAGACGGCGCTTTGGGAAAGAGTTTCCTGTTTTCACGATCATAATTTTGATCCGCAAAAAGTGCGAGATAGCATTCCTCGATTTTCTGTTATTCCTTTCGCCTCCTCTTCAAGGTTTATGGCCACCCTTCACCCTTGGAATTCAAAGGAAGTGGGGATAGTTTTTGTAAAAGGGGCTCCCGATAAGCTTCTAGGTTGGAGCAAAATTTCCGCCAGTGAGAAGGAATCTTGGGAAAAGAAGATAACCACTTGGAGTAAAGAGGGTGAGCGGGTATTGGGTTTCGCTTATAAAATTGTCAAACTTCCAACAGTCGCCGATCTTTGCGGGTTTGACTCGGATAGAAAGAGTGGTCGCGTTTCTCTTCGTAGTTCCGAGAAAAAAATGATGAAAGAGTTACTTTCCGAGAATCTTGAGTCCGGATTTACTTTTCTTGGGCTTTTGGGAATTTCCGATCCTATTCGCGAGGAAGTTGCCTCTGCCTTGCGTCTTGCTCAAGGGGCGGGAATTAAAGTAGTTGTTATTACTGGGGACTATCGGGAAACGGCAATATCAGTGATGGGCAAAATAGGTATCCCCGTCGAATATGAAGAGACGATTTCTGGTGAAGAACTTAACGGTCTGACTGATGATGAACTCTACGCGAAGATTGAAAACGTCAAACTATTTTCCCGCGTGACTCCTTCGGAAAAACTGAAGATTGTCCAAGCTTTTAGACGTCATGGAGAAGTGGTTGCGATGACGGGGGATGGGGTTAATGACGCCCCCGCCTTAAAACAGGCTGATATCGGGGTAGTTGTCGGAACGGCGACAGAAGTTGCCAAAGAAACTGCCGATATGGTTCTACTAGATTCAAATTTTTCTACCATTGTCGCTTCCATCGAAGAAGGTCGTAATATTTTTGAAAATATCAAAAAGGTGCTCACCTACCTTCTGACAGACAGTTTTTCGGAGGTAATTTTAGTGGGAGGAAGTCTTTTGTTGGGGATACCTATACCCGTAACCGCCGTTCAGATTCTTTGGGTAAATCTCGTAGAAGACAGTTTTCCTGCAATGGCGTTGGCTTTTGAGAAGGAAAAGGAAAATGTAATGAAAGATCCTCCGAGAAGAATCTACGACTCTTTATTCGATAAGGAAGTAAAAATGCTTGTTTTTATTGTCGGTCTCACGACGGATTTATGTCTTTTGGGGTTATACTTTTTCCTTCTTAGGAGGGGATTGGATTCAACCCATCTTAGAACACTTATGTTTGCCGCTTTGGGAATTGACTCTTTGTTCTACGCTCTCTCTTTGAGAAGCCTTCGAAGAAATATTTGGCATTTTGAAGTTTTTAAAAATATGTACCTTAATATCTCTTTGATAATTGGATTTATGCTTCTACTTTTGGCGATATATTTTCCCTTTCTCCAAAGAGTTATTGGGACAAAATCGCTTACTTTTTTTGAGATGCTTGTGCTTATTGCCATAGGGATATTTAATTTATCAGCGATTGAGCTTGGAAAGTGGTATTATATTAGGAAGATTAAAAGATGGAGGTGATTAAATTATGGAGGAAAAAAATCACAGCGGATTAGACCAGAACGTTGCCGGGGCTCTAGCTTATTTTTTTGGCGCTCTTACTGGAATATTCTTTTTGGTGACGGAGAAGGAAAATAAATTTGTTCGTTTTCACGCGATGCAGTCGATTATGGTTACAGTGGCGGTATTTGCCATTCAGGTTGTGATCGGATTTATTCCTTTCTTAAACATGATTCTTGTACCGTTAATCGGGCTGGCAACTTTTGCTGGTTGGGTATTCTTGATGTATAAGGCGTTTAATAATGAAGAGTTTATGGTTCCTTACATTGGAGAAATGGCGAAAAAGCAGATCGAGAAGGCTTAAAATTATCTTGGTCTTATCAAAAAGGCGGTTACATGAGGTGATCGCTTTTTTGTTATAACTACATTACGTATGGCTAATCCACAAAGCATTGAAGAATTGTTAAGAGATCGTGATCCCAGAAAAGGAAGCTACGCCAAATATGAGTGGCAGGCATTTGGATACGAGCTAATGCGAAAATTAGATGACCCAAAACACCGAGGAATTTATATGCGACTTTCCAAAAACGAAGATAGGAGTCTTCTTATGAAGGCATTAGAAACGGCAATTGATGGGAACCCAAGATCCCGAGCGAGGGTATTTATGTGGAAACTTAAAGAGTTACGAAAGCTAAAAAAAGAAAAAGAGTTGGGGGAACTGGTTAAGAGTTGAATTTTTGTTGGGCCTCGTGTAAATTTACTTTTAAGAATGATCAAAAAGCTACTCGAATTTTACAAATCGCCGTTACTTCTCTCTCTTGCTCTTTCTGTGGTTTTAATCACCGCCAGACTTGAATCAAAAGTTCCCTACATTATTTTTATATTTCTTGGCGCGTTATTGGGAACCTTTCTTTTGGAAGTTGACCGCCTGCTTACTTTTTTAGTATTTGAGCCAAAATCTACTCTTTCTCTGGAATTTAAAAGTCTCATTAAAGAAAGAAACTTTGAGGGAGCTCTGACTTTTTTTGAAAAGCAAAAACCAGTAAATGGCGGAAAAACCTTACTTAAATCGGCTGTTTTTCAAGTGATCCTTGCGGTTTTAAGTCTTTATATTTGCATGACGACTATAAATCCTTTCGCCCCCGCCCTTACCCTAAGCGCCCTTTCTCAGTCCTTTTACTATCAACTTCGAGACTATCAGGAAAAGTCCGATATATCGGACTGGTTTTTGGTGCTTAAGGAGCGCCCCACGAAAAACTTTTATCTTGGTTACTTCATTGTTTTGGGGTTGGTTTTTGTGGCGTCTCTTCTTTCCGTGGTTTAAGTTTTGCTTTTCCTGCCCAGAAAATACAAATGATTTCAAGTTTTCGAGTTGGTCCTCTAAATTTTCAAATTTACGGGATGTTTTTGCTTTTTGCCGTTTGGGCGGGACTTTTTTTGACTGAAAGACGTTTCCGTAAAGTCAAAGAGGATCCGGAAGAACTCTGGCGACTTTCCCTTTGGGTAATTCCTTTTGGGATTTTTGGCGCGAGAATCTATCATCTAGTAAATTATTTTGAATTTTACCGAGAGAACCCCGGATTAATGTTTGCGGTTTGGGATGGAGGGATGGGGATTTTTGGGGCGCTTCTTGGAGGACTTGCCGGACTTTTTCTTGGCCTTTTAGTCTTTAAAAAGAAAATAAACTTTGCGCGCTACCTTGACCTTCTGACGCCAGCGATTCCCCTTGCCCAAGCGATTGGGAGATTTGGGAATTACTTTAATCGCGAACTTTTTGGAAGCCCCACAAATCTCCCTTGGGGAATTTACATTCCGTATTTACAGCGTCCGCAGAATTATCTTAATCAGGAAAAGTTCCACCCGCTGTTTTTTTATGAGTCAGCTTATTCTTTGTTGGTTCTCTTTTTGCTTCTTTTCCTTGAGAAAAAGTTTCGCCGAGTTGACGGGAGCTTGTTTTTCCTGTATTTATTGCTGTACGGAGTTGGAAGATTCCTTCTTGAGGGTTTAAGGCTTAACAATTGGAAAGTTGGGGGTGTGGCGGTGGCATCTCTTTTCTCTTTAGGTTTAATTGGCGCATCACTTGGCTTTTTTGTATTTAATTTCCGCAAACTTTTTCCTCCAAAAATTGCTCAGTGATTTTTGGCGGAAGAGGTAAAAGGCAAAAAACTTATGGCAGAGGCAGAAAAACGCTCTTCGGAAAATATTTTGTACTTGGTGCCGGTCTCTATTTTATTGGCGGGTTTTTTGATCGCCGGAGCGGTTTATATGGGAGGGAAGAAAAATGGAACATCTGGCGCGGCCAAGTCCGAAAGGGCGGATGTGGGTGGCTCAACGGCGCCGGAAGTAGCGGGAGCCGAAACGGTAACGGCGGTTGGTCTTGCGGAGAGTTTAGGTCTTGATATTGATAAGTTTTCCGCTTGTCTTAGTGATGAAGAAATTGCGAAAGAGATAGACGCAGATATTGCTGACGGTCAGGTTTTGGCTGCCGGCGAAACTGATCCGACCCAACAAGAGCCCCTTGTTTCGGGTACCCCGACCATCTTTATAAACGGTTGCCGATTAGTTGGCGCACAGCCATTTAGTGAGTTTAAGAAAGTGATTGACGAGGAGCTTTCGATAGAAGGGGGCGCCGCGGAACCTGCCGGAACGCAAAGATTTGATATTTCTGTGGACGATGATCCTTCTTGGGGACCGGAAGACGCACCGATAACGATAATTGAATTTTCGGAGTATCAATGCCCGTATTGCAAGAGTTATGTGGATGAGGCTTATTCTCAGATAAAGAAGGGTTACGCCGGAAAAATTCGCTATGTATTTAGGGATTTTCCCTTGCCTTTCCATAATAATGCTTTGCGAGCAGCTGTTATCGCAAATTGCGCCGGTGAGCAAGGGAAGTATTTCGAGATGCACGATTTGCTCTTTGCAAATCAAGAAAAGTGGTCGGCAACGACTGGTTTTTAAGGTTTGTTAATAAATCGGCGATCAGCAAAAAAAGCCCCAATAGGGCTTTTTTGTTTGCTATTACGCTATTCTACACCCGTCCGGTGTAGAATGGCTCTTATACGGTCTAAAAGGGAGAAAGTTGGGATTACTTAATCGAATAAGTAATCTTTTTTGGTAAATAAAAAATTAGTATTGTAGTAAAGTTTACGGTACTAAAATAATAGATTGTTGTTTTTCCTCATAACAACAATGTACATTTTTATCCGCGATCGCGGATAATTTTGTACATTAGTTTTAAGCGTCCTTAACGCGTTGTGGTTAGAGGGGAAACTATGGTAATATCTATCTCGCGGGTGGGAGGTGTAGTATCTCGTGGGGCTCATAATCCCACTTAACCGGGGGGCGGGTCCCCGGACCCGCAACCACGTAATATCTTGGCGATTTCTCCGAGTATACTCGGAGAAGAGCTTAGAGATTACGTGACACCGTGTATCCTGAGCGAAGCGAAGGATATTACGGTGCGTTGCGAGTCCATTATCACCAAGCTAAACGTGGCTGTGCCACTACTTGACACCGTTGTCCGATGAAATCGGACTTACGGTGCTGATCTTTGCCACGTAAATCGCCTGTGGCGATAACGTGGCGCTAAAAATCTCTAGTTTCGCGCTTCGCCTTCAGGCTCGCGCTCAACAAGATCTTTTTGCGGCAGGGTAGCTCAGTTGGCTAGAGCCCCGGATTCATAAACCGGAGGTCATGGGTTCGATTCCCATCCCTGCTACCACGTAATATCTTGGCGAGCTTTCGCGTATGACGCGAAAGAGAACCTAGATATTACGATGACCACGTTTGATTTCGAAACGTAAGTGAGGAATCATTACGTGGCACGTGGAGACGTTTGTCGCCAAGATACACGTGGCTTCGCCACCAAGTTATTCCTTTTGCCCTCTTGTGTTAATATAGTTACCTATGCAGAAACCTAAAAAAGAAAAACAAAATGGATTTACCAAAGGCCTTTTGGCATTTTTTGCCTTGCTGTTGACTAGCTGGTTGCTTTTTTCTATTCTAGGAAATATCTTTATGGAAGAGGAGAGAAAACCGATCAGTGAGGTTTTATCCCAAATCCAAGAAGATAAAGTTAAGCGGATTGAGGTTTTGGGAGATAACCTAACCATTTACCCAAAAGAAGGCGACCTTCCATATTTTTCCCTCAAAGAAGGCCCTCAGACTTTTTCGGAACTTTTAGCGGAGCAAAAAATTGATCCTAGTAAAATTTCCGAGGGAATTACCGTTAAGGAAGCCCTTCCCTGGTCAGATATATTTTTTAATCTCGCCCCAATTTTAATTACTGGGGTGGTTCTTCTTTTCCTTTTTCGTCAAGCTAAAGGGGCGGGGTCGCAAATTTTTTCTTTTGGTAAATCGGGCGCCAGGCTTTTTGTAAAAGGCCAGCGGAAACCGGTAATGTTTTCCGATATTGCCGGAGTGGAAGAAGCTAAAAGGGAATTAACCGAAGTAGTCGACTTTTTGAAAAATCCAGGAAAGTACGAAAAATTGGGCGCCCGTATTCCAAGGGGAGTTTTATTGGTTGGGCCTCCGGGGGTCGGTAAAACAATGTTAGCCAAAGCAATCGCCAACGAAGCGGGGGTGGCTTTCTTAAGTATGGCCGGAAGCGAATTTATGGAAATGCTCGTGGGAGTTGGGGCTTCAGTTACAGGAGACACACCAATTTTGGTGAAAAAAGATGGCCTTGCTAAATTGACTCCGATATCCGCGGTTGTGGATTCTTACTATGAAGGTACTGACACAAAACTTCCCGTTGCGGCGGATGGTTTGGAGACGTTGGGCTTTGAAAAGAGAACGACTGGCTTTTGGGGGTCCAAAGGCAACAAAAGGCCAACATTTGAAAAAAGCGCCTGGAAAAAAGTTAAGGCAGTTTTTCGCCACAAAGTAGGAGAAATTTACGAAATCTATTATCTTGGCGGTGTGGTTCGCGCTACGGGCGACCACTCTGTTTTTGTGCGCGAATGTGGGGGATTGGTCGCTA
>Ga0066637_10000902_pt1 | contig 18670 bp, 19 predicted proteins | sample CryGeyCG2014_020_FD_62737 | JGI IMG/M metagenome (GOLD analysis project Ga0066637, IMG submission 62737) | Groundwater microbial communities from aquifer - Crystal Geyser CG08_land_8/20/14_0.20 | ecosystem: Environmental > Aquatic > Deep subsurface > Groundwater | place: USA: Utah: Grand County...
CCGTAATACCGCGCGGTCAAGCGCACCGACTCGTCTTCCAACGCGTTCTGCTTGTTCGTGCCGAGGATGCACTCTCCGTCTTCCTCATCCCACACGCTCACGCGCGCATCATAACATGTGACGCCGCCTGCTTTTGCCGAGACAACGTAGTGCCCCTCGTCATCGTAATCGCAGGTCACCGTGCAGTCGTCGTCGCCCGAGTCGCCGGTGCAGGCGTGCGTTTCCCCGTTCCCGCAATTCACTTCAACGCTTATGATGGACGAGGAATGCAGGTCAAAGTAACTCACTTTCACCTGCGTTGACTCGCCTTCGGTCAAGGCGTTGCCGTCAACGTTCACGGTGCACGAATCGTCGTCAAACTCGTCGAACACGCGCACGTAACCCGCGTAATCGTCGCAGTCAGTGCCGTCCGCTTCTGCCTCGGGCTCGTAGTAATACCCGCTGTCCGCGTAAGAACAATAAGCCGAGCAGGAGCCGGACTCGCCGTAACACGTCTTGCTCTCGGATTCGCCGTCGCCGCAGTAAAAGTCAACGTCAAGATAGTCATCATAATAATGCTTCGTGGCCCCGCCTTCGCAGCCCCAAACCTGGACGGGAACCGTGTAAGAACCCTTCGCAGTTGAACCCGCGGAAACGTGTATTTCCACGCTGGCTTCCTCGTCGGGGTTGAGTGCGACCGTGTCCGGCGTAACCAAAACGTTGAGGTTGCCCGTGGTCTTCACATCATAGATTGAGCGCACGGTGCCGAGGTTCTTGAGTTTGAGGAACGTGCTCGCACCCGAACCCTTGGGCACGCTCAACACGTTGGGCACGAGTTGCGCGTAAACCTCGTTGTCGCCCGCCACCTTGAAGCACAAGTCGTCCTGGTAAACAACTGCGCCCTCGTGAACGAGCCGGAACTCCACGTAGTAACTGCCTGCCTCCTTTCCGAAGGCGTTCAGGCGCATGAAAATCGTGCGCGTCTCGCCCTTGCCAAAAGCGTAAAGGTTTTCCTGCGTAACGGCTCCCAACTCGTTTTCCCCGAGTTCAATCTTGTAGTCGCCGCTGAACGCCGAGTTGTAAACGTTGAGTTCCACGAGGGTGACCGTGGTCGTGGAATCCACTGATTTACATCCGCCTTCAAGGCTCGTGGAAAACGCGGCACCTGGAACGTTCAAGTGAACGCTAGTGGAGTCGTCGCCCAGCGGGCTGGATGCGTTAATGAAATAGGAGGCGTCCTCGTTGGCGCCGCCCGGAACGTCTACGCAGAATTCAACGTAACGCGTTTCCTGCGAGGCAATCATGAATGCTTCGGGCTCAAAATTCCAGTCGTAATCCTGCGTGGAGCCGAAGGGGGTCGCCGAAAGCACTACCTGGCCGCGGTCAAGGCCGTGGTTGCGCACCAACAACGCAAAACACGTTTCCTGCCCGCCGAAAGCCGTTTTCTCGGTTTCAATCGCGTCAATTGTCAGCCCCTCGTTCAAATTGAATGGGAGCTGGACGTTCTTCGTGCACGAACCGAATTCGTCGCGGAAGGTCAGGATTGCAAATACCCCGCCCGCGCCGCCCTGGGGAATTGCTTCAACGTCCATGACCGTTTCCTGGTAGGCAAGCAACTGCACGAGCGCGGGACCCGAAACGTAGTCATTTGAATAAGTAACGTAAATGGTTTGCGACTGGTTCACCAAGCTGGACACCTTCAACTGGTAGCCGTCCTCGGCCGAACCGCCAAGCAATTCAACAGAATAAGAACAGCCCTCCTCGCCGTAATCCAGGCAAATCGCGAGCGAAGTAGTCCTGCCCGCGATCACCGTTGCCGAAGCGCGCTCTGCCAGGTAACCGGTTTTTGACGCCTCAACGTCGTAAACGCCCGCACCAAGCACCGCGGTTGCCTGGCCGTACTGGTCAGTGTAATAACGCGGTTCAATTGGCTGGGTTGCAAGGCGCGGATAAACCTCCAAGAGCGCGCTTTGAATCGCCTTGCCGGTTGCACACTCGGTGACCTTCACCAACAAATTGCCGGTTTCCGGAATGGGGGCGACGACCTTCACGTTGGCGGACGAGCACTGCAAGCCGTCCACGTTGGAATTGACCACGTAATAAACCGGGTAATCGCTTTCAAAACCGTAACCGCATTGCGCGGTGCACGACCCGCTTCCATCCGAATAAGCACATTCGCCCGAAGAAACGATTTGACCGTTTCCGCAATCAATCAGCGCCTGCGAGGGCTCTTCAGCAAACCCGTTGAATAGCACGGTTACCGTAGACCGGCCGCCCCCGCGCACGGTGGCGGGATTGACCGTGGTCTGGCACGACTCGTCCAGGTACGGGTTCAACGCGATTTCTACTACCGTGGTTTCCCCGCACTCGGCGTCGGCTTGAACCGTGCGCGACTCGTAACCGATTCGCGACGCAATAAACGAATGCGTCCCGTCTTCAACGTCGTAAACAAATGCCTCCCCGTTTTCGTCCGTGAAGAAAACTTCCTGGTTATCAAAAACAACGCTGGCGTCCTCAATCGGGTCGTCGTTGACCCGGTCGGTTACGCGCACGATGAAGTCGCCCGGGTCCTCGCACTCGGGCTCGTCTTCTTCCACGAGCAACACGCTGTCCGGCGAACACCTCCAACCATCTACCACTGAGTCAACCGTGTAATATGCGGGGTACTCGCCGGCCGCCCCGTAAGCACAAGTGCCCACGCAGGAGCCGTGCACCGCGCTGCCCTCGCAGTCCGCGTAAACGGTTTCGCCGTTGCCGCAGATTACAAGTGCGTCGTCGGGCGCCTCGAACATGTTGGAGTATTCAACCGTAATCGTGGACTCGCCCGAACCTTCAATTACGTCGGGATTCGTGTTCACCTCGCACGAAGACGGGTAAACCGTGGGCGTGGGTTCCGGCTCGCCTTCCCCGCCGCCTTCCCCGACCACGTTGACCACGGTCGGGTAACAGAACGTGCCCGCGGCATAAGCGTTAACGTAATAAGTTCCAGCCGAAGGGTAACTGCATTCGGCATAACAATAGCCGGTCGTCCCGTAACAGCCGAAGGCATACGTTGAATGACCGTTCCCGCAGTCAACGAAAACGCTCCAAGGCGGGAAAAACAAGTTGTAATAAATTACGCTGATTTCGGATGAACTGCCGGGATACAGGTAGGATGGGTAGGCACTCAAACGGCAGTAAGGACCGTAAGGATTGTAATACCAGTTGGAGCCCTCTTCCTCATCCTCTTCCGGCTCTTCCTCGGGCTCTTGGGTAGGGGTGGGCTCGGGAACCTCCTTGCAATACGTTAACGTGTTACTACACGAAGAACACTTGCAGGTCCAGATCTCACCGGTTTCGCCGTTGACCGTACACGAACCGCCGACCCCCTGGTGGCTGCCCGAAATGCATTGGCTCGGCGAAACGCACGAGCCGTCGTCGTTGTGAACGCAAACGCATTCTCCGTAATTGTTTGCGCCCGCCGAACAAGCCGTATTACACAACTGGAAAGGGTTGTCAACGTTGCAGGCGTAACTCCCGTATTCGCCGGAACTCTGGGTGGTGCAAACGTGGTTGAAACTACCGCAATACTGGTCTCCCACGCCGCCTCTGGGGCCGGGCGTGCACGAAGCAAAACCGCCGCCTGCAGCCGACGTTAGGGGCACGAGCAACAGGAAAGCTAGCACTCCCAAATAAAACTTGAAATGACGCATGATTCCACCTTGTTACTACTAGTGGGTAACAAGTATTTAAAGGTTTTCGGTTTTAAATAGCCAATAAAAAGCGTTTTAATTTGTGAATGCGCGTATTATCTTCTGTGGGGCTATGGTATAACCTGGTAGAACAACAGGCTCCAGACACCCTCCCCCGTCAAAGGGGTAGGGCTTGAAAAAAGCAAATGTGAAGAGCCCGCTAGGGCGATGATTGAAGTAATGGAGCTCGGACTCGTGAAGAGCAAAAACCATGAAAGGAAAACGCGGAGGAGTCGCAGCACCAAGCGGAGGCGACAAAGCGTTTTCGTTTCGGAGGACACCTGTGGATCGGGGTTCGAATCGAAACCCTTTCTTTGGGAAAGAAAGCGTTTCATCGGAAAGAAACCGCGCGTTTCTTTTGATGAACCTTTTCTTTACAAAGAAAAGGTTCGTGGAAATCCCCGTGGCCCCATTTTTAATTTTCAGGCAAAACAATGAAAAAAATCGGTGCAGACGAGGCGGGTAGGGGCTGCGTGCTAGGCCCACTCATAGTGTGCGCCTATTGCGCCGACGACTCCCTTGAACCGGAGTTCAAGGCAAAAGGAGTGCGCGACTCAAAACTCTTGACGGCTTCAACCCGCGCCTCGCTTCGCAACTACTTGATGACCAAAGGCGAAGCATCCGTCGTGGAGTTGTCCGCCCAAGAGATTACGCGCGCCATGCGTTCGCGCGTGAGTTTGAACGAGTTGGAGGCGCGCGCAGTTGCCGACGCGTTAAAAAAACTTCCCGAAGCGCCCGTGATAGTGGATTCGCCGGACCCGAACCCCTCCAAGTTCGCCCGCAGAATCGGGAAGTATTATTCGGGGGACGTTACCGCCGAGAACAAGGCGGATTTCAATCACGTGATGGCGGCGGCAGCGTCAATAATAGCCAAGGAGGTGCGCGAACAGCGCGTGGCCGAGTTGACCGAGGAGCTCGGCGACTTCGGTTCGGGTTATCCCAGCGACCCGCGCACCAAGCAGTTCCTTGAAGAACACTCCGCGGACGCGGCGATTCAAAAGCATTTGAGGCACGAGTGGGACACCTTGAAGCAATACGCCTGCTTGGTGAAGTTAAGCGATTTTCAATGAACTATCCAGTCCATAAAAGGAAAACGCGTTCAAGGACGGAGCGTTGAGAACGCGTTTTGGTGATTTTCAGTGAAACAAATAAAGGTAACCGTGCTCGGCAGTGGTTGCGCGTGGGGCACCCCCAAACCCGGCTGCGAATGCAGGACTTGTTTGAGCGGCGAAACGCGGACGCGGTTCGGGTTGCTCGTGGATGGAACCGAGAAAATCCTTGTTGATGCAGGCCCCGACTTCAAGCAACAAATGCTTCGCGAAGGGTTTTGCACGAACGAACTTGACGCCTTGTTGTTGACGCACTACCATTACGACCACATTTCCGGAATCGGCGAGTTCCGTTCCTGGAGGGAGACTCCCCTACCCGTTTACTCCACCCAAGACGTGTTGAACGTGACTTTCCACGAGAACTGGTACCGGCACCTCGTTAGGGAGGGCTTCCTTGAATTGAAGCCCGTCCAACGCTTTCACCCGTTTACGGTTGGGGGAACGAAAATCACCGCAATCGAGGTGGACCACGGTTTCCCCATCAACGGATGGGTCCTGGAGAGCAACGGGAAAAAAGTGGCCGTGATGACGGATTCACGCAACAACTACCGCAAAGAGAGCCTGGCCTTGGTGAAGGGATGCAACTTGTTGATAGCGGACTCGTGGGTTGCAAGGGAGGAGGAGGCGAGGAAAGCCGTGCACGAGGTCTGGGGGAAAGGCAAGCCGTTAAGCGAGTTTGAGTGGACGGGTTCGGTTTCGTTGAGCCACTCGTTGCTGCCCCAGGCAAAAGAGTTGGGCGAACGGGTCGGCGCAAAACTTACCGTGGCCGTGCACCTTACGCATACGGTTGCCCCGCAAAAGGAGCTGGAAGAAGAATTCAATTCCGAAAAATTCCTGGTTGGTTTTGACTCAATGAAAATAAGGGTTTGAGGGGTTCAAGCCCCCCAAAATAAAAAAAAACTAGATTATTTTCTCAAAGTCGGACTTCTTTTTCTTCGCGATATCCGCCACTGTGTCCTTGAGGCCGAGGCCCAACGCTATTGCCAGACCAAATCCGATTGCCACCGCCAACGCGAGCACGAAGAGGGTGAACGTCGTTGACAGAATCGACACGTCCGCGTTGGGCAGCACAAGGGGCAGGGCCATCACGAACGCAACGTAGCCCACGAGCAACTGCAACAGCGTTGCAAACAGGTTTGAGAAGGGTATCTTGGAAGCCCGCATGTGCTGGGTAACGTAGCCCGACGCCAGCAAGGCGATGGCGACTATCACGGCGCCCTGGACGAACAGGGGAACGTAGCCCACGAACCAGTAAACGAGGTCGCCGAGGAAGGTCAGGTTGACCACATCCGCGGCTATTCCGAGGAACGCCGCGTAAGTCATCAACTTGACGAATTTTTCAAAAACGGTTTCAACCGAGAACCCGAACAAGGATTCATCCAGCCCGCGCTTCTTGAGGGACTGGTTGAACTTGATTTGCTTGAAGAAGGCCTTCAAGGCGTTGACCAAGACGTTTCCGACCACCCAGCCGAGAATCATGAACAACAATACGACGAGGACGTCAGCCAACCCGAACATGAAGCTCTCCACAACGCTTGAAAGCGCGTTACTCAAACGTTGAACCAGCAAATCCCAAACCATTGCCTAACACCCCCCGTTAAACCATTAAACGCACATTGTTAATAAAGGAACAATAATGAAAAAACGGGGAAGAAGGAGTCCTAATAAAGGAAAACATTTATAAATGTTTTGCAACCTGTTCTTCAGAATGGAATTCAAAGTTGTCAGGGAAACGGCTGCGGGAATCCTTCTCGCGCCCGTGGACCACGACAAGCCCGTGAAAACCCGTTGCCCGGTCTTCCTGCGCGGCAGGAAAGTGGCCGTGATAACGGAAACGATTGGCAGGGTGGGAAAACCCTTGTACCTCGCCAAGCCCGCGCGCGGCGGGCTGGCCGGAAAAAAGGTTTCAACCAAAAGGTGAATGCGTTCAAATGCCGAAAAAAAGCAAGACAAGTAAAAAAAAGACGGTGGTTCCAGGGCCCAAGCCCGAAGTGTTTTTCCGGCTGAAGTGCCCCGAATGCGGCAGGTCCAACCTGCGCAAGGACTCCGCGCACGGCGAAATAGTTTGCGTGGACTGCGGCCTCGTAATAGAGGAGGACCTGATTCAGGAGGGCCCGGAGTGGCGGGCGTTTGACGCCGAACAGCGCGCGAGCCGAACGCGCACCGGCGCACCCCTGAAGTACATGAACCCGAACAGGGGCCTCGTCACGGAAATAGACCAGTACAACCGCGACACGTCGGGCGGAAAAATAGCCCCTTCCCAACAAGCGCAATGGTACCGCATGCGCAAGTGGCACAAGCGCGCCTCCATATCCAACAGCATTGAACGCAACCTTGCAATCGCGTTAACCGAATTGAACCGCGTGGCGTCGCATATGGGCCTCAACGAAAGCATCCGCGAGGCGTCGGCGTTGTTGTACCGCAAATGCGTTGAAAAAGGCCTGATTCGCGGCAGGCAGATAGAAACGGTGGTGGCTGCGGTGATTTACGCGGAGTGCAGGAGGGCGGGAATACCGCGCACCCTAGACGAAATCGCAAAGGAATCCGAAATCCCGAAAAAGGAAATCGGACGCACCTACCGCCTGATAGCCCAGCACCTGAAACTTAGGGTGCCCTTGACCAACCCCCAGTTCTACATCACGCGCTTCGTGACCGCCTTGAAGCTCGGCGGGTCAACTCAGAAAAAAGCCAAGGAAATCCTGGAACGCGCAATGGAGGAAGGCCTGATTTCCGGGCGCGGACCCATGGGCGTGGCAGCCGCCGCGGTTTACATCGCCTCCGTGCTAACAGGGGAGCGCCGCACGCAAAAAGAGGTTGCAGACGTCGCCGGCGTAACCGAGGTAACCATCCGCAACCGCTACCGCGAACTCAAGAAGGCGCTCGACCTGGAAGTAAACATCTGATTTCCTCGAATGGCGCATCCGTTTTGATCGCCCTCGGCGAGTAATGCGTTTCAACGGCGCGCCAACCCGTGTCACGCAGACCGCGGAGAACCACTTCCTTTTTCGGCGTCGGGACCCCAAACGCGCCGGACAACGCGTGCAAGTCGTAATGGAACGGCGGCAAGCCGAGTTCGCCCTCCAATAATTCAAGCGTTTCCGCAATCTTTTTCTCGTCGGCATAACCCCTGCAATTGAGTTTCGCGCACTCGCGAAGGAATCCGACGTCACATAAGTCGCCAACCCACAACGGCCCCGCGCCCTTGCGCGAAACGCGCGCCTCTTTTCCGTCAAAGGAAACGAATCCCTCCTCAGGCGCCCCTTCGCCGAGCTTCAGGATTGTCTTGGTTGCGTGGCCCCAATAAAAGGAGAGCACGGGGCGCGCTTTCAAGCCCAAGGAATTTGCAACGCGCACGCATTTCGCAACCAGTATCCGCAACGCGAGCTCGTGGGAAAAAGGGCAGTGCAGGGGTTCGGCGCCGTAAACCCTCCGGCAAACCTCCTGGCGGTTCTTGTGCGCGGAGCACAGGTTGGCCAGGTCCGTTGCCGTAATTGAAACGAATTTTTTCGCGTGCTGGAAAGCAATTTCAAGGAAGGGCGCGGGCGAGCCAAACGGGTCCACCTCCACCCAGTCGTAATTTTTCCTGACCGACTCGTTGAATCCGCCCTCCAAGACGTTTCCGGAAACGCGGTTGCGTTCCACGTTGCCGCGCAGGAGTTTTACGGCATCCGGGTTGGCGTCAACGAAGTCCACTCCCTCCAAGCCGTTCTCCAAAAAATAGCGTATGCCGCGCGCGCCCGAAGCGCTCAAGCCGTCGCAAAGCGTTTTGGCTCCGGAAGCGCCCACGGCAAGCGAGGAAAGCGAGCGGTTGAATTGCATCCTGGGGTTGTAAAAAACGCTGGCGTGAAAAGGGTCTTTGAGCGAGGACTTTTCAACGGCCAGTTGCGCGGACTCCTCTCGGACAATCATTTTATTTCCGCTTGGGTCCCGATTGCCTGGCCGGGCAGGCCCTTCTCGAACAAGGCGTGCACGCGCCCCTTGTTGCCGTGCGGGCCAGTCACCTTGCCCGCGATTTTCTTGCCTGCGGGGCTCGCCCAGACAACCTGTTTGCCGACGAGTTCAGCGGCCCCTTCCTTGGTTGAAACCCCGTCAACTTCCATTACCATCTGGTTCGGTTTCTGCGTGTGTCGTCCCCCGCGGTAATCGGTTATTCTGGCCCTCATAAATAGCACCGTGCATATTTTATGGTTTGAATCCTTTTTTAATTCCGGTGGTTGAAATGGATTACTCCAAGAAGCTCGTGTTTTACAAGCCGAGGAAGGCAGGCAACGGCGCGGCAATGCAGTTTGACTTGAATGCCAAGCGCGAAAGCGTTTTCCTTGAGGCGGCCAAACAGGTTGAAGAAAAAAGGTTCGGCTGGAACGAGAAGATGGTGTTCAAGCTCGCACCCGTGGACATCTCCAAAATCCTGGTCGTTCTAATGGACCGCAAGCCGTCAATTGAACTGTTCCACGACCCGGGCAAGAGCCGGTTCGTTTCAGATGGCCCCGTGCAAAACGCCTCCCTCTCAGTAAGCAAAAGCGATTACGGCTATTACTTGAAGCTGACGCAGAAAACCGGGGAAGGCCTGAACACGGTTGCCTTGACGCTCACCGAAGACGAAGCCGTCCTCCTGAAAACAATGCTTGAAACCGCGTTGAAACGCATTTACGCCTGGTAACCCGTTCCGCGCGTGAAATAATAAATCAGGCCCGCAACTGCAATGGTCAAAACCGCGATTACTGGAGTGGTCCAATCGAATCCCGTTTCGCCGGTTGAAGGCGCTTCAATGTTTGAAGCCGCCACCACGACCTTGGGCGTTTCAAACTCGTCCAAAACGCTTTCATTCAACTCCTTTTCCACGGTGTAACTGACGGAACGCGTTTCCCCGGGCTCCACGTTTTCAAACAGCCACGTGACGACCACCGAACCCTGCTCAAAACCGTGCGGGGTAATCGAGAAATTAGCGATGTCCTCCGGCGTCTCCGCAACCATTTCGGGCAGGTGCTCCTTCAACAACAAGTCCTTCAAGGTCTGGTTGCCCTCGTTCTTGAAGTAAAGCGTGAACGTCGTGAAATGCTTGATGCGTTCAATGCCGCCTTCAACCGTGGTAACGTTGTAAGCCCGCATCTCGCGCCAGAAAACGATGCTGTGCTCTCCCTGCTGGCACTCCACGGGAATCAGGGTGTGGCGGTAAACCTGGGTCTCGTTGTAAACCAATTGGGCCGCCGACAACAAGCCGACCAAAAACAAGAACGCAACTGCCTTACGCATAAGGAATGGTAAGGAAAAAGGAGTTAAAAAAAGGGTGCGGGGGGGTGGGTCAAGCGAACTTCGCGGCAACCAGCAACAACGCGATCAACACGATCGCGCTCAACGACTCCAGGAAAAGAAGCACCGAGTAACGGAAATCAGGCACGAGCAGAAAAACCAGGAGCACAAGGAAAGCAATTGAAGAACCGCTCACTTTTCCTCAACCTCTTTCTCCACTTCCAGCTTCTTCTGCCCCTCGCTGGCCGCCATCTCATCCTCCTTCCTGCCCGTCAAAACTATGACGAGCAAGGCGATGAGCACGAGCGCGGCGATGAACAAGGCGTTCTGACTCAAGGCAAGGGTAACGAAACCAGTCAAGCCCGCAGGCCTGCCCTCCAGTTCATCCAACTCTTTTTCGGCTATTGCCTTGCCGTTGGATGAAACCACGACCCGGGCGTTATCCGCGTTCTCCGCACCCGGCTTCACCCACAAGGTCACGGGAACCACGGATTCCGCGGGCACGTCAAACAACTCCGACTCGAGAACCTCCCATGACTCCGGCAGGCCCTCTACCGTAACGGAAACGTTGCCCAGCATCTGGGAGGACGGGTTGTCAACTTCCACCACGAGTTTCAGGAATTCGTCTTCCTCCTTGGCCTCAACGCTCAAGTCCTCTTGAACGCAGGGCTTAACGAGGATCGTCGCCGTCCCAACTCCGGAAACCTCGTTGTCCAGAGTGCGCACTCCCACTTCCAAGTCATAGTAGCCGGGCGCCATTTTCTCCGAATTCAATACTATTTCAAACTCGGTTTTCTCGCCTGGCTTCAAATAAAATCCCTCGGCCGAAGCGAACTCCGGCAAGTCAAACGAGTATTGCTCGTCGCGCACTCCCAGGTTCTGTGCAACCCCCCTCACGGTCGTGGGGCCGCACGCCGTGGTCTCAACGAATGACTGCAGGACCACTTCAGCCGAGCGGTCATCCAAAACGTCGAAACAAAAGTCCTTTTCCGCGAGCACCACGCCGTTGAAAAGCGTTTGAAGCGTGAGCCAGTAACGGCCTGCCCTCACGCGCGAAGGCGAGACGTCCACGAACAGGTCGGCAGCGTTGTTGCGGTTCAACGAAACGTAGTTATTGCTTAAAACCGCGTTCACGTCCTCCTTGTCGCCGATCAATTTCAACTCGAACGAGCCGGCCGCACCCTCGTTGAACAAGGTGAAAGGCACGCGTGCCCACTCCCCTCCGACTACCTCGACGCAGTGCGGGTCGGCGTCCACGCGCACGTCGTACTCCGTGGGGTCGAAATAACGCGAGTAACTGATGGTGGACTTTCCGGAAACCGGAGCCGAATAATACTCGTAAGAAGCGTTGCCGTCCATCATGACGCGGCAGGAATCCGCGGCGTAAACCTGGACGCGGAATCTCTCCTCGAAAGCATTGCACTTTCCTTCCTCGTCGCAGGCCTCCGCCTTAATGAAAACGTCTTGAAAACCCTCGAAACAGTCCGGCGCCGAGTAATACAGGTTAAAGCCCTTTGCCTCACCCGGCTTCACGGCTCCGTAAAACCCGTCAAAATAACCATTCAACTCGCCGAGTTCCGCGGTCATTGAAACGTAAAGCAATTCATCTCCCGTGTTCGTGAACCACACAAAAGCGCGGCCCGTTGTTCCGGCCACCATGGCGTTATCCGTGTTCACCCTAAGGTAAGAGGCGCCCACTGCCGAAGCAAGCAACGCCAAACCAATCAATGCAAACGCGAGTCTCTTCAAAACCACCACCTGTTACCATTAGTAAGTAACAACATATATAAAGGTATTCAATCATTAGAAGTGTGGTCAAAAGTAACTCCGAGAGCGAAATAACATTAATATAGGTGGCTGGAATTGAATATAACTGAGAAAAGTATGGCCGTTGACTCCGAAACCATCGACTCATTGCGCAAACTTGGACTAAACCAATACGAGGCGCGCGCTTATTTTGCCTTGAACCAGCTCGGAGAGCACACGGCCGGCCAGTTGAGCGAGACCGCGGAAGTTCCTAGGCCCCGAATTTATGACGTTATCGAGCGCCTGCAGGGAAAGGGCTTCGTCGCCATCCAACAGGGCCGCCCCGTGAAGTACCGCTCCCTGCCCATAGGCGAGGCAGTGGTAACCCTGAGAAAGCAACGGGAAACTGCGGTGACAAGGGAAATACAGGCAATAGAGAAAATCGGCGAAAGACTTTCATCCAAGTTAACCACGTCATCCAATGAGGCAAACGCCCCCGGCAAGAAGGAAAACGTTTGGGTTTTGAAGGGCCGCGAAGCAATCTACTCCAAGATAGGCAACATGATTGACTCGGCGAAAAGCAACGTAATCCTTTCCTCTCACGCCGAGGGAATCAAGCGCAAATTCAAGGCGCACAAGAAGGCGTTGAATGCTGCTCGCAGGCGCGGCGTAAAAATCAGTGTGATTTCGCCGATTGAGGAAAAGGAGGCCGTCAAAATCGCGCATGAAGTAAATTCAACTGCCCTGCCAACCCGCATGGTGGTCGCGGACGACCAGGCAATGCTTTTCTTGAGCGATGAAAAAACCCTCCCGGAAGACGAAACCGGGGTCTGGTTGAACAACCCCCACTTCGCGGAAACCCTCAAGCGCATGACCAAGTAAAACTAATCCTTCGCGGGTTCGTATTTTTCTTCAACTTCTTCAGGAAACTCTTCGTCTACTGCTTCCTCCGAAGGCGCTTCTTCCCCGCCGCCCTCGGGCTCCTGTTTTTCCGTTTTGCTCCTCGGCTTCGGCGAGGATTCCTTGAGTTCAACGACTTCGCGCACTTCCTCCGTGTCGAATTCCTCCTTCAACTCGGTTTTGTACACTTCCACGCGGTGCACGGGCACGACGAGGTTCCCGGCGTAGTCCTTCACCTCTTCGTTTACCTTGCCGTACAACACGTCCAAAATGAAGTCGCCGAAATTCCTTTTTGAAACGAGTTCCTCAACGAATTTTTGAACGTTGACGCGCAACGTGTTCTTTTGCTTGGCACTGCACCGCACCGCAGTAATCACGAACATCTTGATGCGGAACTCCACGCCGTCCCTTGACTTGACGGGAAACGCCATTTGCAGGGCAGTGCGCCTCCGCCTGATTTGGGTCGCCAAATAGTCGCGGGACACCTCGTGCCGGATGAACTTCGTGTACGCCAAGTCCCCTTTTACCTCGTAGACGCGCATGCACACGTTCGTGTAAGTGTGCCTCAAGTCGCGCGTTATTTCGCGCAACGGCAGGATGATGACGCGGTTCAGGATGTGGTCCTCGTCCAACGCCGGCACTTGGGCCAGTTCTTTTTCGCCCAAAAACTTGGGCGAAATCACGCGATACCACTTCTTTTTCTTCCAGTTGTCAACAGTTTTCTTGAGGGTAGCCATTTCATTTCACCAACAACGCCGCGGATTCGGGGTCGTACTTCCAGTCTTTTGGAATCCGTTTCCCGCGGTAATAATTAACCAAGCGCTTGATTTTGGACTCGATGCGCTCCAACATTGACTGGTTGTGTTGATCGCGCGGATTCTGCTTCAAGTGCGCGCGCAACACAATCGCCTTGCGAATCAAGTCGGTCAGGTCGCTGGGATAATCCTTCGCCACTTCAAGTTCCCGTAGGACGGCGCCCAATTTCTTGCCGAACACCGTTTTCGCGTCCGGCACGCCGTAATCGTCGCGCAACACCAATCCTATTTGGGCCCCGGTTTTCCCTTCCTTCGCGAGCTTGATTATCACTTGATTCAACTCGTCTTGCGAAGACGTGACCAGAGACGCCGCGTTCCCATCAACCGGTTTTTTGGAAGAGGAACGACCCTTTTTCCTTGAATGCAGTTTAGCCATATTCAATCACCTTATGATTACTTTTACTTCCGCGGATTGTCCCGCGTTCACCGTAATTGTTTCCGCCTTGGAAACGGCCTTCAAGTCGTCGGACACGTCCGCGAACTCGTCCACCAAGTCCATTGGCAGTTCCACGCTCACCTCATCCAGGGGGGCGTTCAACGCGAGGTTCTTGTCCGCTTTCTGTTGGCGGACTAGCGACAACGCGTCGTGCAACGCCTTGCCGAGCAACAACGCCTTGTCGTCAACGAAACCATTTTCGGGCCACTCCATAATCCTTCCGCCGAAGAGTTTGGAGTAAACCTCGCTCGCGGTGAACGGAGCAAAAGGCGAAACCATTTCGAGCACCGCCTTCAACGCCTTGACCAGCGTTGCCTGCGCGCCCTTCCTGTCCTGCGCGTCCCCGCCGTAAACGCGGTACTTCACGTCCTCCAAATAGTTGTCGCAGTAATCGTGCCAGAAAAACGAGTGCAATTCCGTCAACGCCGCGTAAAAGTCGTTGGATTCCATTGCCTTGGAAACCCGTTCAATTGTCTGGTTGAGCCGCGACTCCAGCCACCGGTCCACGACGCGGTATTCCTCGTCGCCCGGCGAGTAACCCTCCGAGGCCTTTTCAACAAATCGCGAGGCATTCCACAGTTTTCGAATGAAGGACTGCGCATAGTTGACGTCCTTCCAGCGGAACTGGTTGTCCTTTCCCGTGCTTCCGGCCAGGGCCGCCCACTGGCGCAACGCGTCAACGCCCACCTTCTCCAAGACGTCCTTGGCCTCAACGTAGTTGTTCAACGACTTGGACATCTTCTTCCCATCCTCGCCGCAAACCATGCCGTTCACGAGCACTTCCTTGAACGGCACCTCACCCGCCAACTTCATGCAACGGAAAATAGTGTAAAAAGCCCACGTGCGAATTATGTCGGTTCCCTGCGACCTCAACGCGCCGGGATAGAGGCGTTCGTCGAAATCGTGGGGCCATCCCGCGACAATAAGGGGCGTAATGCTGGAGTCAATCCAGCCGTCGCAGATGCTGGTTTCCCCCACGAGTTTTCCCCCGCAAGCACACTCCTTGACGGGGGGTTCGTCAATTGCGGGGTTCACCGGCAAGTCCTTTTCTCGTGCCGCGTAAACCTTGCCGCACTCACCGCAATACCAGAACGGCAACGGGATCCCGAACATTCTCTGCCGCGAAATGCACCAGTCCCACTCGAGGTTCTCGGTCCAGTCGCGGAATTTTTGGAACATGTGCTCCGGCGTCCACTTGATTGATGCGGCGGCCTCCAAAATTTCTTGCTTGAATTCCTTCGTCTTGACGAACCACTGGCTGGAACGCATCAACTCTACCGGGCTCTTGCACCGGTCGTGAACCTTCACCATTTGCTGTAACGACTCGCGCTTCTCTAGGCGGCCGTCCGCCTTCAGGTCCACCACGATTTTTTCGCGCGCCTCTTTAACGGACAAACCCGAGTAGTTCCCGGCGTTGATCAGTTCCCCGCGCTCGTTGAACGCGTCGATTACGGGCAGCGAGTGGCGGTGCGCCCACAACACGTCCTGGCTGTCGCCGAAAGTGCAAACCATTACCGCGCCCGTGCCGAACTCCTTATCCACCGCGGCGTCCGACATAATTCTGACTTTTTTCTTTAACAGGGGAACCTCCACTTCCTTTCCGATGAAATCCTTGAAGCGCTCGTCCGAAGGGTGAACGAATACCCCCACGCACGCGTGAAGCATTTCAGGCCTCGTCGTGGCCACCAGCAACTCCTTGTCCTTGCCGAACCAGACGTAATTCAAAACTGTTTCGCGGTGAAACTCGTCCGTCTCCGCCTTCGCAATGGCGCTCTCGCACTTGGGGCACCACAAAACCACGTGGTTCCCGCGGTAAACCAGCCCCTCATCGAACATCTTCAACAAGGAGTATTGAACCGCTTCGTGGTACTCGGGGGCAATCGTGTAATACTCCCTAGCCCAATCAATGGAGAAACCCATCTGATTCATTTGCGGCCTCATCGTGGAAATCACGTCCCTCGTCCACTCAACGCACTTCTCCACGAACTCGTTGCGGGGCAGGCGACCGTACTTCTCTTCAACCTTCACTTCGGTAGGAAAACCATGGCAATCCCATCCTTGGGGAAAAAGAACTTCAAACCCGCGCAAGCGCTTGTAACGCGCCACGAAGTCAATGTAACACCAGTTGAGCACGCCCCCCATGTGGAACTCGCCCGTTGGAAACGGCGGCGGCGTGTCAATCACGTAAAACAACTTGCCCGAACCGGCGTCAAAGGCGTGCGCGCCCTCTTCCCTCCAAACCTTGGCCCACTTTTCTTCAACGCTTTTGGAGTCGAGTTTCCCTAAAGGCACAACCGGTTCACGCTCCTCTATTGGTTGCACGCGTCTCACGCGTCCACTTTAACTTGCGCGGCTTGCGCCTCAATTCCGCGTTGCGGCGGCACTTCCTGGAACAATAGTATTGTGATGAGCCGTCCTTCCTGAAAACGGTGATTCCCTCAAGCAAGCCCTCTTTTTTTCCGCAGAACGCGCAATGCTTGCCGAGCAACCCGACTCCTTTTTGCTTAACCATTCACAACATCACTTTCTCTTCTTTCCACGCAACGGCTTGGCTTCGCGCTCGGTTTCAAGAAGCATCAACACGTCGCCTTTTTTCACGGGACCCTTCACGTTCCTGCGGATGACGCGGCCCTTGTCCCGGCCGTCCAAAACGCGGCACATCACTTGAATCACTTCGCCGAAGACCCCGGTACGGCCCGAAATCTCCACTACCTCCGCGGGAAAACCCTCGAAGGGACCGGAAGATTTATGCTCTTCTTTTTCCCTTACTTGGGGTCCCTGCTGTTTCTTAACGGCCATACAAAATCACTCTTCTTCCTTTTCAGCCGCGGACCCTTCCTTTTGTGTTATTTCCTCAACGGGCTTTTCCTCCGCTTTGGACTCCTTGGATTCCTTGACCTTCCCGGGTTCTTCCTTGGGCGCAACTTTCTTCTTGGGCGCTTCCTTCTTTTCGGGTGCAGCCTTTCCGCCGTTCAAGGCAATCACCTTCTCGGCAATTGATTTCAACGCGGACTCGTCCTGAGCGCCCGTGACCGCCACCGCGGCCGTGGCCACCTTCAGGCCGGCTGCCTTTCCCAACTCCGCCTTCTGGGAAACGAAGGCAAAAGGAATTCCCTTCTCGGAACACAAACCCGGGAAATGCATAACTATTTCCTCGGGTTCAACGTCTTCCGCGATTACGACTAGCTTGGCTGCGCCGCGCTCAACTGCCTTCGTGGCCTCGTTGGTGCCCTTGCTTACCTTCCCGCTATGCTGGGCGTTCTCAACAACGCTCAAAATGCCTTTCTGCAGTTCTGCCGGAGTCTCAAACTTCACGTATGACTTGGCCATATCGCTTTCACCTCAGCTCATTTATGCCCTTAATGTAACCTACACAAAATAAGGCCTATAATTCACGCCAAAAGAACTTTAAATACGTTGCGGGGCATAACAAAAAGCATGACGCAAATCGTTGAAGAACTCAATAAAAAAAAGCCGGAAATAGACGCGTTAATAGAATCATACTTCCCGAGAAAACAAACCCTTGAATCAATGAAGTTCTGGTGCGGCGAACCGCAATACGAATACGACTTGAAAGCCGTAACCAAGTCCGTGAACGAAGTCATCTGGAATTTCTTGGACCGCGGCGGCAAGAGGTGGCGCCCCGCAATGTTCTTGATGGTCCTGGAAGCCATCGGCGGCAAGGAAAAAGCCGAGGAATTAAAGGAATTCGCGCTCGTAAGCGAAATCGTACACAACGGCACCCTTCTCGTGGACGACATAGAGGACTCGTCCGAAATGAGGCGCGGCAAGCCGTGCACGCACAAGATTTACGGGATGGACACGACAATAAACACGGGCAACGCCATGTACTTCCTGCCCCTCCTCGCCTTCAAAAAGAACCGGGAAAAAATAGATTGCAACCGCCTCGTGGATGCATATGAGGCGTATGCCCAGGAAATGATCAATGTTTCAATGGGCCAGGCAATGGACATAACTTGGCACAAGGGAATCGGCGACCCCACCGAAAAACAATACCTCCAGATGTGCGCCTTCAAAACGGGTTGTCTCGCCCGAATGAGCGCCAAACTAGCAGCCATACTCGCCGGCGGGACCCCGAAACAAGTCGAGGCCTGCGGCCGCTACGCCGAAACCGTTGGAGTCGCCTTCCAAATACAAGACGACCTGCTAGACATAACCAGCCAGGAATTCGCGAAAAAACGCCGCCTCGGAGAAGACATCCACGAAGGAAAACGCACCCTTGTGGTCATACACGCCTTCAAGAACTCGCCCAAGGCAAACCGCCTCCGCGAAATACTTGACTCCCACCCCGAAGACGAGGAAACCATCAGCGAAGCAATCCAAATCATGCGCGAAGCCGGCTCAATAAAATACGCCGAAAAATTCGCTCAAGAACTAGTCAAGGATGGCTGGAACCAAGTCAACGCAGTCCTCCCCGAAAGCGAAGCCAAGAAAAAACTGGAATCCTTCTCAAAATACCTCATAGAACGCAAAAACTGATTCCCCAAACGAACCCAAAAACGCGGGCACAGCCAAACATAAAAACGCGTGCATACTACGATTAATCATGCTCTGCTTCATAACCAACAACAAGGAAAAAGCGTTGACGGCCCTCAAAAAATTCGAACCAGTAAAAAACGGGGAGGAAATCCTCGTGGTTGCACCCCAAAAAATAATTAACGAACTCCCCGCCGACCACGCGGC
>Ga0066637_10000904_pt1 | contig 18666 bp, 16 predicted proteins | sample CryGeyCG2014_020_FD_62737 | JGI IMG/M metagenome (GOLD analysis project Ga0066637, IMG submission 62737) | Groundwater microbial communities from aquifer - Crystal Geyser CG08_land_8/20/14_0.20 | ecosystem: Environmental > Aquatic > Deep subsurface > Groundwater | place: USA: Utah: Grand County...
TTATTAATACTTGCTTTGGAAGTTTCATCAATTCGATTATACAAGAGAATATGTTTTATGGTAATTAGATAAAAGGTAGAAAGCAAAAAGTAAATTAATTTAAATAAGACTTGTTTTTTTTAGAATAACAGAAATTATTCCAATGGATTATTTCACAGCCATATTCCTTTTTTATTGAATTAGCAATTAGGTTTAATGCAATGCAATCCATTGCATTATGCGAGCCCATCAAATAGCCGATTTTCTTATCCTTCATTGCCTTTAACCTTGGGGCTTCAACATCAGAATCCACTATAAATGTTATGTTTTGCTTTTGCAGATGATCCAAATACTCAAGGCATTTTTCATAATTTTCAGGAGGGTAAGTGCCAAGCTGCACAAACACATTCTCTTGGGATATTTTTTCATTTGAAAATATTTCTTTTATTGGATTAAGCCCATATTTTGAGTAATATTGGTATTCAAATAAATATCAAACTCACTTATATCCAGACTGACAACAATCTTGTTGAATTCTGTTTTTGCATTATTCACAATGCCGCTGTCAGCAAACAAGTTTATCTTATCAGCATTGCAAAAATCCTTTAATTTAATATTTTCCCTGCTTAATTTTTGAATATGTTTGTGCATTTCTTCAATAGTCAGCATTTGTTTACCTCATTAAAAGAATATTCAATACGTTTAAATAAGGTAAATGTCTTTTATACTAAAATGGGTGAAAATTTGGCAAAAGAAGAATTATCAAAAGAATTATTGGATGTATTAGCCTGTCCGCAATGCAAGGGTGATCTGGATTACAATAAAAAAGACCAGAAATTAATCTGCAAAAAATGCAAGTTGGCATATAGGGTTGAGGAAGGAATTCCAATCATGCTGATTGATGAAGCAGAAAAACTGAAATAGTTCATAATTTTTTCTAATTTCATTATTTTTTAGTTTTTTCTTTGTTCCACAATATTTAAATAGTTAACTTGCGTTAACATATAATATGTTTTCATTTCCGCAAGAGTTAGAGGCTTTATATTTGATTCCTGCTCTGAGAAAAGAGCTTGCAAAAGCCCTTATTAAAAAACATAAATTGAATCAGACAAAAGCTGCGGATCTTCTTGGAATAAATAAAGCTGCTGTTTCTCAATATTTGCATTCAAAAAGAGCCTCAAACATTAAATTCCCAAAAGGATTTTTCAAAGAAATTGAAAAATCTGCTAAAATCATATTTAAGGACAAAGGCTGCTTGGTTTCAGAGATAATGCGATTAAGCAGGATTGTAAAGGAAAAAGGCATAATGTGCCAAGTCTGTTTGAAATATAATAAAGGTGTTCTTTCAGTTTGTAAGGAAAGGCATGCTTGCAAATCCTAAGGTGTTTTTATGGTAAAAAAAATTGTAAAAAATAAAAAATTGGAAAATGGAACTGAAGATCCAAAAAGGATCTATTTGGATAATGCAGCAACAACAGCATTATCACCAAAAGTTTTTGAAGCAATGAAACCTTATCTGCAAAATCTGTGCGGAAATGCCTCGTCCATGCATTCTGAAGGCATGCAGGCAAAGCAAGCGCTTGAAGAAGCAAGGGCAAGAATTGCACAAAAGATTAATGCTAATCCCACAAGGTTATTTTTTACAAGCGGAGGGACAGAATCAAATAATTGGGCATTGAAAGGTTTTGCTCTTGCAAATAAAGATAGGGGCAATCACATTATTGTATCAAGCATAGAGCATGATTCTGTCTTGGAACCAGCAGCATGGTTGGCGAAACAGGGTTTTAAAGTTTCATATTTGAAAGTAGATTCAAATGGTTTTGTTGATTTGCAGGATTTGCAGAACCAGATTGTTGAAAAAACACTTTTAGTTTCGGTAATACATGCAAACAATGAAATCGGAACAATTCAGGATATTGAAAAAATTGCGGCAATTTGCCATTCAAGAAATGTTTTCTTCCACACAGATGCCTGCCAAAGCTTTATGAAATGCAGGATTGATGTTGAAAAGCAGGGGATTGATATGCTTACAATAAATGGCCACAAAATTTATGGGCCAAAAGGAATCGGTGCTTTATACGTAAAACAAGGAATAAAAATAGTGCCATTGCTGCACGGCGGAGGCCATGAATTAGGATTAAGGTCAGGAACAGAAAATGTTCCCTCGATTGCCGGATTTGCAGAAGCAACCGAAATAATCACTGAAAAAGATGTTGAAAGGATGCAGAAATTAAGGGATTATATGATTGATAGAATTTCGAATGAAATCCGTGAAACAATTTTGAATGGCCCTGTAAATAACCGCTTGTGCAATAATGTAAATATTATTTTCAAAAGAATTGAAGGCGAATCAATTCTTTTAAGATTGAATGCGCTTGGAATTGCAGTTTCAACCGGATCTGCCTGCTCCTCACACTCATTAAAACCAAGCCATGTTCTTTTAGCTATTGGGGTAAAACCAGAATTAGCACATGGTTCTATCCGATTTTCTTTGGGGATTGAAACAACAAAAGAGGATATTGATTACACAGTTGACTGTGTGAAAAAGGTTGTGGCAGATTTAAGGGAAATGACTCCAATAAGAGAAGGGGAATTGTAAAAAATTTAATTAAGAAATATTTTTGATTAAGAAATAATTTTTTAAGATGTGATGAAATGGTTGTAACAAATTATTCGAAAAAAGTCATTGAGAATTTCATGAACCCAAAAAATATGGGCTCAATGGAGAATCCCGATGCAGTTGGAAAAGCCGGAAATCCGGTTTGCTTATTGCCACATCAAAGAATAGATTGTAATCCCAAATACGAAGAAATTGAAAATTTAGGTGAAGGTAATTTGGTGCTTAGCCATACGGGCGCTTATGCTAAGATAATAGGTATTTCATCAAGGAAATATTCAGGGAATGTAATTGTTTTAAGGACTAGGTTAGGCCATATTGCTTTAACCCCAGAACATTTAGTATTTGCTATAAAGGTTCCACCAAGAGCCAAATATCTTATCACAAAAAACAAAAAAGAGTTAATGCCTGCTTGGTATCACTGTTCAGATCTAAGAAAACAGGATATGGTTCTTTATCCCATATTAAAAGACACGAAACACATAACTGAAATGGAGTTAGATATCCCTAAATCAAAATTTGATTTTAAGAGTAAACCTCTTCCAAAGAGCCTACCGATCAATGCAGGTATGCTTAGATTATTTGGTTATTATCTTTCAGAGGGCTCTATTTCTCTTAAGCCAAGTAAATTATATATTAATTTTACCTTGAATATTAATGAAAAAGACATTTGTCAGGATATTAAAGAGATTTCTAAGAAACTTTTTGGCATAGATGTTAAAATAAAAGAAATTCCAAAAAGAAAAACAATTCAAGTTTATCTTAACAGTGCAATTCTTGCCAGATTTTTCAATAAACTTTTTAGCAAGGGTGCAGCAAACAAAAAAATACCTTCCTTTATGCTATCTTTGCCACCTCTACAACAAAGAGAGCTTCTTATTGGTTTATGGAAAGGTGATGGATATATTAATATCGACAGGGCGGGTCCAAGGGCAGGATATTCTACCATTTCCTACCAATTATGCCAGCAAATAAAGATGCTATTATTAAGGCAAGGAATTATTCCATCAATTTACATAGATAAAGAAAGAATCAAAGATGGAGTAAATCATAAACTGAGTTATCGTATCCATATTGGTGAACGAGATTCTTTAATTAGATTAGCTAAGTTATTAGGTTATTCCTATGAACCAAAGGTTAGAGGAAAAATATTGACATGGTTAGATGATAATTATTTATATGTGCCAATAACTTCTGTTAAATCTCAGCAATATGATGGAACTGTTTTTAATCTAGAGGTAGAGACAGACCACTCTTTTACTTCTGAAGCTTTTTGTTTGCATAATTGTGGAGATATGCTCGAGCTGCATTTGAGAATTGGCAAAAATAAGGAAGGGAAAGAGATTATTGAGGATATTAAATTCAAAACTCTCGGGTGTGCGGCTGCTATATCCACAAGCAGCATGATTACAGAAATTGCAAAAGGAAAAACAATTGAGGAAGCAATGAAAATTACAAAAGGAGAGGTAGCAGAATCTCTTGACGGTCTGCCGCCAATAAAAATGCACTGTTCAAACCTTGCGGCAGACGCCTTGCATGATGCTTTAAAGAACTATTTGGCCAAAAAACAGCAATAATAGGCTTTTTGCATTTTATTTATTTAAAAAGCCTTGAGGTTTTAGCCAACACAAGCATTTATAATATTCTTGTTTTTATAATTGTATAGCATTTAATGAATGCTAACCATCATTTTTATGCACTTTTTCAAATTGAGGTGATTTTAGTGTCAGACAAGAAACATCATGATAAAAAAAATCAGGAAAAAGCCAAAAAAACCGATGAAAAAATGGTTGAGGCAATTGCAGAGGAGGAGGAATTAAATGAAAAATTACCTTTCCCAAATGCAGTAATTGTAAGGATGATTAGAAAGAATGTCACACCAGGAAAACAGATTAAAGGTGCGGTAAAAAGAGAATTAAATTTGTGGATTGCCGGTTTGATTGAAAAAATTTCAAAAAAAATGGATGCTCATCCATATACTTATGTTGACTACGGCATGTTTAAGGATGCAATAGCAACTTATGAAAAGATGGAAGAGATTGAAAAGGAAAAAGAACGCTTGATAAAATACCTTGAAAAAATCAAGGATGATGTTGAGACATTAGAAAGGGAAATAGATCGGAAGTTCAAGCTGTAACCACCTTTCTCTTTTCTTAAAAAGAAAAGAGAAAGCTAGTTGCACCAAAGAGAAAAGAAAACTAAGAGTATCAAAAAGAAAGAGAATTTTTTTCTCTTTTCTTTTTTATTTTTTCTCGCTGTTTTTTCCACATCATTTTTAAATGGATTTATGCCCCACTATTTCACTGAAGCTCCACGGGTGCGCGGAAGCCGCACCATTTATGGTGCGGAGGAGCGCACCCCTTAAGTATTTTCTTCATTGGGCTTTCGCCTAAAGTCCATTGAACATATCAGAAACCACGGGCTTTAGCCCGTGGAGCTTCACCGGAAATCCACTCTCTCCAAGCCTTTAAGAATAAGAAAGAACCAATTGCTAAAGAGAGCATGGTTGTAGTTCCTGTTGAAAGTTCTAAGATTTTTGTTTCCTCTGAGTTAAATAAAATAGTGGAAGAACTGGTTTCATACAATTCTAATTTGATTATTTTCGGCTTGCCTAATTCAGGAAAAAGTACATTAGTTAAAAGAGTTTGCAGTTTTGATCCCAGATTTAAAACGCTTGAGCATGAGGAGGTTTTATCAGCAGAGGATAATAAGAGGCTTTTAAGAAAATGCAGAAAATTATGGTGCGTTGGGCATCAGTATCCAACTCAGAATCAAAATGTTTCAGCTGATTATTTACAATGGTTTGTTGCAGGAATGGGTTTAGACATTGGCAAATGGGCTATAATAAGGATCCTCTTAATATAAATTTTATTTAATGCACATAATTAAATAAATTTATAAATGTTAGCACACATTGTATTAGTATGAGCAAAACAATTACGCTTTCAATTTCAGATGCAATGTATGCTGACATGCAGGAGTTTAGGGAAATTAATTATTCGGAACTTGCCAGGGAAAGGATTGCAGAATATTTGGCAACTGTGAAAGAGAAGCACGAATATTTTCCCTATGAATTTTTGATTCTGAAGGATTTGATTTTCTCTTCAGATAAAATAATTGAAATCCATGATTTGATTGAAAAGGACAAAACTAGAATGAAAGATCTGTTCTGGGTTTCCAGCATTTTTGACTTGAGTTTGTTTGATAGTTTAGCGAAGTTCTTGCACGTCTTTGCCAAGGCACACCCATTCGAAGATGGTAACAAGAGGACTGCGTTTGTTTGTGTTGATGCATTTCTGCGCCTGAACAGATTTAAGCTAAGAATAAATGCACAGAAAAACAAGACAACAGAAGATGAAAAATTTTTCTGGCAAAATGCCAATCATCAAAAAATGCTTCCGCAAATAAAGCAATTTTTGCAGGAACACATAATTCCCTGTAGAAAACCTTTGATAGTGGAACAAGCGATAAAGGATTCAATAAAAGAAAATCAGCAATTGCTTGAGAATCTGGCAGACTGATTTTTGAATATATTACCTTAGCATTCTGTGCCTGTGTTTTCTTAAGGCAGGTTTCAATGTTTTAGTGGTCGCATACGAATCACAGAGAATATAACCATTTCTTATTTCAAGAATTCTCTTACTTTTTTGGCAATTGCCGAATGCGGATTCCTGAACAGAAAAGCCTCAAGCTGTGTTTCATTATGCGGCCTTCTTTGCATTGAAGCTTTCTCAAAATCAATAATAACCGGCTTATTTTTATTTTTTGAAATCAGGATGTTTGAGCCTTTGCCGGCAAGCTGACCGTGATCTACTTTCGTAGAATCAAGTTTTCTCGCTTGCTTGAATAAATCATCAATAATTTTTTTTAATTCTTTTTTTGCTGAATTTTTTCCAAATTCTTTTTTTCCCGAAATCTTCCAAAGTTCTTTTTTTTCAGGAATTTTTTCAAGCACAAATTCCGCAAAAGTAATTCCTTCGATAAATTCCATCAAAATAATTCTTCCTTCCAAGTCAAACGCAACTAATTTTGGCCCGACTTTCACCGAGTTTGCTACCTTTAAATTTTCAACTTCCTTTTCAACCATGTTTCTTCTTGGAGAATCTGATTTTTCAATCTTCAGGGCGAATTTCTTCCCGTTTTTTTCAACAAGATAAACCTCAGAGCTGTATCCTTTTGCAATTTTCCTGAGTAGTTCAAGATTTTCTTTCTGCAGGAATGAGTTCAACCGTACTTCAATTTTTTGCAGCATATTTTTCACGATATTAATTTTTTATAATACTTTTTTCACACCTTTTGGCGATTTTTTTGCATTTTTGCATTAATAAACTATTTATATGAGTTCATCCTATAAATGTACTATCTTTTAAAATAATATTAATATAAAGAAACTAATTAATAGTTAGTTTCTGATTGGGAGTGAGGGATATGAATAAATTGAATTGGTTATTTGTAGGTGTATTTTTAGTTCTTTTTTTGTCAGCAAGTTTTGCTGCAAATATGAATGCCTCTGTGAATGGTGATTTTTACACCACCGGAACATTGTTTTTTAATGGTGATGTTGACCCTAATTTAAGCTCTGGCAGTTATACTGTTGCAGTTAATGTTTATGATAAAAATTCGCTTTTAACTAATCCATTGGTCCATTCTGCCAACCTCACGACAGATGTTAATGGAATATTCTCCCAAGCCTGGAATGATTTCAATGAAGCAGATTATAATGTTGTTTTTACTGAAGCAACAAATAGTTTAACAAGTACAATGAATTTTACTGTTTCAGCCATAGCGTACACAGACATTAATTTTTTGAATAATGTTTATCCCCCATTTTCATTAAACCAGCAATTCCAGTTTAATCTCCAGCCAAAGACTGTTAATGGCATAGATGTTAATGGTTATGCTGACTTAAACGTCCTGCTTGTTAGTGAATCAGGCTCAATCAGGGATTCTAATCAGGCGGTAAAACAAAGAGCTGATTCCAACAGAACCTATGATATAAATTTTACTGCTTCAGCCATAGGTAACAATTATCTGTTGATAAAAAAAGGTAACATACCTTTACAGTCATTCGGGATTCCGACCTATTCCTATGTTGTTTTTGCCGATCTTTTCGATGATCAAAATAGTTTGAAGGATTCATTCGGCCCAAATACTATTGTATACATTAAAATTAAAGTAACTGATTTTAATGGATCAACACTTTACCTTATTGATAATTATTCAGTTGATGTAAATGTATTATTGCCTTCGGGTTCAGTTCAGCAATTAACTGCAACCTCTTATGGTGGGCAATATATTGCAACGTATACTCCAACAACAGCAGGAAATTATTCAGTAAAGGTAGCTGTTTCTTCCTCAGGCGTAACCCAAAAGACGTCAAGGTCATTTTCAGTAAAATCATACTCTTTGAACATAATGCCTAAAAAGAATGTGAACGCAGGAAAGAAAGAAAAAATGCCCGGGGTATACGGTTTAGATGTAAATGCAACCTTCTCAGTCAGTTTTATTAATCTCAGCAATGGCAAACCTTTGCTTACAAGCAGTTTGGGAAGCAGCGCTTGCAATAAAAGTAATTATTTAATAAAATATAAAAAAGTTAGTGAAGTGGCTTTTACTGCTGTTTCTGCAGGTGACATAAATGTAGGTTCTGCAGAAAATGGCTGTGATTTGAATATCAATACACCATCTTCAGCAGGCACTTATGTATTTGAAATAAATGGCAAGGATTTAAATTTAAGCAATAGTTTGAATTCATTCACAGTTACAACTACCTTGGTTGTGCAGAATTATGTTATCTTTATGGATGCTGTAGATCCAAGCACATTTTCACAAGATCCAAAGAATTCAGGCAAGTTTGATTTCTTCAAGGATGAAAATGTCGGATTCAAACCAACAGTTATTGACTTTAATGCAGATATGCATTCAAGGGTTATCGCAGTAACCGGCATGAGGATTATGACTCCCTCTGGCTTAGTGAATGTTGCATCAACACATTTTACATTTAATGCAGATACGAATTTGCTTAATATGGATGGAAATGCATTTAGCGATGCTAATATCTCAGATGGATTTTTGCCTATTGAATTCACAGTAAATGTTGATTCTAACGGAACTGTGTTTGATGTGAATGGGGTTACTGCTTTTGGAGGCATTAAATATAAGTCAATGTCTATTTCAGTTGTTTTGTACACTAAAAAAGCAGGTGCTATGGCAGTAAAAACACAGGATATGGGTCCAGGTGCTTATAGGGCAAATGAAGAAGAAGTGTGGTTAAGGGTAACTGCCAAGGATGGAAGTGACCAAGCCATAAAATATGCAACAGTCACTCTTACAAAACTTACAAATATGGAAACATTCCAGGCAGTAACCTTAAGCGGTTTGAATACAATTTCAGGGATAACAAATAATTCTGGTGTTTTTAACCTTAATCTCGGGCCATTATCCAGCGGGGGTTATTTTGGTGAATTAAGTGTAATCAAAGGGAGCAGCATTGGAAAAGGCCAGACATTCTTTGTAGTTAAAAAGTATATGGTATTTGGCATGCCTATTCTTTATAATGCAACAGATGATTCTTGTCAGGAATTTTCCCAAATCGGAACAACAAGTGATTTCAATCTGCTATTGATGGTATTTGTGCCAGATCCACAGGAAGCACAGATGGGCATGACACAGATAGCAGATTATACTGTATCAAACAGTGATTTTAGGCTTATAAAGGAAGGCGGTTTGGAGGAATTCAAGGAACCTACTTTTGTAGATATTAGTGCTGATAATTGGACATTTGGAACAGCACCTTCAGCCTGTGCAAATTTAAATTTTCCCCCAGGTGCCTTAGACTTCAATCTTAATATAATTACTGTTCATAAGCCTGTTGACTTTAATTGGGAACCAGGATATTATAGGGTAGGCATTACTACAAACAGCGCAAGCTATGGAATAGATTCTGGTGTTGGTTTTTACATGGTTTCAAAGTTTTCATTCAAGGTTTTGCCAGTAGGCATAAGCAACAAGCAGAGAGGCCTTGATGAGCAAGCAGGGGAAGCAGTAAGCCCTGGTTCTTGGTTTGATTTCAATGTTTTCAGCGGGGCAGATGTTACTATTCAAGTAGCTCTAGCTAAAGAAGATGACTTTATGGAACTGAGCGGAGCAACTAATCTTGATGTTAATCATGGCATTAATCCATTAGCAGGAACTGTTCAATGCGCGGAGGTTACTTGTAATACTGATAATGATGTCAATGCAGACACAATGACTACCTTGAAGGTTAAGATTCCAGCAGGTACTCAAACAGATAATTATTTACTGATAGTAACCGCAACTAATGCTTCTGGTGACAGTTCAGAAAGTGAATTATTCCTGCAGGTTAAAAATTTCAAATTATTAATTCCGACGATTTACAATCTGGAATTCAGGCAGAACAGCACAAGGACTGCTTATGATACTAATGCTTGGAATGATATAAATATGGAGAATGGCGATCAGCCACAATGGTATCCGGCATTTGATTATAATTCAGAAATAACTTATACCCGATGGATTGCTACTAATATTCAGCTTAACGGTGGCTCAACAATAAATGATTGGAATAGATTTGTTTTAGTAAATACTTTAAATGATACAATGTGGATTGACTGGAATGCAGCTGATGATGTGTATGCTGATGGAAATTTCCTAAATGATTATGGGCCATATTCAAAAGCAACATATCTGCCGGCTTTGTCTGATGGCAATATCCCAATAGTGTTTGACATTGCAACTAGGACAAGCAATTCACAATTAAGATATATTGCTTTGCCTAAAAGTGATGTGAATTCAAACAATGATAGATGGGCAGGGACTTATGATGCTGATACAAATTTCTATGTGCCTGTTCTGATAAAAACAATGGCAGATGTGGCAGTAAGCGGGGCAGATGTTAATATTCTAAAAGTATTTAGAATGGTTCCAGGGATGGGAATGCCTCAGGAAATAACTGAAGGAACTGATTGGAATACAACTGGAAGTACAAGTGATGCTAATGGATTGGCTTTCCCGCAGCTTGTTATTGGAAAGACAGGTAATTATATGATACAGGTTTATGTCAAATCAGGAAGCAGCGAGCAATACTTTATGCCTTGGGATGGGCCAATGTTTGCGGTAAATAAATACGATGCAAAATCATGGCTGACTACAAATACCACAGTGACTATTGACAATAATATTTCAATCGCATCTTTAAGAGGCATATACAGTCATGACCTTAATACAAGTTTAACTATTGATCCAGACGGTCCTGGGCCTAGCACTGATAAAAATTATTATTTTGATGATAATATTGGGGTATTCAATGAAACAAATAGAGGCTATGATTTGGATGATGATGGATCGCTTGATGAAAACTGGTATTTCCTGAGGGTAAAGCCAGAATTTAGGCAGTTCTCATCATTTGACATTAATCTAATAGTTGATGATGACCTTAATTTCTGGTTAGCCTTGGGTAATCAAGGAAAACTTTTGGATTATAATGAAAATCCAATTAATGGCGGTTTATGGACTACTGAATTAGGTCATTCAAATGAAGCAATCTTTGCCTCGCCAGGATCAGGCGGATGCATAGGTGATTACAATACATTAGTAACAGCAAATGATCCTTATTTAAATTATGAAAATGATTGCATAACCTATGAAGCTTTATGGGACTTCCATGAAAACGATACTAATGTTGTGGATAATAATACGCAGCTCTATAAGCTCATAGATTATAGGTATGATGTATTTGGATTAGATGCACAAAATAGCTGGGCAGTATGGATTGACAAAAATCAGGGATTTAATGCAAGCACTGATACAAATGCATATGCTCTTGTTAAAGTAAGGAATGAGAATCAGCAATTAGTATTAATTAATGGTACTGCGACAGCGCAGCTTATAAAAAGAGTTATGATGCCGCAAGGCTTTGAAGATTTCAGGCCTGTTGGTTCAGTTCAGACGGCAAGTATTACTAATGGTATTGCAAGGATTAATCTTGGCACATTAAGCAGCCTTGATGCTAACACAAAATATAGTGCAGAGCTTACTCTAACATTAGGGGCGAATCAGCAGAATGTGTTTATGGAGTTTTGGTCGAGATAATAAAATTGGTGTGGTGAAATAGGATGAATAGAGTTATCTTAGCAGTTTTATTTTTTGGGTTGGTAATACCTAATGTTTTTGGGGCTTCTCTGTCCCTGACCTTAGGGTCATTATCTTCAGTATATGAAGGGCAATCTGTTACGCTTAGTGCTACTGTGCAGGCAATTGGCGGTTCAGTAAGCAACACAGATATGCAGCTAGGTACATTGCCTTCAGGCCTTAGTACAAGCGATAGTTTGCTGCAAAATGTTGGTACATTAAGTGCAGGAGGTTCATCTGCCAAGACTTGGGGTATTACTGCAAATACCGCAGGAACATATACTTTAACTGTAACTGCAACCGGGGACAGTGTAAGTACTGTAACTTCAAATGCAACATTAGCAGTAACAGCCGCACCTTTTGTAAGCGTCTCAAATCTGAGCTGTGGCAGTTCTTCTGTTACTAAAGATAATAATGTTACTATTTCATATCAACTCCAAAATAGCGGAGGAACCTCAACAACAATAACAAATGATTTGTCCTATGATTCATCTTATTTTACCTTAGTGCAGGGTTCAGATCCTTCATCTTTTGATTTAAATGCCGGTGCAAGTACAAGCGCAACATGGAAGCTTAAAGCTATTGCATGTGCATCAAAAACAATAACAATTGCAATATCTACCTTAAATAATGATCCTGAAGATCAGTCATGCACTTACACAATAAGCGGATGCCCTTCTACAACACCTGAAGGAGCAACATCTGGTCCCTCAATACTCGGAAAATTAGGAGGGGAAGTTACAACAGCGGCAGAAGAAAAACTGACAACAGTTTTGGAAGAATCTATCTCAGGAACTCTTACCCTTGAAGATATTGCGCAGATTTTAGGAGATGTTGATTTGGATTATGATGCAGAACAAATTCTTGCATTGAATAAAGATTTAGAATTTACTAGAGAAATATCTGTTGATAAGATTGATAAAAATGGAAAAATAGAATATCTCAGCACAATTAGTTTAGTAATCACCAATGCATCAGGAAAATTTTTACAAAATATTAAGATAATAGAAAATATTCCAAAAGAAGTAATAGGCTCAGCATCATTAATTAATTCTGATTATGAATTTGATGTTTTGAAAGAAGATCCGGTTATTCAATTTACTTTAGATGAATTGCCTTCAGATTATTCTGAAATAATTACTTACACAACAAATAATGAATTAAAAAAAGAGAATCTTGCTTCATGGACTTCTTCTCCATTTATTTTGGAATTTCAGGAGCAGAGTTTGTGTGCAGGTGTTTCCTGTAAAAATCTTTCCTGTAAAGAAAATCTTGGCTGCAATGAATTAACCGGAAAGTGCGATTATGATAATTTGACAGATGGCATATCTTGCGGTGAGAATAAACTATGTAAAGCAGGAAAATGTGTTGCAAAAGAAGAAGCAGGGCAAGTAACAGGGGCAACAACAGCTGAAGAAGGCACAAAAACTCAGCCAGATTATACTTTAGTTTATGGCATTATTGGGCTAGCGATTATTTTAGGAATTGCTTATTATTTCACAAGAAAGAAGAAAAAATAGTGACTTTTGGCTTTTTTGGTGCAATTTTCGGAATTGCACCAATTCCTTTTTAAATTTAATTTTAGCTTATATAGTATAATTACTTGTTTTAAAAATAAATATTATGATTGAAAATTCTGTTTATGGGAGGTAGATATAATGGCAGATCAAAGACAACAACCTGTAATCTTTCTTACCGAAGGTACAAAAAGAACCAGAGGAAGAGATGCACAGCAGGTAAATATAATGATTGCAAAGGCAGTGGCCGATGCAATAAAATCTACTTTAGGTCCGAAAGGAATGGACAAGATGATTGTGGATGAATTAGGAGATATAACCATCAGCAATGATGGTGCAACCATATTGCAGGAAATGAGCATTGAGCATCCTGTTGGAAAGATGATGGTTGAATTAGCAAAAACACAGGATTTAGAAGTAGGGGATGGCACAACAACTGCAGTTGTTTTAGCTGGTGAATTGCTTGATAAAGCAGGAAAATTGCTTGAAGATAGCATACATCCTACTGTTGTTGTAAAAGGATACAAGATGGCAGCAACAAAATGCAATGAAATACTTGATAAGATTGGGGATAAGATTGACAGGAATGACCGCAAGGAATTAGTCCAAATAGCATTAACTACAATGACCGGTAAAAGTGCAGAGACAGAAGAAAATTTAGCTGATTTATGTGTTGATGCAGTTTTGCAAGTTGTAGTGGAAGACGGAACTACTTTAACAATTGATAAAGACCACATAAAAGTAGAAAAGAAGGAAGGCGGATTAGTTGGAGACAGTGAATTAATTAAGGGAGTGGTAATTGACAAGGAAGTAGTGCATTCAGGCATGCCTAAAAAAATTGAAAATGCTAAAATAGCCTTGGTTGATGTTGCTTTGGAAATAAAAGAAACAGAAACAGATGCGGAAATTTCAATAAATGATCCCTCACAATTACAGGCTTTCATTGAGAAAGAAGAAAGTATGTTGAAAGATATGGCTGACAAGGTAAAGAAAAGCGGGGCAAATGTTTTATTCACACAAAAAGGCATTGATGATTTGGCTCAGCATTTCTTGGCAAAAGCAGGAGTATTATCTGTTCGCAGGGTTAAGAAATCCGATATGGATCAATTAGCAAGGGCAACAGGCGCCAGCATAATCACAAGATTAGATGATTTATCTAAAGAGGATTTAGGTTATGCAAAAATAGTGCAGGAAAAGAAAGTTGCTAATGAAGCAATGGTGTTTGTTGAAGGATGCAAAAATCCAAAAGCAGTCACTCTTTTCATTAGAGGAGGATCAGAACATATAATAGATGAGATTGAAAGAGCAGTAAATGATGCCTTAGGAACAGTTGCTGCTGCAATAAAATATAAGAGAGTTGTTGCAGGCGGCGGAAGCACAGAAATGGAACTTTCGGTGCAATTAAGGGATTATGCCAAGAATATTGGGGGCAGAGAACAATTGGCAATAGAAGCATTTGCTGATGCTCTGGAAATAATCCCAAGAACTTTGGCAGAAACCGCAGGAATGGATCCAATCGATTCTCTTGTTGAATTAAGGGCAAGGCATTCTGAGGGAAAAGGAGACAATAAATACCTTGGAGTGAATGTTTTCAAATCAAAGATTACTGATATGAAAAAAGAGCAGGTAATAGAGCCTTTGAGGGTAAAATACCAGGCAATTAATTCAGCAGCAGAGGTAGCGGAAATGATTCTGAGAATTGATGATATAATCGCAGGGTCAAGCAAAGGCCATATGCCCCAAGGAATGCCTCCAGGGATGGGCGGCATGGGTGGCATGGAAGGAATGGAGTAAAAGCCTTTTTCCATTTAAATTCCAAATGGAATTTAAAGGACCCTTAAAATCAAAAAGATTTTAAGTGGTCTTTTTTTAAAAGAAAACGGCTTTTAGAACCCTAAAAGAAAACTCTAAAAGCTTTTTAAGTAAAGGTTGCATTTTGCAACCTTCTATTTTATTTTTTAATATTTTCTTATTTTTTTGAAAATCTGCTATGTGAAAGATTTAAAAATAAGGAATACCTTTTAATACTGAGGTGGTTTTATTGATTGATTTATTGCAGGGCCTGGGTAATACCCTTTGGCTTGCATTAGAAAAGCTTGGCAAATCATTTGTTGAATTAGTTCCTAATTTGGTAGGAGCAATAATTATTGTCCTTATTGGTTGGATTATAGGTAAGATCATAAAAAAGATTCTTGTAACGTTAATCCAGCAGACTAAGATTGATGAATGGGTTGAAGAGCAGAATCTAACCGCAGCTATTGGAGGGCATAAGATTTCAAATATTATTGGAAGCTTCCTCAAATGGTATATTATTGCAATATTCTTAATCCAAGCAGTAAATACCTTCCAGCTTACAGTATTGCAAGAATTCTTGACAATATTTGCATACTTCATTCCACAATTAATTGTGGCTTTGCTTGTTTTGCTTGTAGGTCTTTTGATTGGAAGATATGTGCGCAATATTGTTGAATCAACAACCTATCTGCACAAGAGAACAATAGGGATTATTGCTGAGGTAATAATCATCTATGTTGCAATTGTCATGGGTTTAGATACAATTCAAGGAATAGATGTAACAATATTATTGGATGCATTCAGAATTGCATTATTAGCATTTACTTTAACAATTGCAATAATTGTTGGTATAACCCTTGGATTTGCATTCAAGGATGATGCTAAAGATCTGATCTCAGAAATCAAGAAAAAGGCTAAATAAAGGGATTTTCCCTTTATTTTTTCTTTTTTTATTATACTTAATCTATTTAAATATTATTACATAGTTGAGTTATTTATCCAAAGTTTTCTTTTGGACTCTAAAAGACTTTTCTTTTAGCAAAAGAAAAGGCTTTTGGGCGTGTAGCTCAGTCTGGCAGAGCAATGGTCTTATAAAAACCCTTTTCTCTTTTTTCTAAAAAGAGAAAAGCCTTTTATGGTTTACCCGGCAAAGTCAAAGACTTTGCATGGCCCTTTCAAACCAATGGTTTGAAATGGGAAGAGAAAAACTGAAAAACTAAAAAGGAATGTTTGAAGAACGCCATCGGTCAGCGGTTCAAATCCGCTCATGCCCAATAGCGCCTTTTTCTTTCTTTTACAAAGAAAGAAAAATGCCCTAGGGTCGAAAAAGAAAGAAATTAACTAAGAAAAGAAACGTTTATGAACAGACCTTGTAAAACTATTAGTTTTACAGGTCCTTTCAAGCTCCGCTTGAAATGGAAAGAAAAAACTCAAGAAAAGAAACGTTTGTGAAAGAAAAGAAAAAATTAAGAAAGAAACTAAAAAAAGATGATTTTTATGGCAAGAGGACCAAGCAGGATAAGAAGGTCAGCAGGGAGAAAATCTTCATTTATGCGGCCTTTACCTCGAGCTCCCCCTATAGAACCTGAATTTGGCACCCGTGAATATGAAACCAGGTGTGCTGAGAGGGCAAGAGGGGCAGCAATGCAGAGTGATACTGAAGAGGCAAGGTACTGGCAGGAATTAGCTGATGCTTCAAGAAGGAGAAGAGACAAGGGATAAATGATTTATATGTCTGCATTTGTTAGAAAACTACAAGGAAGAACCCCAAGAGCATCTTCAAGACGCAAAAGCAGTAGAATATTCCCTGCAAGAAAAGCAGCAGTAGTAAGACCTTCTAAGACAAAAGGCCCGCCAAGGTTTGGCACATTAGTATTTGAACAACTTTGCAGGGATGTTGCCACTGGTTTTTTTGCATCAGGAAAAGGAAGAGCCGGCAAGGGGTGGTTAGGTGAAGCAAGGGCCTCAAGAAGGCGCAGGCTGGGTTTAGATAAAAAATAATTTTAAAATTAATGATTAAATTTTTGATTTGTGGTAATTGATTTTTATTTTGTGATTTTATGGCTGAAACATTGCAAGAATATAATCTTGAGAAAGAAAAGGAGATACTTGAATTCTGGAAAAAGAATAAAATTCCGGAAAAGGTAAAAGAATTATCTTCAAAAAATAAAAAAAATTACTATTTTATGGATGGCCCACCATATGCAACAGGCCATATTCATATGGGCACAGCATTAAACAAAATCCTTAAGGATATTGCAATACGCTCAAAAAGAATGCAAGGGCATAATGTTTTTTGCAGGGCAGGATATGACACACATGGATTGCCTATTGAACACAAGGTTGAGAAAGAATTAGGCATAAAAAATAAACAAGAAATTGAAGAATTCGGGGTTCAGAAATTTGTTGATGCCTGCAGGAAATTCGCAACAGAGCATATTGACACAATGAATGCTGAATTTTTAAATTTAGGTGCTTGGTTAGATTTCTCAAATCCTTATCTGACACTTTCAAATGAATATATTGAAGCAATCTGGTGGACATTCAAAAAAGCAGAGGAAAAAGGCCTTTTATTTTTGGGAAAATACCCTATCCATGCATGCCCTAGATGCGCTACTGCTGTTGCTTATAATGAAATTGAGTATGTGAAGCAAACTGATACTGCGGTTTATGTTAAATTTCCAGTAAAGGGAAAAGAAAATACTTATTTATTAATTTGGACTACTACTCCCTGGACATTGCCTGCTAATGCCGGAGTAATGGTTCATCCTAAATTTGAATATGCTGATATAAAATTAAGCAATTCTGAACATTGGATAATTGCAAAGGAAAAAGTTCAGGAATTAATGAAGATATTGGAAGCAGGATACACAATTGAAAAGATTTATTTAGGCAAGGATTTGGAAGGCTGGAAATATGAAAATCCTCTGCTCAAGCACATGAAAATGCCAAAATATGAAAATGCTTATCGCGTAATTTTATCAGAAAGATATGTTAATTTGGAAGAAGGAACAGGCTTAGTACATACTGCGCCTGGACATGGTAAAGAGGATTATGATGCAGGAATAAAAGCAAAGCTGCCAGTTATATGCCCTGTTTCATTAGATGGCAGATTAGATGAAACAACAGGAAAGTATGCAAATGGAGTTGCCCGCGTAATTGATAAAGAAATTGTAAAAGATTTGGAAGATGAAAATCTGCTTATTTACAAGCACCATTATACACATGATTATCCAGTATGCTGGAGATGTAAAACACCTTTGCTGATGATTTCATCTGAACAATGGTTCTTCAAGATTGAAGATATAAGAAACAAATTGATTGATGAAAATAAAACAGTTATATGGGTTCCTGCTTGGATGAAAGACAGGATGCATAATTGGCTTGAATCATTAGGTAACTGGCCAATTTCAAGGGAAAGATATTGGGGAACTCCTTTGCCTATTTGGATTTGCGAGAATGAAAAATGCAAATCAAGAAAGGTTTTAGGATCTGTTGAAGAATTAAAGAAAGAATCCGGATTGAAAGAAATAAAGGATTTGCATAAGCCATTTATTGATTCTGTTTTATTGAAATGCAAATGCGGGGCAAAAATGAAAAGAATTTCGC
>Ga0066637_10000907_pt1 | contig 18650 bp, 19 predicted proteins | sample CryGeyCG2014_020_FD_62737 | JGI IMG/M metagenome (GOLD analysis project Ga0066637, IMG submission 62737) | Groundwater microbial communities from aquifer - Crystal Geyser CG08_land_8/20/14_0.20 | ecosystem: Environmental > Aquatic > Deep subsurface > Groundwater | place: USA: Utah: Grand County...
GGTGAAGTAGTATTTTGGCGTGTGGAAGTCCCTGTGCGCGATGTCAATCGTGACACCGCGTTCGCGCTCTTCCTTGAGCTGGTCCATTGCGAAAGCGAACTCGAAAGTCGCCTTGCCTACTTTTGCAGCTTCCTCCTTGAGCTTGCGCAAGTCGTTCTCGCTCAACGCGCCCGTGTCGTACAGCACGCGGCCCACGAGCGTGGACTTTCCGTGGTCGACGTGGCCCACGAAAATCAAATTCAAGTGCGGTTTTTCAGCCATTTCCCCATACCTCCTTTAATGCCAACGCGCCACGTGCCCCATTGCTGGGCGCGCCTATCACAAATAGCCATGATGAGCCTCTCTGCTATTTCGCTGTCATAATTAAGTCGCGAACTGTTTTTAAACGCTTCGAGGAAGGGCGCGGGAGAAGCTGAACGAGCGCGAAAAACCGTGGGAAGCGCAAGGAAAGCGTAAAATAGCCCCGCGCCGACAACATTAAAGATGATTGAGGAAATCGCGGCGATAGTCGCCATCGCGTTCGTGCTCAGCGTGTTCGACGACTTGGCCGCGTCCATAACTTCCTACTTTTCCGAACTAGACGGCGCGGTCGGCGCGGTCCTGGTGCTCGGCGCCGCCTGGCTGCTCATGGGGTGCGTCACGCAAACGCCCGCCGAATTGTGCGCGGGAGTAAACTGCGTCAATTACACCATAAGCGCGAGCATTCCGCCAATTCCCTCCATTCCAGGCGTAATACCCGAACCAACTCCCTCGCCAATGCCTTCGCCTTTCACGCAACCGTCGCCCCTGCTTGAATTCTACGGCTCCGCCGACTCAGTCAAGCTCGGCAGCAGCCTTGCCGCGGACGGGCGCTTCGATTTCGGGTCGAACTCGGAGAACCTGAGCCGCGCGGAAATAACGCTGCTAGAGGATGGCGCGCAGCTGGCTGGCTACAACGTTTCCAACGGCGCGAACGGCTTGGATTTCGCCATGCCCACTGCCGCAATTGTCGGCCGCGCGGTAGGGAACCACGTTGCCGAGCTGTCGGCGCGGATTTTTTACGCGAACGGCTCGGATTACGGCAGCCTTTCGCAGGCATTCCGCTTCACGGTCCACCCGCTGGAATACTACCAGAACGAGCAGGAGGCGTACGCGGTGAACGCGTCGAGCAAGGCCGCGCAGTCGTTCACGCTCGAAAACGCCGTGGAAGTGACGCGCATTGGGGTTTACGGAGTCAAGGGCACGGGCGACGCGCTGCAGATAGAGTTGTGCCCGGACTTGACGGGCGCGCCCGGCGTGCCGATAGTTTGGAACAATCAGGACGACTCAGGCGCGCCGGCGCAGCCCGCCTGGTATTCCATCGGCTTCAACGCCACGCTCGCTCCCGGAAAATACTGGATTGTCGTTACAACGCAGGGCAGCTTCGACTGGTTCGCGGACTTGTACGGCGAAAACGCCGGCAGCGACTCGATTTACCGTTACAACGGCGACTGGCTCAGTCAAACGCGCGACAAGTTCTTCAAGGTCGCGTGATGCAATGGGCGAGGGTTACATCAAAATCGTCAGCAAAAGGGGACTCGGCAACATCCACAGGGTAATCCAGAACCAGCTCGCGGACTACGCGACCGAACGGCCTTATCTCGCCGAAGGCCAAGGCGAGGCCAGATACGTCGAACTCTTCAAGTACGTCATAGCCGGCCAAGGGCTGCTGCGCCAGCCCGAGGAGAATGTGCTCGCGGAACTGCTCAGGCACGCGGGCAAAAACGGCATTGAGCTCGCCTATCTGGCGGACAAGGCCAAACTTGAGCAAACCTTGTTGGACCTCAAATACGAAATCAGGGCGTAGCCAGCGCAATCTCCATGCGCTCCTTGCCCGAACCGATGTTCTTGCGCTTCAACGCCAAAACTCCGATTTCCTTCGTATCGCGAACGTGCGTGCCCCCGCACGGCATCGTCCACTCGCCGCACTCCCACAGGCGGCGGCCCGGTTTTTCAGCGTCTTCGTAAGTCCTGATTTCATGCGCTTCCGCAATGAACGCGTTCAGCTCGGGCTCAAGCGCGGCTAGAACGGGAGAAATGGATTCGGGATGCTCGAAGTCAACGCGCGCCTTTTCCTCGGTGATGTTGGACCCGATTAGCTTCTTGTCGCCGATTTTTTGGAACAAAAGCATGGCGGCAATGTGCGCCGCCGAGTGCAGGCGCATGATTTTGAAACGCTTCGGCCAGTCAATCGTGACGGTTACGGCATCGCCTTCCTTGAGCGCAGGCTCAGCGGGAAAAACATGCACAATTTCATTTGCTTCTTTCTCCTCAATCAGTTCCGCGAGTTGCACGCCGTTTATGAACGCCGTGTCGCTTTGCTGTCCGCCGCTGAACGCGAACGCAACGGTTTGGTCGAGGTAAGCCTTGTTGCCGTCAACGCGCGTTACCGTCGCGGCGCACTCGGCTAAATACGCGTCCTTCCAGAACAGTTTTTCAGTTGCCATTTTGCCGAAAAAACGTTCGCGGGCAAGTTATAAATACCGCGGCTGCGAGATTAATGGCAGTGAAAGGACGATGATGGGCGGTTTGCTTCATTGACGGTTTATTGACGCGCGCCTACTCTGAGTTCCGTTCGTTTTCACGTTTTTCCAACGCCCCCAGCTTGGGGCATAATTAGTCAGAATGGCGCGGATGGTGTAGCCTGGTCAGCATCAGGGATTGTGGATCCCTTGACCCGAGTTCAAATCTCGGTCCGCGCCCTTTCCTTTTAATTAGTAGTGCGCAGTGAAGGTTTTGCGTTATGAAAATGGATTTGTCGCCCGTGCGCGGCTGCAGGGATTTCCTGCCTGAGGAAAAAATCAGGCGCGACTGGATAGTTGCCGCGCTCAAGCGCGCGTTCGAGGCTTACGGGTTCAACCCGCTCGAAACGCCCGCGCTCGAGAACATGGAAATCCTGGGAAGCAAGTACGCCGGCGGCGCCGAAATACTCAAGGAGACTTACAAGCTCACGGACCAGGGAAAGCGCGAGCTGGGCTTGCGTTACGACTTGACGGTGCCGTTGTGCCGCGTCGTTGCTTCAAACAGCCGCATGGCGATGCCGTTCAAGCGCTACCAAATCGCGGCAGTGTGGCGCGACGGCCCCGTCAAGCTGGGGCGTTACCGCGAGTTCGTGCAGTGCGACGTTGACACGATAGGCGTTGCGGGCATGCAGGCGGACGCCGAAATGGCTGCGGTTGCGTTCGACGCGTTCAACGCGCTGGGCTTGAAGGCGGAAATGCGGGTGAACAACCGCAAGCTGCTGAATGCCCTGCTGGAAAGGCAAGGCGTGCCAAAGAGCAAGGAAGCCGAAATCATCCTCGCAATCGACAAAATCGAAAAGGTCGGCGAACAGGCGGTGCTTGAAGAGCTGCAGGAGCGCGGCTTGGACGCGAAAACCGCGGTTGCAGTGCTGAAAGAGTTCAAGGAGCTGGACGCGCTCGACAACGAAAAACTGCTGAAGCGCGTTGACGGGTTGGAAGGCGCAACCGAATTGAAAGAGTTTCTTGTTTTCGCAAAGGCGATGGGCGTGCCCGCGCAATTCGTCAAATTGCAGGCGAGCCTGGCGCGCGGGCTCTCGTATTACACTGGCACGGTTTTCGAGGTGTTCGCGAAAGACGGGCAAATCAAATCCAGCCTCGCGGCGGGCGGACGGTATGATGAATTGGTGGGCTCGTTCGCCGGGCGCGGAAAAATCCCGGCCGTTGGAATCTCGTTCGGCTTGGACGTGATTGGCGAGGCGTTGAAGGCGGTTGCGAACGAAGCGAAAAAAAGCGTTGCAACGGTTTTGGTGGCGCCGATAAGCGACTCCAACCTTGCCAAAGCACTGGCGGTTGCAGCCGCGTTCCGCGACGCGGGAGTGAACGCTTTGGTGGACTTCAACGGCAGGAGCCCGTCCAAGAACATCGAATGGGCGAACAAGCAGGGCATTCCCTTCGTCGCGTTCGTGGGCGACGAGGAAGCCAAGCTGGGGAAAGTAAATCTCAAGGACTTGGCGACGGGCAGGGAAGAACTATTGGATGCAAAGGAAGCGGCGAAGAAAATGCGCGCGGTAGCGGGCAAAGCGGACGATTGTCGTAAGTAAAAACGTTTTTTAACGGTGCGACCCAAGGGTTTAACGCGATGGCTTACTCGAATTGCGGAATGATTATCATCCCGCGTTTTTGTTAGCCGCGCAAAAAACTCCTTTTCAAATTCCGGTGGTTTTCGCGTGGAACAGTACGACTCCAAGAAGATAGAAGGCGAGGCTCACTCGCTCTGGAAGGAAAAGCAGATTCCCCAGAGCCTGCACAAGCACCGCGAGGGCGCCAAAAAATTCTTTTTGCTGGACGGGCCGCCCTACATCAACGGCCTGCCGCACGTCGGCCACGTCAAGACCACGGCGTGCAAGGACGTCTGGACGCGCTACAAGTACATGCAAGGCTTCGATTGCTTCATGCAGCCCGGCTTCGACTGCCACGGCCTGCCCGTCGAGGTGGTGGTGCAAAAGGAGCTGGGCGTGCACACGAAGAAGGACATCGAGCGCATCGGAATCGACAAGTTCGACGCGGCGTGCCTCCAGAAAATCCTCAACAACGAAAAGATATGGATGGACTACTACGACAAGCTGGGCGCGTGGCGCGCGTACTTCGAGCCGTACTTCACTTACAAGAATTATTACATCGAGAGCGCGTGGTGGACCATAAAGCGCCTGCACGAGCACGGCATGCTGCGGCAGGGCGAGACGCCCACGCACTGGTGCCCGGAATGCGAAACCGTGCTGAGCGGCTACGAGGTCAGCGACTCGTACAAAGACGTGGCGGACCCGTCGGTTTACCTCAAGTTCAAGCTCAAGGGAACGGAAAACGAGTACCTGCTGGTTTGGACGACCACGCCGTGGACGCTCCCCGCCAACGTGGCGCTGTTCGTGCACCCCAAGGAGAAGTACGTCAAGGCGAAAGTCGGCAACGACGTTTTCATTCTCGCAAAGAAGCTCGTCGAGCGCGTGCTAAAGGAAAAAGTCGGCGTCGAATACGAAATCGTCGGCGAGCTCGACGGCTCTGCACTCGAAGGAAAGGAATACGAGCCCTTGGTCGACGTTGACCAGCAGAAGGCGCTGGGAGCCAAGGCGCACCGCGTTTACGCGAGCGTGCCCATCATGGCGCACAAGAAGTACAAGAAGCACAAGCAGACGAACGAGGGCGCGGAAGAATTCGAGGAGTTCGTGACCATGGAGGACGGCACGGGAATCGTGCACTGCGCGCCCGGCCACGGCTCGACGGACTATTACGTCGGCGTGCACTACGGGTTGCCCGCGGTCTCCCCGGTTGACGAACAGGGCCGCTTCACCGCAAAGGCTAACGGCTTCGCGGGAAAATTCGTGAAGGACGCGGACAAGGACATAGTCGAATGGCTCGACCGGCACGGCAAGCTCTTGTTCACTGAAAAGATAACGCACTCCTACCCGCTGTGCTGGCGGTGCAAGACGCCCCTGATTTTCCGCATGAGCAAGCAGTGGTACCTGACGGTGGACTACGTCAAGGACAAGATGCTCAAGGCGAACGAGGAGACCAGGTGGATGCCCGCGTTCGGCAAGGACGCGTTCAGGAACTGGCTGGAGAACAGCACGGACTGGTGCATCTCGCGCCAGCGCTATTGGGCGATCCCGATGCCCATCTGGCAGTGCGCCGCCTGCGGCCGCTACGAGGTAATCGGGAGCGTTGACGAGCTCGAAGGCAAGGCGCTCCGCGAAATCGGAACCCTTGACGACCTGCACAGGCACTCGATTGACAAAATCCAGCTGCGCTGCCCGCACTGCAAGGGCAAAATGAGCCGCGTGCCCGACGTGTTCGACGTGTGGTTCGACTCGGGAATCGCGCCTTGGGCGTCGCTGGGCTACCCGCACCAGAACAAGGAACTGTTTGAGTCAATGTTCCCGATGGACTTGATCAACGAGTCGCAGGACCAAATCCGCGGCTGGTTTTACACGCTTTTGTTCGCGGCCATGGCAACGCACGAAAAGCCCGCGTTCAAGAGCGTGGCGATGATGGGCTGGGTCGTCGACGAGAAAGGCGAAAAAATGAGCAAAAGCCAGGGCAACGTGATTTGGGCAAACGACGGCATCGAAGCCATCGGCGCCGACGCGATACGCCTTTACTACTGCTGGGAAATCGCGCCGTGGGACGTCCAAAAATTCTCGCCCAACACCGCCAAGGAAGTCGGCCGCGCGCTCAACGTGTATTGGAACACCTTCCAATTCTACGAGACTTACAAGCCGCACGGCTTCAAGCCGAACCCCGCGTTCAAGCCGGGCCGCGTCGAGGACAAGTGGATAATCTCGCGCGCAAACACGGTGGCCGGCCAAGTTGCAGGCCACCTGGAAAACTTCGAGTTCCACCTGGCGGGGCGCAAGCTCATGGAATTCATTTTGGACGACTACTCGCGCTGGTTCGTCAAGCTCGCGCGCGACCGCATGGCTGCGGGCGACGCCGAGGCGACGGAAACCATGCGCTACTGCCTTGACCGCGCCACCCGGCTGCTCGCACCGATTTGCCCGTTCGTCACGGAGAAGGTATACGCGGGAATCGGCGGCGCGATGGAAAGCGTGCACTTCGAGAATTATCCGTCAGCAGACGAGGCGCTGCGCGACGAGAAGCTCGAGGAGCTGATGGCGTTCTGCCAGCGCGCCACCGAGGCTGCGCTCGCGCTCCGCAAGGACCGCAACCGCAAGCTCCGCTGGCCGGTTAAAAAGATAACGGTTTCCGGAGAGAAGGCGCAGGAGGCGGTCAAGTCGCTGGGCAAAGTGCTCGCGGCGGCGAACAACGCGCTCGTTGTTGAAGCGTCGGCGAAGCCGCTTGCAGGCGGCAAGGAGTTCGACGGCGGGTCCGTAGACGTCGATGTCACGCTGGACGCTGAAGTCAAGCGTTTGGCGCTCGTGCGCGAAGTCGCCAGGGCGGTGCAGGCGTCGCGCAAGGAGAACGGCTTCAGCGTTTCCGACCGCATAGCCGTCGAGTACGACGGCGCGGAACTGGAAGGGCTGGCCGGCGAAGTCGGCGCGACGGAAGCCAAGCGCGTGAAAACGCCGAAGGGCGAACACCGCGTGGAAGTCAAAATCGAGGAATTGGGCGCAGCCGTCACCGTGGCTTATTCCAAGGCAAACGCATTAAAGCGCTCGGCGAATGACAAGGGTTGATTTGCTATGGCGCTCTTTGAATTGTTGGTCGTCGAGGGATTCCGCATCCTGCTTGCGGTCCTGCTCGCGGTAATCGCGCAGTACTTCGCGTTGAAAGTCTTCGACCGCCTGACGCCCGGCATGAGCAACCTGAAGGAAGTCCGCCAAGGCAACGCGGCGGTCGGCATACTCGTAGGCGCCGTGATTTTGAGCGTCGCGATAATAGTGGCCGAGCAGCTGGAAACCGTGATAATCCCCCTCCAGCCCGGCGAGTGGCTCGAGTTCGCGACGGACTACGCCAGCCTGCTGCTTGCCGTGGGCTTCACCATAGTGGTGCAGGCGATGGCGTACTGGCTCATGGCGCGCATACTGCGCCGCGGATTCAACACGACGGCGGAAATAAAGAGGGGCAACGTGGCGGTCGCGCTGCTGTACGGCGCGCTGTTGTACTCGGTCACGATAATCATCCAGGCGGGCCTGCCGAAGGCGTGAGCGAAAAATGGACAACAAGAAAACCGAAAACTTTTCCGAATGGTATCTGGAGCTCGTGCAGAAAGCCGAGCTGATGGATTACGCGCCGGTGCAGGGCACCATGGCGATACGCCCGCGCGCGTACTTCGTGTGGGAGCAAATCCAGCGTTTTTTGGACTGCCGCTTCAAGGAGGCGGGGGTGCAGAACGCTTACTTCCCTATGTTCGTGCCCGAGTCGCTCCTCAAGAAGGAGGCGGAGCACTTCGCGGGCTTCGTGCCCGAAGTCGCGTGGGTGACGCACGGCGGCAACGAACAGCTGGGCGAACGCCTCGCCTTGCGCCCCACGAGCGAAACCATAATGTACACGATGTACTCGAAGTGGGTCTCGTCGCACCGCGACCTGCCGCTCAAGCTCAACCAGTGGTGCAACATAATCCGCTGGGACACGAAAACTTTGAAGCCTTTTCTCCGCACGCGCGAGTTCCTGTGGCAGGAGGGGCACACCGCGCACGCCACCAAGCAGGAGGCGGACGGGCAGGTAAAACAGGCGCTGGACTGGTACAGGCAAGTCTGCGAAGAGCTTCTGGCGATTCCAGTGCTGCAGGGCAAAAAGACGGACGCGGAAAAATTCCCGGGCGCGGATTACACAACAACCATTGAAGCCATCATGCCGGACGGCAAGGCGCTGCAATGCGGGACCAGCCACCAGCTGGGCCAAAATTTCGCGAAAATCTTCAACATCAGGTACAAGACGGAATCCGGCGGCGAGGAGTACGCCTGGCAGACTTCGTGGGGCGTCTCCACGCGGCTGATAGGCGCGGTGGCCATGCTTCACGGCGACGACCGCGGGCTCGTGCTGCCCCCGAAAATCGCGCCGCTGCAAGTCGTGATAATACCCATTTACAAGACCGAAGAGGACAAGGCGCTCACAACGCTCGCGAGCCAGAGGCACGCGGTCGCGCTGCAAGCCGCGGGATTGAGCGTACTCGTGGACGACAGCGACAGGACGCCGGGCTGGAAGTTCAACGAGTGGGAACTGAAGGGCGTGCCCGTGCGCATCGAAATCGGCGTCAAGGATTTGGCGAAAACGGGCGCGACCATAGCGCGCCGCGACACCGGGTTCAAGGAATTCTACATTGACGACGCGGTGCTGGAAAAAGTCAAGTCGCTCATGGACGAAATCCAGGAAAACCTGCTGCAAAAGGCGCGCCTGTTCGCGCAGGAGCACACGCACGCGGTCGAGAATCTGGAAGAGCTGCGCGAGGCGCTGGAAATAAGGAAGGGCTTCGCGAAAGCCGCGTGGTGCGGCGACCCGCGCTGCGAGGAGGCAGTGAAGGAAGAAACGGGCGCGACGATAAGGCTGGTGCCGTTCGACTCGAAGGAAGGCGGCAAGTGCGTTTACTGCGGCAAGCGCGGAAAGGAAACCGTCTACTTGGCGAAGAGCTACTGAATTATTGCGGCGGGTGCTCGAGCTTCGCGCCGCCGCTGCGGCGCTTTTCCTCGAACTCGCGTTTCATGTCGCCCACGTAGCCCTGCGGGCCGAACTCGTTGGAAAAGTGCTCCAACAGCTTCCTGCCAGTCGGCGAACGGCATTTTATCGTGACGACGGTGTGGTTCACGCCGCCGTAATTTAGGCCTTTGGTCAGCTCGGTTTCGAAGTGGTTGCCGAACTCGTCGTTAACGAAGCCGTGGCGTTGCACCAATTCCGTCAGCGCGTCTTGCAGCCGCCCGTGGCTGACGGGTCCGAACCTCTTGAAAATCAGAAGCACGTCGTGGCCGTTGAAAGAGCCGGAAACGGGCTCCAAACCGTGGCGCTTGACCAGCAGTTCGGCCAGCTCTTGCGGCACTCACTCGCCTTTTTGCTTGGCTGACTTGACGAGGCGCGCGACCGCGCCCGCGAGCTTGTTGCGCTCGACCTTGGAGTAGGTGACGGCTTCCAGCTCGTTGAGCTTCTTCTTGCTGTCCTCGAAATTGTCGCCGAACTTGCCCGGGAACTCGGCGTAGAGCTTCTTCGCAGCCGTGTGCAAGTGCTTTCCCTTTTGCCTGCCCATTGAAAAAATCACCTTAACTCCAAACGGTAGTGACCGTGAACTCGATAATAGGGCAAAGAAAGGATTTAAAGCCTTCGAAAAACGAAATAAGCAGCGATGGCTGAACCGGCAACTGCATTCGAACAGCTCAGGCGGAACTCCCTCAACTTCAAGCACGAGGTGATAGGCAACCGCCTGCGCGTATTCGTGGAGCCCGGCATGCTGGACCAGCTCGACGGCGAGCTCTCCAATCTCACAACGCACGGCTTCGAGGGCAATATTACCCCCGAGGGTCACCGCATTTACACGCGGGAACAAAAACACGGGGGGATCGTGGGCTGGTTCAGGAACTTTTTTTCGCCCAACACGATGGAAGTCAAGCTAATCAAGGGCGCCAACCCGCACATCTCGTTCGCGTTCCCGAACAAGCACGCGGTAACTGAAGGCGAAATCAAGGACTTCAAGCGGATGATAACCGCGTTCGCAATCAAGGCCGAGCGCTCTGAAAACTTGGCCGCGCGCGCCGCGTCGAACGAAAGAGAAAGAATAAGACACCAGCTGGGAACCAAATAAGGGCTGCATCCGGCGGGCTGATTCAAAAAAAACTGATAGCCCCGGGCAGACTCGAACTGCCGTCTCAGGCTTCAAAGGCCCGCATCCTTGACCGCTAGACGACGGGGCTACCGCGGAATAAAAAGGCTGGGAACGGTTAAATTGGTTTGCTTCGTTTAAGGCTTAAAGGGTGGTTATAATGGCTAAAAGAAAAGCTGGTTTTCCTTTCGACGACGACTTGTTCGGGAACTCGTTCTTCAACGAGTTCTTCGCCAACGACGCCGCGTTCCAAGACTTGTTCAGGCAATTGGGCAACACGCGCGCCGGGCCGGGCAACCCGATGGTTTACGGCTTCAGCGTCACCACGGGACCCGACGGCAAGCCGCGCGTGCAGGAGTTCGGCAACGTCAAAAAAGAGGGCGGCGTGCAAAACGAGAGGGAGCCGCTGGTCGACTTGATTGACGGCGAAAAGGAAGTCCGCGTGATAATGGAATTGCCGGGCGTTGACCGCCAGCATTTGCACTTGACCGTTGAAAACTCGGAATTGAGCGTGCGCGTGACCGACCCGGACCGCCGCTACGCGAAGACGGTCAGGCTGCCCGAGGAAGTCAAGAGTTCGGAAGTCAAGGCGACGCTCAAGAACGGCATACTGGAAGTCGTGCTGCCCAAGGCGAAGCCCAAGGGCAAGGCAATCAAAATCAATTGAGTTAATATTTTTTTTTCAAGTAGTCCGCGAGCGTGGGCTCTCCCACTGCGGCAGCCGGCAATGCGGCGGCAGGCCGCGTTGAATCCTCGGCAACCTTGGGCGACAGCAGCTTGACGTCGAGCGCGTACTCGAGCTTGCGCGCCTGTGCTTCCAAGGGCTTGACGCGGTTCTGCTCGAAAGAGTTGATGTCGTTCTCGTGCATGGCGACTTTCGCCGCCAGCTCCTTTCGCGTCCAGCCCTTTGCCTCGCGGGCTTTCGCGATGCGCGCCGCGTAGTCTTCAACCAGCTCGTACTCGGCTTTGGGCGTTTTTTGCCTGGGCGCGAACTGGCGGAATTGCGGCGCGTACGCCTGAAAGAGTTCGAGTTTCCCGCCGAACCGCGAACAGCGCCGGCAAACCGCGATGCGCGCTCCCTCGACTTCGGCGGTGCCTATCGCCTCGTCAGCCCCGCAAACCCCGCATTCAGCCATTGGATAGCCCCCCGTTAACCAAAGCGCGCGCAAATTAATAACCGTTGCAGGTGGGGCGCAGGCGGCAGCCCGGCCGGCCCGCGCGCGCGGCTGCGGGGCGAATAAAAGCAATAAAAAGGGCCGCTTCTGTCAGGATCGCATGCGCTTGCCTGCCCTCGCGTTTTTGCTCTTGCTTGCGGCAGCCGGCTCTTGCGGCGCAGTTGCGGGCGTTTCCTACGACGTTTATTTCCACGGCAACGGCTCTGTGGAAATCGACGCCAACATTCACCTGGACTGGGCGTTCACCGAGTACGCGTGGTGGCTCCCTCCCGGCACCGAAGTGGTCGGGGTTTACGACGCGCGCGGGCCGCTTGAATACTGGGTGGACGGCGGCAAGGTCAAGTTTTACTCGACGAGCACGGAGAACGGGCAGGAAATAAGGGCGCGGTTCTCTCGCGCGAACGCGTCGGACTGTTACGGCCCGGTTTGCCATGCGGGCTTGAGCTTGAGCGGCTTCTCGGGCGAAGAGACGCAGGTGCGCATGCACTTCGAGCACTCGAAGCTGTTCGCCTCGGAACCCGCGGCGGACAACGGATTGATAACAAAAGCGGGCGGCGTTTACCTGCGCGCGAACTACGTCGCGGACGATGAAAAGGGATACGCGCTGGGCGAATTCCCGCATTACGCGGTTTACGCGCCGCAAGGCGAGGATTACTCCCAGTTTTTCAGGCAAGCCGAACGGTATTACTGGCTCGTCGGCAACCTCACGGGCTTGACGCCCGTTTGCAGCCGCTTCATAGTGGCGAGCGTTCCTGACGAAATGCTTGCCAATTTCGCGGGCGACTACTCCGGCGCGTGCCTCATACGCCTCAAGCACTCGTTCATGAACTCGTCGTGGTACGGCCTGCCCAATTTCATGCAGACCGTGCTGCACGAAACCACGCACGGCTTCATGGGAACGCTGCCCGTGCAGAACTCGTCCTGGTTCAAGGAAGGCGTGAGCAACTTCGTGGCCTTCCGCGCCTACGACTTGGAAGAGGGCATGACGCCCGAAACCGCGTACGTGGTCAAGCAGAAAACATTCAACGGCACGACTTACCCGTTCGTGAGCGTCGCAAAGCGCATACCGCTCAACGAATTGGATGACTTTTACCTGGACGGCGGAAAGTGGACGCCCGAGTGGACGCCGTACGACCAGCAGACCACGGCCGAACGCGACTTCGGCTATTCCTACTCGCACTTCATCATAAACGCGTTCGCCCGCAGGTTCGGGGACGACAAGCTTCCGGTGGTGGTGGCCGAACTCTCGCGCTCGGGCGAGGCGTCAACCGCACCCGAGGAAACCGGGCTCATACTTAACGCCATGCGCTCGGCGACCGGGAAAAAGCTGCTGGACGACGAGCTGCTCTACCCGTACAGGCAGACCCTGTTGTCGCAGGGAAAAAATGCGTTCAAAGCCGAAGTCGGGAACCTCTCAATCGACCAGGACGAGATAAACAAGACGCAAACCGAAGTTTTCGCGGCGTACTACCACCGTGAAATCCCGCCCATAGGGCCGCACGAATACAACGTCACGGAAACCGGATCCCCCGATTACGAGCCAAACAGCACGGACTTCGTGCTGCTCGGCATCGTGGTGGTCGTAGCCGTAATTATGCCCCTCCTGTTTTTGGCGCTGCTCGCCTATCTGGCGTACCGCCTGTTCAGGAAGCTCACCGGCAAGGGGCAGGCCAAGCCCGCCGCAAAGATTCCGCCGGTTACGCCGCAAAAGCCGCAGGCGAAACCGCCGCGCAAGCCCAAGCGCTGAAAAGTCTTTTATTCAGCCCGCCCTTGAATCGTCTTGTATGCCGCAAACCAGCGCGATGCTGAAGCCGCGCGAGACCGCCGAAATCGCGAGAGGCGAACGCGCGCTAGTATACAGGTCCGGCAACGTCGTCAGGCGCGTTTACGCGGCGAGCCAAGGCGACCCGCAAGTCGATTTTTACCTGCTCAGGATTGCCAGCGCTCTTTTCCCCGGAAAATTTCTAGAACCGGTCAGGTTCACGCTGCCCAGCGGCAGGACGTTTTTGGGCAGCAAGCCGAACAAGGCCGCGGTCTACACGCGCTTCGCGGACTTGGACAAAAACCACAGGACGTTCGTGAAGCACGCAACGGAGAAAAACTTCCGCTTTTGCGACTGCCTGCCCTGTGTTACGCATGCAATGCGCGTCAGGGTGTCCAAGCGCGTCAAGGCAGCGGCAAGGAAGTTCAGGCAGGCAGGTCTCGCGGTAAACGTCGACCCGCACAACGCCGCCTTCGCGGGCAGAAAGCCCCTGTTCCTGTCGATAGAAACGGTGGATTATCCCGCGCTGGAGCAGCACATCTCGAAAACCTGCCGGGGCGAAAAACGCGAACGGCTGCTGTCCCTGCTGCAAAAAGCCAACACGCTCGAAGGCGTTTTTGCGGCAACGGCCGGGAATAATAAACCCAAAGCGGCATTTACTGCAAAAAGCGGCGCGAGGTTCGCGTTCCGCGCGCGCAGGAGCATGTTCAGGAGTTGAAAAAAAATGGGCGCGCGAGACTTGAAGGACATCACGGTTTCCCACCAGGTCACGCTCGAAGAGCTGCGCGGACGCGTGGCCGTCGACGCGTACAACGCGGTCTACCAGTTCCTGAGCACGATTCGCGGGCCGGACGGCGCGCCGCTCGCGGACTCGCACGGCCGCACCACCAGCCACTTGAGCGGCCTGTTCTACAGGTCCTGCTCGCTCCTCGAGAAGGGCGTGCAGCCGATTTACGTGTTCGACGGCAAGCCGTCCGAATTGAAGGCGCGCACCATCGCGGAACGCGTCGAGAAAAAAATGGAAGCCGAAGAGCTGATGAAGAAGGCGCTGGAAGAGGGCAGAATCGAGGAAGCCGCGCGGCTGGCGCAGCGCACGAGCCACCTGACCAAGGACATGGTCGCCGAATGCAAGACGCTTTTGGGGCTGATGGGCCTGCCGTTCGTGCAGGCTCCGAGCGAAGGCGAATCGCAATGCGCGGCAATGGCGGCGCAGGGCTGCGTTGGTGCGGCTGCCAGCCAAGACTTTGACGCCCTGCTGTTCGGCGCGCCCGTGCTGATTCGCAACCTCACGCTCTCGGGCAAGCGCAAGCTGCCGCGCTCCAGCGCAACCGTGGAAGTCTACCCCGAAAAATACTTCTTGAAGGAGAATCTGGACGCGCTGGGCTTGACGCGGCAACAGCTGGTTTGGGTGAGCCTGCTGTGCGGCACGGATTTCAACGAGGGCGTGAAGGGAATCGGCCCGAAGAAGGGCTTGAAACTCGTCCGCGAAACCGAAACGCTTGAAGGCGTCTGCGAGAAGACGGGACAGGACTATGCGTCGTTCAAGGAAGTGGAAACGCTCTTCCTGAACCCCCGCATCTCAAGGGTGGGCGCGCTCGAATTCGGCGAGCCCGACCGCGACGGGGTAATCGCGTTCATGGCGGGCGAACGCGACTTTTCGGAGGAACGCGTCTCGAACGCGCTGGCGCGCGCGTTCAACCAGCCCCTCGACGCGAGCCAGGGAACGCTCAAAAGGTGGTTTTGAATGCAACTTGAAGAAACGCCGCGGGAAATCGCCCTCGCGATAAAAAATAAGGTCGAAAGCGAATACCCCGGAAGTGGGAACCGCGGCTTGCGCACCCTCGCGGCGAACGATGAGATTCGCAAAGCCGCTTTGCGCGGTTTGGGCGTTACCGACGAAAACCTGTCGATTTTGGTGAGGGTAGCCGGCATTCACAAGATACAAAACGTGTTGGAGCACGCCGCGGTGGGAATCGCAACCAAGCGGGAGTTGAAAGAAGCGGTCAAAAAACTCGCGGGTTACGCCAGTGAAAACAGCGAGTTGAAACCGCACGTTAAGACCTTGCAGGGCATGAGGGAACTGCAAAAGGTGAAAATGCCGACGGAATTGACGGCGCTCTTGGCGCGCCTCAAGAAAGAGGCGCTGGGCGAAAGAATGGGGAGCTATCAAGACGCGCTCTATTCGATAAAAAGCGAGTACGAAGCGATAAAGGGCGAGTGAGCGCGAGTCAGCAAGTGACGAGGTAGTCGAGCACGTTCTGCACGAGGGTCGTCGAGTTGGCTTCTTCCAGCGGGAACGCGACGTAGACGACTTTCCCCGCGTAACGCGTCTCGTAAATTCCGGGGTACTCCTTGCCGTTCGCCTTGATCATGGCGACGATGTGCGTGTTCGCCGTGTTCGGCACAACCACGGTGTAGTTTTTGGCGGAAGTCGGGAAGTCCGCGAACAGGCCGCTCACGAGCAGGCTCTTGTAATCCACGACGCTCAAGCCGATGGGCACCGTTGAAGAGTTCGAGGAGACGAAGTCCGCCATGAGCACGTCGGACAACAGGTAGAAACCGCGCTGGGTGGACGCGTTATTGAGCGCGTTCTCGTAATAGTGCGGATCTGCCAGCGTCTGGCCTGCCGCCTGCGCGGCGTAAACCGCCTCTTCATCCATCACGCGCGCCCTGGCTATCTCGTAGTCGTCGGTGTAAAATTTCGTCGCCGAGTCGCCGATCCAGAGCGCGGCGCCGCCGCCCTGCAGGTACTTTTTGATCGCGAGCGCCTGCGTGAAGGAAACCGTGTCCATCTTTTCGAGTATAACGAGATCCGCGCCGTCGAGCATGCCGTAAGTCAGGTACTTGGACTGGTAGGGCTCGAGATAAGTGTAGGGCCGGACGTGGCGAACCATCATTTCCAGAGCGGCAGGGTCGCCCATGCCCGAGTCGCCGGAGAGCAGGATGACGCGCGAGTGCGTGCGCATTACCTGTTCGCAGTAAATCTGGCACCAGTTGCCCGGCACCTGCGAGCACTGCACCCAGCCGAACTTCGTCAACACGACGAGCAGCACGAGCAAGAGGAGAATCAAGACGAGGGCGTGCGGCAACTCCGCCAACAGCGCATTTTCCTGCTTGCCTTGATAAGCCATGAGTACAATCCCGAAGCGAGGCATTTAAATATTTGGTAAAGCCAACCAATTTCATGAAACCCGGAAAAATCCAGGCTCCCCAGTCTTCGACTGGCTTGATGCGCTTCTACGACGTGAACACGAGCAACATCCAGCTCGACCCCAAAGTCGTGGTCGGGTTCGCGATAGCGGTCATAATCGTGATTGGGCTCCTGGAAATAATCAAGTAAGCCGCACACGCAAAAAACCGAGCGGGCGCCGAAAAATCAGACGGCCTGAAACAAGCCTTTTTTCTTTTCTATAACGTCGCCCTGCTCCTTGAGCACGGCGAGCACGGCTGCACAAGCTTCGAACGGCAGCTTCGCCTTCACCGAAGCCTGCTGCAAGGCGGACGCCTCCTTCAACGCGAGAAGCAGCGCGGCAGAAGCCGACTCGAAGAACTGCTTGGAAACCACGTAAAAGCGCCTGTCGAAACCGCGCACGCCCACCACTTGCCCGGACTTCACGAACTGCTCCAGCTCCTCGCTCAGCCGCTTGGCTTCCACTTCGTTGTCAAGCACCGCGTACCCGCGGCGCGCGAACTCGATGGCTTCAGGCGAAGCCCGGATTTTGGGCTTTTGCGGGACCAAGGACTGCGTGACGGCGGCGGCACGCTGTACGGGAAGCGCGCCCGGTAAAACAGCCGCGGGCTTTTCTTCACGGCTTGACGCGGTCTTGCGCACCAGCGCGACAACGTTGTTCGAGACGTCCACGAAATCGAATTCATCGCCTTCGCTTACGCCCATTTTTTTGCGGAGCGACTCGGGCAGCGAAACCGCGAGGACGTCGCCGTGCTTGAAGAAGCGCATGCAACGGACAAAGAGTTTTAAGTTAATTAGCGTTATGCTGAGTTGATGAAAAAAGCGCTTTTCCTGGCATTCCTCCTGTTCGCCGCGCTGGCCTCGGCGAAGGACTATTCCATCCCCTCGGCCGCGTCAACGAACGCAATCCAAGTTGACGGCAGCGTCCTCGTCACCGAACAAATCACCTTCGCATTCAGCGGCAGCTACTCGTTCGCCTACCGCGAGTTCGACTTCTCGCGCGGCGGGCAAATGAGCGGATTTTCCGTGAGCGAAGGCGCGACGGCTTACCGCGAGGAGTGCTCGAAAGCGTCCGGCACGTACTGCTGGAGCGGGGACAAGGTAACCTGGTATTATTCCGCGGACGGCGGGCAGCGCACGTTCACGCTCGCGTACAGGCTGAAAGGCGCGGTCAAGGCGTACGGCGACGTCGCCGAGTTTTACTGGAAAGTTTGGGGACAAGGCTGGGACAAGCCCGTCGGAAGGCTGACCGCCAAAGTGTCGCTGCCGAAACCGGTTGCCAACGAATCCGTGCGCGCGTGGGCGCACCCGGCGCTTGACGGCTCGATAACCCGCCAAATAAGCGGCGGGCAACTTGAAGCGTTGCTCTTCCAAGCCGACGGCGTGCCTTCCGGCCAGTGGGTGGAAGCGCGCGTCGTGTTCCCGCGAAGCGCGCTGGACTCGGTTGCCGGCGCGGCCGTAATGCAGGGAAACGGGCTGCAGGCGATACTCGACGAAGAGGCGAACTGGGCCAAAGAAAGCGAGTATAACCCGTTCTGGTTCTTCGTGTCTCTGCTGGGCCCGCTCTTGCTCGCCGCACTGTTCGCCGCGCTTTACTGGAAATACGGCCGCGAACCGAAAACGGGCTATCAAGGCGTTTACGAGCGCGACGTGCCGAAACTGAGCCCCGCGGTTGCCGCGGCGCTCGTGCGCCTCGACTCGCAGCCGTGCGACTTGAGCGCCACGATACTCGACTTGGTGCAGCGCGGCTACCTCAAAATGCGCTTGTTGAAGGAAAAGAAAAAAACGATGCTATTCTTCGACCGGGAAACCGAGGACTACTCGTTCGAATTCACTTCTAAAACCACGGGCTTGGCGACGCACGAGTCGGTTCTGTTGCGCGAGATGCGCGCCGCCTCGAGCAACGGCAGGCTCACGCTTTCGGGGTGGAAGGATTACGCGTCGCGTTCCAGGCGCAACTTTTTCGGGGAATGGAAGAAGCAGGTGCTGCCGGAATTGACGCTGAGGAAGCTCGTGAATTACGAGGGCAGGGACAAGTTTCTCTTGTACGGCGGAATCCTGCTCGCGACAAGCGGCCTGCTCGTGCTCGCGGACGCGCTGGCGTTGCTCCCGCTGTTCGTGGGCGTTGCGGTTTACACAATCTGCGGGTTCGCGCTGCACACCGCGCTGCCGCGGCGCACGCTCGAGGGCGCGCTCGCGTTCGAGAAGATACTCGCGTTCAAGCGGTTCATCAACGACTACAGCCTGTTGAAGGAAAAGAAGCCGCAGGACATAATCCTGTGGG
>Ga0066637_10000909_pt1 | contig 18639 bp, 18 predicted proteins | sample CryGeyCG2014_020_FD_62737 | JGI IMG/M metagenome (GOLD analysis project Ga0066637, IMG submission 62737) | Groundwater microbial communities from aquifer - Crystal Geyser CG08_land_8/20/14_0.20 | ecosystem: Environmental > Aquatic > Deep subsurface > Groundwater | place: USA: Utah: Grand County...
AGAAAGGGGTCAGGCTGAAAAATGAAAAATAGAACCAATTACCATTTAACTTTTGATTCTATTACAGGATATTCTATTCTTAGTTTCCTTACCATAACCCAATTTTACTACCTTTCGTATAATCTGTCAATGACAAGGTTATTTCTATTTTTCATTTTTCAGCCTGACCCCATAAGATTGACTTCCCCTCCAGCAAGAGGTAGAATATAAAGGGGTGAGGAAGATGGAAGTTAAAATAAATAATTCAACACTTAAGTTGATTCAGGGAGATATTACCAAGCAATCTACGGAGGCAATTGTAAATGCGGCTAATACTACTCTCCTCGGAGGGGGGGGAGTAGACGGGGCGATTCACCGGGCCGGGGGACCAGCTATACTTGAAGAATGTTCAAAGATTGGAGGATGTCCTACTGGTGAGGCAGTTATCACCACTGCCGGAAAGATGAAGGCAAAGTATGTTATCCATACCGTAGGTCCAATTTGGGGAGGAGGGAAAAGAGGAGAAGACAACCTTCTAACGAGCTGTTATAAGAGATCATTAGAGGTGGCTGAGGAGAACAAAGTAAAAAGCATCTCCTTCCCTTCTATCAGCACCGGTGTTTATCGCTTTCCCGTGGAAAGAGCTTCCCTTATTGCTCTTAAGACAGTAATCTCTTATCTAAAAGGAGATACCAATATCCAAGAAGTGGTGTTTGTCTTGTTTGATTCAAATACCGAAAATGCCTATAAAAGGTCTCTGACTACTGTTTGACAAAAATCGTTGCTTGGAATTTGGTGCTTCGGATTTTGGGCTTGTTTTGGCATTTGTTTGGGATTCTGGATTTGTTTGGGATTTGGTAGTATTTGGATTTTGGATTTGTTTTGGATTTGGGCTTTAGGGTTATCTAAGAAACTTAATAACTAAAAAGCCAGTTAAAAGAAGAACTCCAAAGAGGATTGTTAAAAGGTTAAAATATTTATCAATGAAATCCTTAATCTTATCTCCCCAGATATAAATTAATGTTCCCACGAGGAAGAATCTTGCTGTTCTGGAGAGGGCAGAGGCTATAATCAGAGTAGAAAGAGGGACATCCTTATGGAAGACACCAGCCGCAATTGTAAATACCTTATAGGGAATCGGAGTAAAACCGGCGACCATAATAGCAAGAAGAGCGTTCTCTCCATATTTGTTACCTACATAAGCAAACTCAGAGGATAGACCATAAAATCTGATAATCTTCTTCCCGATAATCTCATAAAATTCAAGTCCAATAAAATATCCCAGTATGCCTCCCAGAACTGAGCCCAGAGCACAGATTAAGGCAAACCTAAAGGAGCGGGAAGGGATGGAAATAGCAAGAGCAATTAGCAGGACATCGGGGGGAATAGGAAAGAAAGAGGATTCAGCAAAAGCAAGTAAGAAGAGAGCAGGAGCTCCATAAGGTGACTGGGCCCACTTGAGCACCCAATCGTAAAGCCTGCGGATAATATTCTTTCTTCTAAAGTTCATGCTTATCTCCATTTGGAATTATACGATATTGAAAGCTTATAGTCAAGGCTTAGTTTGCACGGTCCATAGTCCATAGTCCACGGTCCATGGAAATCCAAAATCCAAATACTACCAAATCCAAAACAAATCCAAAATCCCAATGACCAAGTAGAAAATCCAAAGAGAGCAGATAAAGATTTGGGATTTGGTAATTGGGATTTGTTTGGTAGTATTGGTAATTGTTGGGATTTGGGATTTAAATAGTTCACATTGGGATTATGTGCAGACTGTTGACTATAAAGAAATTTTGGGCTATAATTATGGAAGATAGGAAGGTAAAATGGACTACGATGGATTAATTATAAGACCACCCAGTGAGGCTGAAAGTGCTATCCTTCAGGTAACTGTAGGATGTTCTCATAATAAGTGCACCTTTTGTGGTGCTTATAAGATGAAAAAATTTGGTATTAAAGAGTTTGACCTTATCAAAGAGGATATTGAGGAGATAGTTAGAGATTACCCTTGGACAAGGCGGGTCTTCTTATGTGATGGAGACCCCCTTATTCTTTCCCAAAATAGACTTCTTCAAATACTGAGATACCTAAAAGAGAGACTACCTGAGCTTGAACGGGTAGGAATCTATGGAAATACAAAGAGTGTGCTTAAGAAATCAGTTGAGCAATTAAAAGAATTGAGGGAAGAAGGTCTGGGGATTGTCTATCTGGGGTTAGAATCAGGTAGCGATGAAATACTTGAAGAAGTAAAAAAGGGTGTTACTACTGCCCAGATGATTTCTGCCGCAAGAAGAGTAAGAGAAAGTAAGATACTCCTTTCAGTTACTATTCTTCTTGGGCTGGGAGGGGTGGATAAGAGTTATATTCATGCCCGGCAGTCAGGTAAGGTGCTTACTCAGATGGACCCGGATTATATTGGCGCCCTTACCTTAATGGTCATACCCGGGACTCCTTTTTATTTCCAGGTGCAAAGAGGGGAGATAACCCTTATTGACCCATTTCAGACTCTGGAAGAATTAGGAATTATGATATCTGAGTTAAACCCAACAAATTGCTTATTTAGAAGTAACCATGCTTCAAACTACCTCCCTCTGGGTGGCTGGCTTCCCAGAGAAAAGGAGAAAATACTTAAGGTAATCTCTGATGTTCTTTCTAATCGGGATAAATCCAGGCTTAGACCGGAGTTCTTAAGAGCCCTGTAGCGGTTGGATTTATCTAACCCTGGAGGTTTAGATGGAAGGGAATCAAAATATCTGGTCTCCGGCGGGAAAAATCTCCCCCAGAATAAAAAGGTTAAGGGATGAGTTTTTCTCCTTTAGAGAGAGGGACTATTTTCGCAATGAGGTTCTCCCCTTTACTTCAGGGACTCCCTGGGATAATGTCTGGTCACCCCATAACTGGGGAGTGGTGCCGGAGCTCTATCTCTTCTTTGCTTCCTATCAGGACAGCCTTTTATCATTAGCTAAAGAGGTTGAACTCCCTCCAAAATTCTGGGCTCAACCTTTAGTGGTAAGAAGAGCAACATTTTTTAAAAGAGTGCTGGAAGAGTATCTGCCGGTAAAGATTCTGGAAGGGGAACTAATTGTTGGTTCTTATTTTAATACTGCTCTCTCCCGAGCTCATACTCAAAGAGAAGCTAAAAGATGGAAGAAAGATGAAAAAAAGTGGCTCAAGCAAGCAAGGCTAATAAATGATTTAGGGATTGGCAACTGTGGAGCAGTCCCCGGCCATATAATTCCTGATTATCCCCGGGTATTGAGAATAGGGTTTAAAGGGATTAAAGAAAAATTAGTAGAGGAGAACTTAGGGGAGACAAAAGATTTAAGTAGAAAGCAATTCCTTAAAGCATTGATTATCTGCTCAGAGGCAGTTAAGTCTTTTGCTGAAAGATATGCCCGGGAGGCTAAAAGATTAGCCGGGGATTCTTCGGACCTGAGAAGAAAGAAAGAATTGGAAGAGATATCTAAGGTCTGTGCAAGAGTTCCCTGGGAGCCAGCAAGCACATTTCAGGAGGCTCTGCAGGCTTTATGGTTTACCCACTCTTTGGTTATGGCTGATGAATCCTTTCCCGGAGCAGGCTTATCCTATGGTCGTTTTGACCAGTATATCTATCCTTACTACCAGCAAGATATTCAAGCCGGAGGACTTAATCGGCAATCTGCAAAAGAGATACTCCAGTCTTTCTGGATTAAACATAACTATGCTTATGATTATCAGGGTCGGGTGGGGACAAATCAAGGGATTAATTCTGGATTTGGTCAACTCATTACTTTAAGTGGAAGAGGACCCCAGGGTGAGGACCTGACTAATGAGCTAACCTGGTTAACCCTTGAGGTAATTGAAGAGATGAACTTATTGGAGCCAAAACCAAATATCAGACTACACAAAAGGACTCCTTCTGACTTCTTAATGAGGGTTTGCCAGCTTGTGGCTACCACTCAAGGAGCTCCCTTTCTTTTAAACTTTGATGAGACTTCTATAAGAGGTCTTAGGTGGCAAGGACTGCCGGAGGAAGAGCTCTGGGACTATGCCCCCGTAGGCTGTTTGGAAAATACTCTCCAGGGATGTGACCGCTCGGGGACGGTGGATGTCAATCTGAATTTAGCTAAACCTATTGAGCTTGTCTTTACCCGGGGGAAAGACCTAAAGACAGGAAAGCAGATTGGGGTAGTAACTCCAGACCCGCTGAGGTTCAGGAGCTTTGACCAATTTATGCTTGCCTATAAAGAGCACTTAAAGAAGACTATAGAGGTAATAATAGACTGTGAAAACCTAGCTGATAGTATCCGCTCAAGATTTGAGCCTAATCCTTATCTTTCTACTCTTGTTAACGGCTGTGCCGAGAGTGGTAAGGATGTTACGGCCGGAGGAGCACGGTATAATTTCATTACTGTAGAAGGAGTTGCCTTTGCTACTGCCGTTGATTCACTATCAGCAGTAAAGAAGCTTGTCTTTGAGGAAAAAAAGATTGAGATGGGAAGACTTATCCAGGCTATCTGGAGTAATTTTGAGAAGGATGAAAGACTGCGTCAGCTCTTACTGAATAAAGCCCCAAAATATGGGAATGACTTAGATTATGTTGATTCTATTGCTCGGGAGGTATCAACTTACTGGACCAACGAGGTATTTAGGCAAACATCTCCTTCTACCGGGAGAAGATATCGCGGGGGGTATCTTTCCTGGAATTACTGGATATCTTATGCGGCTTCCACAGCCGCCACTCCTGATGGTCGCAAGTGCGGAGCCTATCTCTCCAACGGGATTGGGGCAGTTAACGGGATGGAAAGAGAGGGACCTACAGCTATGGCTCGTTCAGTAGGGAAAATAAGTTTAGAGACTGCTCCCAATGGTGCCTCCCACACCATGAGTTTAAGTCCTTCCCTGGTAAGAGATAAAGAGCATCGGGAGAAATTATCGGCATTTTTAAGGGCTTATGGTGAGAAGGGAGGAACATCTCTACAGATAAATATTATTGACCAGGATACTTTAAGAAAAGCCCAGAGGAATCCCGATGAATATAGAAACTTATTGGTCAGGGTTACTGGCTATAATGCTTATTTTGTTATGCTTGGTCGGGAGATACAAGATGAGATTATCTCCCGCCGCTCCCATGTAGGAGGCATCTCCTAATGTTGACAACCAAGGCAATCGTGCCTAAAGGCACTCCTACCGGGATGTTGACAACCAATGCAATCGTGCCTAAAGGCACTCCTACCGGGATGTCGACAACCAAGGCAATCGTGCCTAGGAGGCACTCCTACCGGGATGTTGACAACCAAGGCAATCGTGCCTAAAGGCACTCCTACCGGGATGTCGACAACCAAGGCAATCGTGCCTAAAGGCACTCCTACCGGGATGTTGACAACCAAGGCAATCGTGCCTAAAGGCACTCCTACCGGGATGTCGACAACCAAGGCAATCGTGCCTAAAGGCACTCCTACTGGCTGGTAGGAGGGCATTTATGCCCGATGCCGGGAGACAAGCAGCAGAGGTTTAAGGTGACAAAAAAGGGGATTACTTCCGGGAGGTGGTTAAGATGAAACTGGTAACCGGTGGTGCCGGGTATCTTGGTTCACATCTGGCAAAAGAATTATTGTCAAAAGGGGAGAAGGTAAGAATTTATGACCTCAAGAAGACAAAGTATGTTCCCGAAGAGGCAGAATTTACCCAAGGAGATATGCGAGACTATGAGAGTGTCCGAAGCTCAGTAGAGGGTGTGGATACTGTATTTCATCTTGCTTTTGTTCAATCACATTCAAAAATGGATGAGTATGCATCTAGAGATATAAATATAGGGGGAACAGAAAATTTTTTAAAAGCAAGTGTGGAGGCAGGTGTTAGTAGATTTGTCTATACATCTACTATTGAGATATATGGAACAAGACCACCTTATCCTTGCTCTGAGGATGCCCCCAAGGATAATCCAGTTGGTTGGTATGGGGAGCAGAAACTTGAGGCTGAAAATTTAGTCTGGAGGTATTATAAAGAGAGAGGTCTTTTATCCTCAGCACTTCGCATGCCAACTATATGTGGTCCGGGATATTATAACCATCGTGGTATGTTACAGCTAATGGATAGGATAATAGATGGGAGGTTATTGCCAATGATAGGAAGAGGAGATATCTATGGAGACTTCGTTTATTATAAAGATGTCCTCCAGGGATACATCCTTTGTGCCGAGAAGGAAGAAGCAGTAGGAGAGCCATTCAACATCTCTTGTGAGAAGTCAGCTACGCATTATGAACTGGCAAAAGCAATGATTGATGCTGTAGGCAGTAAATCAAAGATAATTCACATATCACCAGCAATTGTTCGTATTTTATTGCCGGTCTTAGGAGGCTTGAAAATTATAGATCTGCCTAAATATCAATACGATTATCTCTTTAATCATAATGTTTATGCTATTGACAAGGCTAAAAGACTACTTGGCTATACTCCTACAAAGTCAGCCTCAGAATCTGCCGCTAAGTTAATAAAAGGATACATTGCTGACCGTGAATTTGTGAAGAAGAGGAGTCAAAACTATTAAAAAAAGACTTATAACTTACTTATCCTACCTCTCTCTTCTCTCCTATGCACTATCTACAACCCTTGTTGGACCTGCTCTTTCTGAGATTCAAAATTGTTTCCAGGTAAGAGAGAGTGAGCTCGGCTTGCTATTTGCCTTCCAATCAATAGGATTTGTATCTTTTGTCCTGCTGGGGGGCTATCTTATTGACCGATATAATATTAAGTTAGTAAATGTCCTCGGACAGCTAGATTTAAGCCTTGGACTGCTTATACTCTCAAAGGCAGAAGCCTTCTCCACAGCCATCTTCGGGTTTTGCTTAGTAGGTATATCCGGGGCATTAATAGAGGTCAGTACAAATACAACCATATCTTATTTATACCAGGATAAAAGAGCATCTTCGTTAAATCTGTTGCATGTTTACTTTGGCCTGGGGGCTTTAATTGGTCCTTTGTTTTCTGCCTTCTTGTTAAATACCGGTTTAAAATGGCAGTCTGTATATTTATATGCTTTTATCTTATCGGGTATAACCTTAGGATTATTCCTTATCCAGAGGTTTCCCGAAAGGGTTGAGGTAGATAAAGTAGATTTTTCTTTGTTTTTTAAAATTTTAAAAAGCAGATGGACAATCTTACTGGGAATTGCTATAGCCTGCTATGTGGGAGCCGAGATGGGGACAAATAACTGGGTTATTTTATATATGGAAAGAGAGCTTTCGGCAAAGAAGCTCTCTGCCAGCTTCTTCCTGACAAATTTCTGGCTGGCTATGACTGTAGGAAGAATGCTTTGTGTGTTTTTGGGAAAGAAGATAAAAGAGGAAAACCTACTCTTCTCTCTCTCTATCTCGTCAGTCATCTTTTATGTCCTTTTCTTATTCTCCTTTAAACTTTTATCTTCTGGTTTATTTCTAATTCTCTTAGGATTCTCCTTCTCCGGTATATTTGCTACAATTATCGCTTTAGGAGCAAGTAGGTTTCCTCAAGCCCTGGGCACTATAAATGGAATCATTATGACTGCGGTCGGGATTGGTTTTATGTTATTCCCCTGGCTTATTGGAGTCCTATCTACATTCTCTTCATTAAGAGGGGGAATGTTTCTAATTCTATTTCTCCTGGTGATGCTCAGTGCAACATCATACCGTTTAATCCGTAGTTAGGGGGTCGTGTCAAATCATTTAAGTAGGTAACCCAACCACAGGTTGCCTGCAATGTAGAGGCAGGACTTTAGTCCTGCTTTGTTTCAGCGCCTTTGTAGAGGCAGTCCCTGATTTAATCAGGGACTGCCCCAGCAGTATGATTCAACCAAATTGTTGCTCACGGCAAAGATTTTAAGAAAGTTGCAGAGAAAGCAAGAAAGATATTCCCAAACCCTCTGTTTGCAAAAATTCCAAAAGAGGATGTAGTGGTTTATTATGATAGAATTCTCATTTGAAGAATTTCTTACTGAAAATCTTGGTATAGTATTAAAACCTTTTGCTTTGGTGATTTTAATCAATGGTGAAAAATTACAGGAAGTTAAAATGCTCATTGATTCAGGTGCTGATGTAACATTAATTCCTAAAAGCAGGGGGAAGGATTTGGGATTAAAACTATCTAAGCAACCTGAGATAAAATATCTTGGTGGTATTGCTGGTGGTGTGCCAGTCGTATATAGAACAATAAATTTTAAGAATTGAGGATATAAAATTCCCTACAAGAATTGCCTGGGCACAGATAGAAGATGTTCCAGATGTCCTTGGAAGGATTGACATCTTTGATAAATTTGATATAGAATTCAAACAAGTAGATAGAAAAGTAGTATTTAAAGAAAGATAATTTTTACTCATTAGAAGGCAGAGATGCCTCTTTATGGATTAACTATTGGCTCCATTCTCCTGAATGTAGAGACGACCCGTCGGGTCGTCTCTACTCTTTGCCTCATCTTCTCTTTTCTCTTCCTCAACCACAATTAGATTCATCTGGGTATAAACATCATTTCTAACACCTAATACAACAAAACTTAAAACTTATATCCAAGGGAGACCCGACTGGTATCCCCTAACTTATGCTCATTGTAAGAATAATCAATTTGCCAGTTATTTAAGCTAACCCCGACTCCCGCAGCTAATTTATCCTTATCTGCTCCCACTCTTAAAGCAATATTTTCATTTACTAAATATTCCATACCAAGATGATAAATTGCATCTCTATCCTTTTGTTTATCCATATCCACTGCCAAGGTTAAATTCTTTCCTCTGACATCTTTCTTCTGACTTCCGACTTCTGTCTTATAAGCAACTCCTAATTTTATATTTACGGGAATCTTATCTTCCGCACCTTCACTCCCAGAAACTTTTTCTGACCTGTCCCAGGTTATCTTTGTTTTAGTTATATCTTGCAAATTTAGCCCTATTGTTAAATTATCATTATGTTTGTAAAGTAATCCCAGGTCAAATCCATATCCATCACCTTTAACATCATAAAGCCTCTGTTTGATATACTTTAAACTCAATCCTATAAAGAGTTTGCCTTCCTTCTAACAAGCCTAACCCGGCTGAATTCCAGTTAAAGTTTCATCTTCTATTTTTGCAAGATTTTCAAAATCAAGCACTACTACTGAGGGCTTCTCAGAGACCGGTATCCCTGCTGGTTTTGTCACTAACTTTTCTTTCTCTTCTTCCTTTACAACCTTTTCCTCCTCTTTTATCTGAGATAAAGCTTCCTCATCTTTCCCCTTCAGCACCCACTCTATTTTGTATTCTAAAAGTTCATAAAATTGACTTATAGGAATTAAAAGACTTCCCTTGGAGATATAAGGAGAAGGAGTAAGGGAGACAGACTTTCCATTATGCTTTATTTCAATTTTCTCTTCAGTTACTTTTATAATAACCTCTTGTTCGGGTTCAATATTCTCTCTTTTAATAATTGTGTAGGTTGAACTTCCCTCTGTAATCTCATTATATTTTGCCCCTAAGATTGTAAAGAATTCTTGCTTAAATTCAACCATACTCCTGCCATCTTTAATCATTATAGGTAAAGAGAGCATTATCTTCTTATCATTAATCACAACCTCCTTTGCACCTGATATTAAATGTATAGTAGCATCCTTTTTAGGCATTTCAGCAAAAGAAAAAATTGGCATAATATTCCCCTGGATTAAAAAGACCGATATTGTAATGAAAGCTACTGCTTTATTTCTCATCTTTACTCTTCACCATTCCTTTACTTCTCACTTCCCACTTCTCATTAGTTTTTTTCTGTGCCCTCTCTGTTTTCTGTGGTTTAATCTGTGTAACCTGTGGTTTATTTTATTACCGCCATCTTTTTTGTCATGGTTTGGGTTCCACCTTCAAGGTCGGTAATCTCAACCTGATAAATATAGATTCCATTAGCAACTGCTTTCCCAAAATCATTTATACCATTCCAGGAAATCTCATAAATATTTCCACCCAGGTCATTAAATGCATTAATAGTCTTTATCAACTCCCCAGAAATAGTATAGATTCTAACAGTTATTGTTTGAACAGGTGCATCCAGCTCACATCTAATCTTTGTCCCCGTGGTTAAACTAAATGGGTTAGGATAATTAAATAGTCTTTCTATTTTTGCCGGCTTAGCCTTTGCCTCAACTTTCATCTGGAAATGGGTTATATCTCCTGCTTGAGAATTATAAGTATAAATGCAAGAGGAACGCATATCTTGCTTTCTATTGTTGTCTAAATCAATTAAGGTAAATTGAAAATCCTCAGGCGATTGAGAAAGGTCCCACCTAAGAGTAATCTTCTTATTGCTCATATCTGTGCCTACTTCAAAGTCCCAGGTCTGGCTATTACTGAAAGGTTGCCGAAAGTCCACAGTATATTTTCTTCCCTCTCGGACAAAGTATAAAGATACATACGAGCCTATAGGAAGAGGAGACTCTCTAAATTGATACCGATACTTAGACTCATCTGCTACTCCGGCAAAATTAAAACTATCCTCAAAACCTTCCGAATCTACCTTTAAGCGAACTCTCCAATTTTTTGCAGAAATCTCAGGTTGGATTTCCTTTTTCTGCTTAGCAGAAGCTTCTATAGGATAAATTACAAAATTAGCTACAGAACCAGCATAAACAAAGTAGCCCTGAAATGGCTTCAGGTTGTGCTCTGCACCCTCAAAAGTTGGATGGACAATTTTGCAACTGGATGAAGATGGGTCATAATATGAAGCATAATCAGCAATTGAAGAATTATCATTATTACTCCATTCCACATCAAAATCATAAGGATTGCCAATCTGATTCCAGCCTACCTTAAGAGAAACAGTGACCTCATCCTCAGGGGGAGTTTGCAGATAAATCTTTTGCCCTGTCTTTATCCAGTATCCTTGTCCGCATTTGATTTTAAGATACTCATCACTGGGGTTAGGTTTATAATAATGATATTCTAATCCCTCGGGGCTCCATCTTGCCAAATCAAATTCAGAATCAATATTAAAAATTTCACCTGGGGCAATACTTTCACCAACAGGCATTGGTATAGAAATCATACTAAATGATGAAAAACCCCAGGGTGGAAAAGGTATATATCCAGAGATATAATAGTTACTTACCTCTGATTCCTTGATAGAAACTGGTTGACCAGTTATATAAAATAAGTCATAACTGTCAGTTACCCTTCCTCCACCTTGACCAAATGCAGTCCAGGGCATCTCGTATGTTGCCGAAAAGCAGATAGAAGGAAGTAAGAGTAAAGCAACAATTAAGACACAAGATACAAGACAAAAGACATTAGACCAATTTAGATTAAAACTTTTCCTACGAATCATTTAAACCACTCCAGTACTCGCCATTTGAAAGAATATGTTGACAAGCATCTCTATATATGATACAATCTATTATGGAGGTGAAGATATGAAGAAAAAGCATAAATCTCAAACGAATAATGTTAAAGAAAGTATGGCAGTTTATTATAAGACAAAAGGTGAAATAAAACTTCCACCAAAAGAGTATTGGGAAGACAATGACTGGATACATCAGAACTCTACTGAACTTTCTAAGAATTATCCGAATATGTGGATTGCGGTGGTTAATAAAAAAGTTGTTGCCTACGGTGAAGATGCCAGCCGAGTAATGGAAGAAGGTGAAAAATCTGCAGGTGAGGAGCGTTCGCCGGTTATTATTTTCATAGAGAGAGGTATACATGTCTATTAAAATTTTATTAAATATTGATACTAGGTATGACCGAGAATTAGAAGCAGAAAATATAGCCTGTAAACTTGTAAGAATATTTGGTACTATAAAATTTAAAACCGAAACGGGACTATCAAAAGAATACAAGGCAATAATTGATACCGGCTCACCGGTTTCATTAATCCCAAAGTTTATTTGGCAAAAGACTGAACTGGAATATCTTTCTGATAAGGAATTTTCACTTGGTGGTATATCCCCAAAAGATGCACCACTAATCTTTGCAAAAATTGCTAATATTAAATTTTTATTCATTGACCCCAAAAATATTTCTCCTCTTTTTGTTGCCAAAGCATACCTTTTACCTACAGACCACATACCACTTATCATTGGTTTTGAAGACCTCCTAACAACAGGATAATTTAAGTCCTGCGTCTTTATTTCCATTTGCAGATGCTATGACAAGAAGAATTAGGGAAATAAGAAGAGAGGCAGGATATACTCAGGAAAGATTGGCAGAAACCTGTGGAATAAGTTCAGATTTCTTGGGTCAAATTGAGAGAGCTTCAAGAGCGCCTTCTGTAAAAACTTTACAAAAGATAGCTTCTGTCCTGAATGTTGAAATTGGGGTGCTATTCCAGTTCGAAGAAAAGAGTCTGCCCAAGAAAAAGAAAGATTTTGAACGAGTATTGGAAGACCTACTGGGGTTGCTAAAGGAAAAAGATTTGAAAGTGACCATCGGCGTGATTAAACGACTTTTTGAAGAGCTGAATGTATAGATAGGATTAAAATCCATAGCCAAGATTTTATCTTGAGATTGCTTCCCCCTGATTTAATCAGGGGTCGCAATGACAAAAGAGAAAACTACTTTAATCGTGCCTGAAGGCACTCCTACCTTAAGGGAAAGCTAAAAAGTTTCTTAAGATATTCTTTCCCACCTTAGTTAAGATTGATTCGGGGTGAAATTGCACTCCTTCTACTTTATACTCTTTATGCCGCAGACCCATAATCTCTTTCTCTTTAGTCTCAGCAGTAATCTCCAGGCAGTCAGGTAAGGTCTCCCTTTTAACGATTAAAGAATGATAACGGGTAGCCTCAAAGGGACTGGGAATATTTTTATAAATACTTTTGCCATCATGATAGATTAGTGATGTCTTCCCATGCATCAACCTCTTTGCCCTGACTACCTCCCCACCGAAAGTATGACCAATACATTGATGTCCTAAACATACTCCTAAGATAGGAACCTTCCCGGCAAAATATTTGATTAAGTCATTGGAGATACCTGCCTCCTTTGGGGTGCAGGGACCAGGGGAGATAACAATGTAGCTTGGCTTCAACTTTACAATCTGGGGAATAGTAATCTTATCGTTACGAAAGACCTTTAGGTTAGCCCCTAACTCCCCCAAGTATTGGACTAAATTGTAAGTAAAGGAATCATAATTATCAATCATCAAAATCATCTTTACTCCATTCCCTCCTCGGCTATTTCAATTGCCTTCAGCAATGCTCTGGCTTTATTCTTTGTCTCCTCGTATTCTCTTTTAGGGATTGAATCAGCTACCACTCCTGCTCCAGCCTGAACATAAGCAGTCTTATTCTTAATGATAATTGTCCTAATAGTAATTGCTGTATCCATATTCCCGGAGAAACTAAAATAACCAACTGCTCCGGCATAAGGTCCTCTTAAGCTCTTCTCCAACTCATCAATAATCTCCATTGCTCTAATCTTCGGAGCTCCGGAGACAGTTCCAGCCGGAAAACAAGCCTTTATTACTGAAAAAGCATCCTCCCCTGGCTTTAACTTTCCCCTAACCTCAGACACAATATGCATTACATGGGAGTATTTTTCAATCCCCATCAGCTCAACTACCTCAACTGTTCCGTATTGGCATACTCTTCCTAGGTCATTTCTCCCCAAGTCAACTAACATCACATGCTCAGCTCTCTCCTTTTTGTCTCTTAATAACTCATCCTTCAGTCTCTTGTCTTCCTTTTCTGTCTTCCCTCGCGGTCTGGTGCCAGCTAAGGGTCTTGTCTCTACTTTACTTTCTTCCCGGCGGACCAGGACCTCCGGAGATGAGCCAACAATCTTTAACTGGGGAAAACTTAAGTAGTAAAGATAGGGCGAAGGGTTAATTGACCTTAAAGCCCGGTAAATATCAAAAGGTTCAGCCTGGGTAGAGGTAGAAAATCGCTGAGAGAGAACTACCTGAACAACATCCCCTTTCTCAACATATCCTTTAGCTTTTTTTACTGCTTTTTCAAACTCATCTTGAGTAAAATTAGATTTAATCTTTTTCTTCTTTTTTCTTCTTTTACTCTTACTAACCGGCAAAGGTCTTTTTAGTCTTTCTACCAGCTCATCTATTTTAGCCACTGCCCTTTGGTAATCTTCACCTACATCTTTATTAATTATGGCATTGGAAAGCACTTTAATCCGGTGTCTTAAGTGGTCAAAGATAAGGATAGTATCGGTAAAGAGAAACCAGCAATCAGGCAGGTTTAGCTCATCTACATTTTGCGAGGGCAATCTCTCAAAAAATCTCACCAAATCATAACTCAAATAGCCCACTGCCCCACCTGAGAAGCGAGGCAATCCCTCTACCTCCACCGGCTTAAATCTGCTTAAGATATTTTTAAGCTCATCTAAAGGGTTATCACTCTTTATCTTTTCCTTTCTCTTAACTTTAGGCTTTATTATCTCTACCTTTCTGCCTTTACTCTTAAAGATTAAATAAGGATTACTACCCAAAAAAGAATAACGGGCAATATTTTCTCCTCCTTCCACACTCTCTAAAAGAAAAGAGTAAGAAGCATCTTCACTAATCTTTTTATAAGCTGAGACCGGAGTAAAAAGATCAGCTACAATCTCTTTATATACTGGGATTAAATTTCCTTTCTTTGCTTTCTTCTTAAATTCTTTTAAATCCGGATAATACATAGTCGCAAAGCTCCATTGTAAATTTTAAATTGTAAATATTAATTAGGCACAGAGGCACAGAGTTTATTTATTTTCCTTTGTGCCTTTGTCACTTTGTCACTTTGTGCCTTACAGATGTGCCTTTGCCACTTTGTGCCTTACTTTCACAACGCACTTCAGTGAGTATTTACTTTATTATTAAAGTTATTTACAGAGTCATTTACAAAGTCGTTTGTTAAATTTGCATTTTACAACTTGCAATTTGCAATTCGCTATTCTACGAATAGCGTTAAATCCCTACTTACAAATCAGTCGGTAACTGCAGTAGCGGCAATTTACTTCATTTCTTTTTGCCCCGAACTCTTCCCTTCTTATTCCTTCAATAAGTTTGAGCATTTTCTCTTTGACCTTAGACAAGTCCTTATCGGCGCGAGTGGTAGTAATCCTTTCATTAGTAAGTAAAAAATAAAAACTTAAATATTTAGGGAAAAATTTAAAGACATCCCAACAAGCAAGAGCATAGAGAGTAAGCTGGTCATCCTTATCTATCTCCTTTTGTTTCTTAACCTTACCAGTCTTGTAGTCAATTAACTCATAGTCTCCATCGGAGAGCTTATCAATCCTATCTATTCTTCCCGAAAGGAGATACTCATCTATCTTAACCTTAAAAGACTTTTCTAAGAAGACAGGCTTACCAAAGTTATCTTTATTCTTTTCATAAAAGGTGCGCAAACTCTCCTCTCCAGCTTTTCTTTGTCTTTCTTCATGCTCCCGGCTTTCATATCCAGCATTTTGCCAGTTACTTTCATAAGACATTATCAGCTCATCCTCACAAACCTTCTCCCCTCCCATTATCCTTTGATAAAGGCTCTTCATTGTTAGATGAATAGTATTACCAAAACTCAAAGGTGCAGAAGGAAGCTCCGGCACTTTAATAATATATTTTAATTTATAAAGGTAGGGACAATTATCATAATCCCTAAGTTCAGTATAACTAAACTTCAACTTAGCGGGGGCGATTTGCGGATGAGCCTCCTCCCTGACTTTCTTTAAAGGGAAAGTCTCCACCCCGGGCAAGGCATAAAAGCTCTCTTCCTCAACCTCTCCAATTGCTTCTTTAACAAAGGGTGAGGTCCTCCAGACTTTCTTATCTGAATAGTGAGCCGCATTGCTAAGATACAGTCTCTCTTTAGCCCGGGTCATTCCTACATAAAATAACCTTCGTTCTTCTTGAAGATGAATGTCACCGGTAGGAATTCTTTCTTTTACCAAAGCATCAGGCAAGGAAATTCTCTCCGAGCGAGAATAAGAAGGAAAGCGACCCTGAACTAAGTTAATCATAAAGACAACTGGGAACTCCAAGCCTTTAGCACTGTGAACAGTGCTCAGGTTAATTAGGTCAATATCTTCAATCTCAGCCTGAGCCGGGTTATCACCAGCCTCTAACATTAGGCTTAAGTATTCTACAAAAGAGAGCACTGAATGCTCTTTAGTTAAGGATTCAAATTCTCTAATCTTCTCAAAAAATAAATTAATGTTTTGCACCCGGCGAATGTTCTCAAGTGACTCTTCCTCCACCAGACTTTTAACATAACCTGTCTTTTCAATAAATCTTTGCAAAATCTGAGATACTGATTCCCGTCGCATAAGCTCAAGATGCTTATTTATCATCTCCTGTAATTCTTTTATCTTTTCTTTTGTCTTTTTGGATACTTCTTCCCCCAGATTATCCCATACTTTATATAGAGGGAGGTTACTGGCCCGGGCGCGGTTTAAGATAGACATTACATCCGCAGCAGAAATCTTAAGTAGGGGGGTATTCATCACTCTAAAGAGACTAACATCATCAAAATTATTTAAAACTTTTAAATAACAAATTAAGTCTCGAATCTCTTCCTGGTCATAAAGCCCTCTATTTCCTACTAATTGATAAGGAAGATTATAGTAACGCAGAGCAGATACCACCGGGTCTAAGTGAGCATTATTGCGAGCAAGAACAGCAAAGCTTCGATAAGAATAATCTCCGGATCCTACCAGCTCTTTAATCTCCTGGGCAATAAAAGAAGATTCCTCCTCGGCAGTCTTAAATCTTGTCCATTTAATCTCTCGAGCCTGCTTATCCTGCCCCTGAGCCCAGTCAGGGGCCTGACTAATAAGTCTCTTATCAATACCTTCCCGAACCTCCAGCCGCTCCGGGTTATTGTTTTTAATTAACCTATAAGCAGAATCTAAAATATCCTGAGAGGAACGATAATTTTGGGTAAGAACAACTCTCTTTGCCTGGGGGAAGTCCCCTCTAAATTGTAAGATATTACTAATTGAAGCCCCCCTGAACTTATAGATAGCCTGGTCATCATCCCCGGTGACAGTGATATTTTTGTGCCCTTCTACCAATAGCTTTATTAACTCATTTTGAGCATAATTCGTATCTTGATATTCATCTACCAGGACATACTTAAACCGCTTTTGATATTTCTTTAAGATACTGGGGCGGGTGCGAAATAATTTTAAAGTGAAACTTTGCAGGTCACCAAAGTCAAGCCTGCCACCTTTTAGCATTAGCTCCTGATAAGTCTGGTAAGCATAAGCGAGCTCCTTTATCTTCTCAGCCTCTTCAACCTGGGCTTTATCATTTTTATCAACGCTCTCTTCTAACTTTTTAGCGTAGTAGAGATATTCTTCAACTGTAATATCATCATCTTTAGCCCGGCTGAAGAGTTTAATTAAAGCATAGATAAATTGAGTGGGATTGGATAAAGGGCGATAATAATTGAGATTAAACTTATAAAGATTTTTACGGATTAAGAGCCATTGGTCCACCTCAGATAAGATACGATAGCCAGGGTCCAAGCCTATCTCCAGAGCATCATCCTGAAGGATACGCTGACAAAAGGAGTGAAAAGTGGAGATCCAAATCTCTTCATATCCTAAGGGCATAGCCTCGTCAACCCGCTCTAACATCTCTTGGGCGGCTTTTTCAGTAAAGGTAAGAGCTAAAATCTCGGCTGGTTTTACTTTCTTTTCCTTTACCAAATAAACAATACGTTCAGTAATCACCCGGGTCTTCCCGGTGCCGGCTCCGGCTACAATTAAGATTGGACCTTCCCCCTGCTTTACTGCCTCTAATTGTTGAGAATTAAGATTCATCTTCTTCTCCCCTATTGATGCACCTGCGGCCTAAAACCCAAATCCAAAGCCTGTTCCTGACGGAGCCTGCTCCTGATCCCTGACTCCTGAGCCTGTCAGGAGCAGGCTTAATCAGGGACCTCAGGAGTTCAAGAATTCCAAACTTTTTGCGGTTTATCAATGTCCCATTGTCTTTAAAAGTTCATAAAATCCTTTGCAGGGACGCCTCTCAAATATTTCTTGCCCTATTCTTATGTGTCTCCAGCCATTCTCCGTTAAACTTGTGGCATCTTCACACCACTTCTTAGCTGAGATGGATTAATAATCTCTGATGGGTTCATATTAATCAAATTGCACCTATCTGATGTAATCTACGAAAGGTTCTGAAAGATAATTGATAGGCAACTTGTGTTCTATGTGTATCAACTTTAACTTTGTCTTCATAATCAGCTGCTTTTCTTTCTTTCCATAACCGTCCTAAATCTTTTCCTATTTTCTTTTCTTCTCTATTTGTAGATTCTTTATATTCTTCTCTTACAAACTTATGGGTATCAGTCTTAGGAATTGTAATTCCTTTGCTACTAATAAGAAAATTTCTTGCTATACAAAATACACCATAATAGGACCGACTTATTGCAGAGCGATAATAAGCCTCTTGAAGGCTTGCAGTCCTCTGATAGTTTATCAACTCATCTGCTAATTGAAGGTATAATCTCCAGTCAAAAGTCATATTGGTTCTACCGTCACCTCCAGTTTCTTACTAATGGAGGCATCAACATCAAGCCACCATTCCTCGTCGAACTTGTCTAAAAGATCAAGAGATTCCTCAGGTGATAGGCTAGTTTTTATAATAATAAAAAGCCCTTCAAAATCTTCCTCAGGGTCATGATGGAGCTCTAAAGATAGATTTACTACCTCACCAAATATCTTTCTTATCTGCTCCTCTGCCTCAAAA
>Ga0066637_10000913_pt1 | contig 18608 bp, 22 predicted proteins | sample CryGeyCG2014_020_FD_62737 | JGI IMG/M metagenome (GOLD analysis project Ga0066637, IMG submission 62737) | Groundwater microbial communities from aquifer - Crystal Geyser CG08_land_8/20/14_0.20 | ecosystem: Environmental > Aquatic > Deep subsurface > Groundwater | place: USA: Utah: Grand County...
AGGATGTAGTTAAAATATGATGCATATTTCCATACTTTCCGTAAATATGAAAATATGCACAGGTTAAATAGGAGACACACACCACACGGCAGTAATAAACGGTATATACTGTCATTATGAAAATGTTTTTAGATATAGAAACCCTGCCGGCAGATGAAAAAAATAAAGATATTCTCCTAGACATCTATACCCGCAAATCGGCAAAAGAAAGCTAGATTGAAGGTAAGGATGTGGAGTTAACCAGGCAAATTTACCGTAAAATGACTTTCCCCTCTTAGTCGAGGATCTTTGTTTGTTGGTAAAAGGTAATAGTTTTACTCAACCCCTCATCTAAAGTTATAGGCTTCCTAGAGTAGTGTTTTTTTAATTCTTCGGTGTCCGCCACAACATATGCATTCTCGGGCTCCCCAATACGCATGGGTAAATGGGCTACTTTTGAACTCGACTTGCAGAGTTTAATAATTTTATTTACCAATTGGTTTACTGTTATACCTTTACCACTTGCGCATTGAATTACCTTTCCCCACTTTCTATTTTCTAATGAATCTATTGCTAGATTCACAGCGTCTTGAACATATATAAAATCGGAAGTTTGATTTCCGTTACCAAATACAGGTAATGGTTCGTTGTTTAACGCTTTAGTAATAAATGTTGGAACCGCCTTGTTGTACCTATTAATGTACTGATACGGACCGTAAACGCTATACCACCTTAATATACTTACCTTAATTAGATAAGTTTCATAGTATGCGAGTGCCATACGAACCGCCGCATCTTTTGATATTGAATATGGGTTATTCCATATTCCAGGCATGCCCGCTACAAAAAGCTCGGTCTGTGGATTTCTTTTAACAAAGTCTAAAATATTCAGTACACCGCCTATATTAGTTTCAAAAACTTCCGATGGATTATCAAAAGACTCATGTGTTCCAATTAGAGCCGCAAGGTGAAATATCTTGTTAGAACTATTTAAGGGTGTAAAAAGCCTGTCCTTTAGCCTTACATCACACAATTCATATTTAATTCCAGAAACAGGGTATTGTGGGTTACGAATATCTATAGAAATTATCTCTGCATCTATATACCGTTTTTTTAACTCCTGTAATAAATTTGTACCTATAAAACCCGCCCCACCGGTTACAGCAATCTTCAAATTTTTCATTACTATATTTACTCTAGAGCAGAAATGGCTACACCATCAAACTAAACATAATCATTATAGCAAAGTCGTCCAAATACACAAATACCGCCAACAAAACCCAACTTACTTGACAAGTCGTTATGAAAATGTTTTTGGGTATAGAATCATAAAAAACTACCATTGACCCCCCATAACAGTGAAAACTATCCCAATCGCTTTGGCTAAACCCTATTAATCCGCTACAATAGCAAGTTATATGGTCAGCGATAAAATTTTAGTCCAACTAAATAACGCCGCGTTTAAATATCCGGCAGGGGATTACCTTTTTACTAAAGTAAAACTTACTCTTAAAGAAGGTGAAAAAGTGGCTATTGTGGGCGCAAACGGCAGCGGTAAAAGTACTCTGCTTAAAATCTTTACCTGCAACCTTAAGCTGGAAGAAGGCGAGCAAATCATTAACTGCAAAACGCACTATGTTCCGCAAATTAATTTGTCCGCCCTCCAAAAGGCGCAACCAATTTACGAGTATATTTCCCAATTTTATGACGACTGGTGGGAAATTCCTGCCAAACTGGAAGAGGTTTTTAATCTTATTATCGACCTGGAACTGCCAGTCCAAACCCTTTCTGGCGGCGAACTTATGAAGTTAAATTTAGCTATTGCCGTTAGGCATAACCCCAAGGTTTTGGTGCTGGACGAACCCACCAATCACCTAGATGTAGCGTCTATTGCTAAACTTATCTCATTTATCAACGACGGTGAGGGTAAGAACTATGCCTACATTATTGTGTCGCACGATATTTTCTTTTTAGACCAAGTAGTTGACGCCGTGTGGGAACTGGAAAATCAACAAATAACTTCTTATGGGGGTAATTATAGTTTCTATAGGGAGCAAAAGGAATTGCATTTGAGGGGATTAAAAAGGCAGTACGACTTAGCAAAAGACAAATTGGAAAAAACCGCCTTGCTGGAACAAAAAAACATAGAAAATCAAGCCAAAAGGGCCAATCGGGCTAAACGCGCATTCCTAAAGGGCGGAGTAGCCAGAATAACCGCTCACGGCGCAGGTAGAGATTCCACGGGAGACCTACAACATGCCCAAAGCACCACTATTGATCGCCTAACGGTCGAGGCCGAGGAAAAACTAGAGGAATTTCAAACAGAAGATCGCCATCTGGCGTTTATAAACATGAAAAATACGGAGGCAAATCAAGGTCGCACTATTTTTGAAGTTAAAGAGGGGATTTTAACTATTGATAAGCAAGTTTTAGCAAAAAACATTAATCTAAAGGTTATTTACGGGGATCGCGTGGTAATTGCCGGCAATAATGGCGTGGGAAAAAGCAGTTTAATCCAAGCCCTCCTGGCGCATGTCGATCCCACTCGTCATAACGAGCTGGCAAAGTTATCTGGTGAAATCTACACGGGAGAAAACCTAGCGTGGGTGTATATTGATCAAAATTACAGTCTCATTAAACCAGAGCTTACCCTGCTCCAAAATCTTTTAGACTACAACAAAGAAATTACCGAGTCCAAAGCAAAAGAACAATTGGGGAAGTTTCAATTTAAATTAGAATCGGAAATGGCAAAACCCGGTGGAAATTTAAGTGGGGGTGAAATGGTGCGCCTCATTATGGCTATGATAACCTCTTTTCCCATAGATCTTTTGATCATGGACGAGCCTACCAACAACCTAGATGTAGAAACGGTGGAGGTTTTAATTAAATCTCTTACCAATTTTAGGGGGGCAGTAATGGTAATTTCTCATAATATCGACTTTTTGCATAGAGCCGGCATTAACACCGCCTACATCATTAAAGCCAAAAAGTTTACCAAAATGCTGGTTGACCCCTCCCACAAGGATGCCTTCTACCAAGCCCTTGTTTAGTGGTAAAATTAACGCACATTATGGAAAACTTACCGCAACATGTAGCTATCATCCCAGATGGCAACAGGCGTTGGGCTAGAGCTAGAGGGCTTCCCGCACTAGAGGGACATAGAAGAGGATTTGAAACAGTAGTGGAGCTTTCAGAAAAAGCCAGAGAATTGGGAATTAAATATTTTACCCTATGGTTTTTTTCCACGGAAAATTGGAAACGCACGCCAATTGAAGTGTCGTACCTAATGAATCTTGCTTTAGAAAAAATTGACCAGGAAAAAGTTCGGCTTATTAGAGATCAAACCAGATTCACGCATTTGGGTAGAAAAGACAGAATTCCCTTAGAACTGGCAGAAAAATTCATTGAACTGGAACAAGAAACCGCTAAGTTTGATAAGTACTTTTTTAATTTAGCTTTTGACTATGGGGGACGGGATGAACTTATCCGCGCAGTAAAAAACATTGTTTTGGAAGGACACAATGAGGAGGACATTACGGAGGAATTAATTTCCAACCATCTTTATACTAAAAATATTCCCGATCCGGATCTTATTATAAGAACCTCCGGCGAAAAACGCTTAAGTGGTTATTTGCCGTGGCAGGGGGTTTACTCGGAACTGTATTTTGCCGATGTCCATTGCCCGGACTTTAATTTTGAAGAATTTAAAAAAGCTTTAGCCGACTACGCCGGAAGAGAAAGAAGACGGGGCGGAGACAGCAAAACCCCACCCCTCACACCATGTTGAGTCTATTGATTTTGCACTTGCTCCGGATTCAATTGAATATCTTGTGCGATTACACTTCCATCCGCGTTAGTAGTTCCAAACACCCTTACAGTTGCCCCAACAGTTAAACTTGTAGCATCAACTTTATCAGCCTTATTCGTTTGCGTAGTGGCAGAAAGCATTACAATTTTGCTACTACCGTCCGGTAATTTTACGGTAATGCTTTTGTCGTCCCTACTTATAATTGAGCCCACCACAGGTCTAAATCCCATCCCGCCACCAACTCTTTGTCCGCCCGCTCCGTTTGCTCCACTCGCCACACCGTCTCTATTTCCAATCTGTCTATTAAAATTTGCGGGCGTAACATTTTTTTGATACGGCATTCCGCCAAAAAACCCTGCCCCACCAATTAAAATTGCCCCTAAACCTGCTATTAAAATATTTTTTGAACCTGTCATAAATACCTTTCTTTTTAAATTTAGTATTACCACTCATTTGTATATGTTCTTACCTTAAAACTTCCTGAAGGAATATATTAGTATATAATTTAATGCATGCACGATGAAAGCTATAATACTAAGCCTGTTGTAGAAACTACTAGCCTCTTAGTACAGCTCGAAACTCATGGGTGTACAGTAGCGCAGGAACTTTTAGAAACGCCTGAAGTACAACGAGGATTTGAGGTTGTTAAACCTATGCGCAGACTTAGCACGCTATACAATATCCCACCTCCCGACATCTATTTTCAAAGAAAAGCGGATGTAGAATTTGAGTCCGGTTTGTCCGACGAAGATATCAAGATAAGTTTAGGGAAAGTACAAGAGCTGTGCTACACTTATTACCCTCTGGCCGAATTCAAAGCAAAGGTTGGTCATCGTATAGCCAGTCTTCAGGGCGTAAGTACGGACACATCCGATACGGAAATGTTAGCCAAGGAGATGGTGGATCGGGTAGTGTGGTGTACCATAAATTTAGATTTTTCCAATGTGCCGGAAGCCGCCGCAAAATTATCTGCAACTGTAGCAGCAAACTTAAACCATATAGACGACCAGTTAAGAAAGAGGTTTAGAAGAAACCTTGAATTAGATAGCGATAGGTATATATCTAGCGTAGTTTACGACTACCCTGATATGGCAGATGGTTGGACTCGTAGAAGTGACAGCATTAGGGCGATAAGAGAAGTAGCGCAATCTATATCCTATCGCGAGTTTACCACCTATATAACAACATTGGGGGTTAGAGAACAAACCTCTGTACTAATTTGGCTAGGCTATTTTCAAAATTACCCAGATATAAAAAGTGCGCTTAATGGGTTGGGTATGTCTGCAGAAGCATATCGCATTGGTTTAGCGTCGGTAGCAAAAAAAATAGTCGATGCATTCGGTACAAATAAAAGGCTATCGGATACCACCGTTACTATGAGCAAACTAGCTACCAACATAACCGTAGGTGGACTAATTAGCATTAACGAACGACTGGTAAGACTGAATTCTTCGTTGGAGAGGGTAGTTTTCTGCCTACGGGAAAAACTTACTTATCCAGATAATCTTACTCCAATTGAGCTACAAACAATCCGTTTACTGGATGAGTATTTACAGGCTAACAAACCCTTTTCATTACGAGATATTGCTCATGAACTAGGTTACAATGTAAAATCGGTTCAAAAAATAGTACACAGAGTAGCGAGAAAATCTCGTACCTAACAACGCTTTAAATAAAATATGTTCTGTTGGCAAAGATAAACTGTTCTACAAAAAGTTTCTTGTAACTAACAACACTGCCTTGTTCGTAAAAAAGGATAAGCGATTTTTTAAACTGGTCCTCACTTACGCTTCTATATGAAAGCGGATAAAGATTATGTGCTAAAAGAACGGCGTTAGTAAGCATCCTAGCAGTTCTTTTATTGCCGTCAGCAAAAGGTTGAATGTAGGGGACCATAAAAGAAATCACTAACGCTTTCTCCAACGGGTCGCGCAGATTGTTAACGATATCAAGGCATTTTTCTAACGCTTCTCTTAACTGGTACTCGTTATCTAAGGGGCGGTACTTTGTTCCGGTTATACCAACCGCATGTTTTCTAATACCCGTTGTTATTTCTAGGTCTTTTATCAAAGCGTTATGAAGCTCTCTAATATTAGTCATGTTAATTTTCAAAAAATCGTTTTTATTTTGCAAAATCGTTTCAAACGCGCGTTTATGGTTTAAAATCATGGCTACTTCCTCCTTTTTCTTGCCCACAGCTTGAGTCCCGTCCTTTATGAGCGCTTCCGTTTCCAGTAAAGTGTAAGTGTTTCCTTCTATTTTTGACGACTTCCAAGAAAGCTCTATTACAAACCTCTCCAGCTCTTTTTTAAAGCTTGTTGGGTCATAGTTTTGCTCAACCTTGGAAAAACTCTTACTTTCCGTTTTAAATAATAGTTTTTCCTCCCTTGTGTATAGATTGCGAAGTTGACTAAAGATAGTAAAATCAAAATTCTCTTTTACCCCAAGTCTTTTATCTGGGTCGTCCAGAAAATATCTTTCCAAATCAAACTCTCTAAGCATGGGATTTTGCTCGTTTGGATAGTATCTATTAGCTCTGGCCTCGCCCACCGATGTAATTAGCTTACTTTTTATTAAAGTATTTAGATCTCTGATAACGGTGGGTTTTGAAACATCGTACAGAGTTTTGATATTAGTTTCAACTGCTTCGCGAGAAATTCCATTTGACTGGTTAATTAGGTTCAAGATAGATTTTTGTCTTGGTGAAAGTATCGTATCATTCATACCATTTAGCGTATCATTTTGAAACGATTTGTCAAACGGATCAAAAACCTCAAAGGCTACTCATACCTTAAAGCCTCAATAGGTTGCAAGTTAGACGCTTTCTGCGCCTAAAACTGTTCCTAAAAGTCCGCCGGCCCCGAATACGCCACATCCACGGCATACCGCTCCTGCTCCAACCCCTTTTTTATAGAGTTGGCAATTTTATGTTCGTCTTCTACCACTAAAATTCGCATACTGTATTGTACACTTTAACGGCGATTAGCTGAAAATTGGCTTAAGCAATTAGCATTTGACAAGTCGATTAAATACTCCATACTAAATTTATGATTTACAAAATGACCGCACCGTTTATTTGGTTAGGACTAGTTTGGATTATTACCATAGGCTCTATTGTGGGTTTTGTCTACGCTACACCTTTTACTAACGATGCAAAAAACCCACAGGTATTTGGGGCTAAAACTCTACGACTTCCAGAAACGCAATTTGAAACTACCCAGATAGACGCGCGGGTGCTCAAGATAGAAAAGGTATTTGCTAGATTTAATTGTCCTCTGACAGGAAATAGTGAATTTATTGTGCAAAAGGCAGACGAACACAGCATTCCTTACTGGTTAATTCCCGCGGTATCTTTTCAAGAGTCGGGCTGTGGTAAAAAAACGCCTAATGTGGCGGGGTTGGAAGAATCGTATAACGCTTGGGGCTACGGGGTTTGGGGGAAAAATATAAAAACTTTTTCTAGTTGGGAAGCAGGAATTTCTGCCGTGTCAAAATATTTTGGCGCAAACTTTTTTACCAAAGGAATTACCGATCCTTGTGAGATTATGAAAATTTACACCCCACCCTCTAAAGGTTCTTGGTGTGAGGGGGTAAAGTATTTTGCTGATTTAATTGAAAACTTTGAGTCGGAATAACCAACATCCGTGGTAAAATTAGTATACTTGGGGCGAATGGCGGAATTGGCATACGCGTACGGCTTAGAACCGTATCTCGCAAGGGGTGAGGGTTCAAGTCCCTCTTCGCCCACCAAACTAATATGATATTAATACTAAGAAACAAAGCCACAAAAGAAGAGGTGGATGAGGTTACCAAAGCATACCGTGGTTATGCAAAGGTTGTAGTTGATGTTGAACAGGAAATATTATCAGCGGGAGGGGAATATCACATCGACTGCGAGCAAGTGTTGATTAACAACGGAGGCTCACAGGAAAATTTATGGGGTGGGGGTTTTAAATTTGAAAATAAGGAAATTGACTTTATGGGTCTAACAAATTACAAGTCGCATTTAAAACATCTGTCGTACGAAGTTACCTTTCCAGAAATTAGAGAAAAAATGGAAAAGGTCATCCGAAGGATTTTTGATTATGAATAGAACTAAATTAAACATAAAAATGGATCTTTTAAGAGTGGCAAAAACGGCACTGGATTTAAAAAATCCTTTTAACACTACAGTGGCCGATGTGTTTATAGATAAAGCTAAATTAGAATTTGAAAACAATCTTCAAAACGACATGGAGTTAAAAAAGGAGCTGGTGGCGTATCAAAACCAGATGCTCAATATTGCAAACGATAATTTACAAAGAATCCGCTGGGGTGAAAAAGTTATGACCCTTGCTAGCCGGCTTGGAACTATTTAGCAGGTACTACTACCGTGTTGCCCGCTCTGCCATTAGCAATTTCCTGATCGTTTCTTTAAATTTTTCAACTAGTCCGAAATCCACATCTCGCCATTTAAATCGGGTTTATACAGATGTTGATACTTTTTTCCCTCGGGAGTTTTAAAGGTTAGTGAAAAGCCACCGTCGACTAACTCTTCGTAGTCGACAGTGTTAACTATGCCGTAAATATCAGAGTCGGTAAGATAGTTGTTATTAATATCAGAAGTGGCAAGCGAAAGGTTAGTATTTTTTGGATAGTAAACTGCCACATTTTGCGAATCATTCAAAACAACGGTCAAAATAAAAATCGGTAACCCGTTAAGATCTTTGGGGTAGTAACCTAAAAGTCGTACTTGCCTAACAGTGGAGCTGACCTCAAATGAAAAGGGGTAATAGTTGCTATATTTGGTTATCGGTGTGTTTAGACTGGATGGATTAACAAAAGCTAGATTATAAACGGCCCAGACCTCCGGAACGCTACCCCCACGATATTCCACCTTATCAAACACTAATGTGGCATAGATACCGTTTTGGATCGCGTTAGAGGTATATTTTTGAGAGTTTTTAGTTAGAAATTTGTCTTTAAAAGTAGTTTCCAATAGGTAGTTAAGTGCTTGAGAACTCCTTGAGCTTTCCACTGCTAAATCATTTATATGGCTATTTATAGCATCCAGCTTTTCTTGAGGAGCAGAGAGTGAAATTAGAACATCTGCCCCAAAGTTCTTTAGTGAAAAGATCCCAAGTGCATAAAAAGAGCTTGCCAACATGACTGAAAAGATTACTATAAAAGCGACCCACGAAAGCGTGTTAAGCAAGTTACTAAGCCACAGATTAGCCGGGCTAATTTTATTACGGATGCTCTTCTTTAAAAGAAAAAAACGGCTAAAAATTTCATAAAGTACAAAGGAAATATAGATAATTAAACAAATGAGAATGGTGGGAATAAGAGGAATCCAGTTTTTATCTAAAAAAACAACAGTTAAGCTTGCCACTGTAACACATGCAAAAAACAAATAAGCGTAAAGTCTATACATAACTTACATAAGAATACTTTATTTTTGGGGCTTTTTCAAGCTGACTATTTTCCTCTTAACGACCCCATCAACATGGAGTACATTCGCAGATTATGAATGGTGGCTAGACGATACGCTAAAGTATCCTCAATTTCAAATAAATGGCGCAGGTAGGCGCGGGTATAATTTTTGCAGGTAAAACAGTCGCAAAATTCGCTAATAGGAGAGAAGTCGCGGATATATTTTTCGCGGTCTATTTGAAAAGTGCTGTACCACTTTACACCCCCCGTTATCGCGGAGGAAGCGATCTCGTTGTTAAACACATACAGCCTTTTGTGACGAGCGTCACGAGTGGGTAAAACGCAGTCGAAAATGTCAAAACCTATTTTGGCACAATCTACTATGGCTTGAGGATTTCCTATACCTAAAGCGTAGGTGGGTTTTTCACGCTCCATACAATTGTAATAATGTTGGCAGATATCCAAATCCAGCTTGCCTTCTTTGTCAAACAACCAACCACCCAGCCCCCATCCGTCAAACTTAAATTTCCGCAAACCATTCGCACACTTCTCTACGGACTTTTTGTCCCGCCCGCCCTGCAAAACACAAAATAGTAGTGGACGATCTTCTTTGACCAGCTTTTTTTGTCTACACAAGGTATCAAACTCCTCTTTGCATCTGCCAGCCCATTCCACGGTGCGTTTAACACTAATGTCTAAATCGTCGCTGCTTGGATTTTCTGGGGTAAAGTAATCCAGGCAAATCATAATGTCTGCGCCAATGCCAAATTGCGTTTGAATACACTTTTCCGGCGTAATTTTGTATTTAAACTTTCCGCCCATAGTTTCCTTTATAAAAGTTACGCCACCCTTGTTAATTGACCCCAGGTTGGAATTACGGTAGATTAAGCTAAAAATTTGCCAGCCACCCGAGTCACTAATAATAGTACCGTTCCAATTCATATACTTTTTTACTCCTCCAGCTTGTTCCAAAACCGTGGTTCCCGGCTGAGTTAATAAATGATAGGTATTCACAATCAAGCCGTTTATGCCCGCTTGGGCAACATCCTCGCTGGAACACGCGCGAATTACTCCTTTGGTGGCATCAGGAAAAAAATCCGGCAAATTTATTGTGCGACCTTTAACAACAAGACTTTTCATGTCCTACATTTTAACATGCGGACGGGTCGTGTATCTTTTTTTAAATAGTCGTCTAAATAGTATGTACGGAGGACACACGGAGTGTGTATAATATGCATACAAATATTTATGCCACAATTTACAAGAGTTAGCATCAAAATGAGTCCAACCCTAAAAAAGGAGGCTATGGCTCTGGCAGAGGAATTAGGAATAACCTTGAGTGCGTATATAAACGCCTCCATAAAAAACTTTGTAAGAACCAAAACCATTTCTTTTTCTCTGACTAGAGAACCAGAGAAATCCGAGAAGGATGCTAAAAGAGATGTTGTCACTACAACTCCCGTCCCACCAGTCCCAACTCCACCCCCACGCGCCCACCTTACAAAGGAGCAACTGGACTATATAAATCTTCTCGTTCGTGGATACTAGAGGTGGGAATCTATCTCACGCTTGGTGTAAAATATCGCCATCAATTATGTTTATAGTTATCGAAGGAATAGACGCTACAGGAAAAACTACTCTGTCCAAAAGTCTCGCGGAGAAACTTGGGGTAAAATATTATAAATCTCCACCCAAATTAATTACTTCTTTTAGAAAAATGGCTGACAGAAGTAGTCCTCAGATCAGATACCTGTACTATTCACTGGGAAATTTAATAACAACATTAGCATTAAAAACACTTTATAGAAACAAAATAATTATTTGCGAATGGTACGCTTTTTCAACTTCTGCCTACCACTCTGTTCTACTAGGAAAGGATTTAAATTTACCAAAGATGATTATATTACCTAACCTTGTAATATTCCTCACCTGCAACATGGAGAAGATTAAGGAACGACTTTTGTTACGAAAAGAAACAAACAAGTATGAGCAGTTATCATTTCTTGAAAAAGTTCGGAAACAGTATCCGCGCCTTTTTAAGCTTTACAACAATATTCCGGTGTTAACCTATGATACAGGTATTAAATCGTCGGAGCAGACATCGCAGAATATGGTTACCGATGTACAAAATTTCGTTGACAAACATACTATCCCGAGTGTAAAATGCAAACATGAACACGAATCAAACAGTAGCGGTAAATACAGGATCTAACTTCCATGTTAAAGTGCAGGCAACAACTTTAACTAGTGAAATTGGTGCGGTGTTGGGTAGAGCCAGTAATAAACTTGTTGGTTATTTAGTAACTATAAGAGAGTTTAGTATTTTTCGCGATAGAGAAATTCCCAACGAAGAAACCGCAAAAAGGCTCGAGTCTTCTGAAAAAGAATATAACGATGGTTTCGTTTCTCCTACTTTCAACAGCGTAGAAGCTATGTCGGAATGGTTAAACAGCCCCAATAAGAAGTATCAAAATGGTGTTCAAGCTATCTAACAACTTCAACAAAATTTATAGCAAATGCGATTCTTCAATAAAGAAAAGGGTCGATGATAAACTAGCGATTTTCTGTAACAACGACTCTGATTTTTCGCTAAAAAACCACTCACTAAAAGGAAAATTCTCCATGTACCATAGCATTAACATTACAGACGACTGGCGAGCACTTTATACAGTCAAAAACAACGAGGGGGGTCAACCGTTTGCATATTTTGAAACTTTAGGGACCCACAGCCAACTTTATAAATAACTGGTTGTTTCGATTTATCCGTCCGTTTTTATGCCTTGTTTCGATGATTGTTAAAAGTTGTGGTAAAATGTTTTCCTATGAAAGTTGTGATACAAAATTTGCCAAAAAATACCTTTAAGCTGGCTATTACGCTAGGCGTGGAAGAGATAAAAAAGTCACAAGAAAAAGTGTGGGCAAAAATAGTGGAAAATGCAGAAGTTGACGGCTTTAGAAAGGGTAAAGCCCCCGCGGAGCTGGTAAAAAGCAAGGTAGATTCGCATAAGGTGGAAAAAGAAATTCTTGTTGACCTTATTTCCACCTACTACCCGCTAGCCGTAGAAGAACAAAAACTTATTCCTGTTGCTGACCCTAAAGTGGAGGCAAACGAGCTGGATTTAGAAAAAGATTACACATTTTCCGTTACCCTTGCTACGCGTCCGCAAGTTACAGTGGGCGACTATAAAAAGGCTATTAAGGATGTGTATGACAAGAAAAACGCCGAGATCGCTTCGTCGCCTACGACTCCTCGCGAGGGCGGTATCAAAGCGAAGCAGTCTCCTGAATCCGCGCACGATCGCGTACATTTAACGCCTAATGAAATAATCGAGGCCATAACCTCCGTAACCACCGCGGAAATTTCCGATTTATTAATTGAAGAAGAAGTTAATAAAGTGCTTTCCAGATTAGTCAATCAGGTACAGGCTATTAAGCTTGATATGGACGCGTATTTAAAGTCGCAAAACAAAACCAGTGAGAGCCTTAGGGCAGAATACGCCCAAATTGCGCAAAAAAATATTACGGGTGAATTAGCCATGCTGGAAGTTATTAAACAAGAGGGAATAGAGGCCACGGATGCGGAGGTGGAGCAAACGCTAAACGCTATGGGCGACGCCAAGCTAAAAGAGCAGTACAGCAGAGACGCGTATCAAAAAGCCTATATAAAGGCTATAATTGCCAAGAATAAGGCAATTTGGAAGTTAAGTGGTGCGGAGGAGGAAGATGCAAAATAATACTTTGATCCCCATAGTAGTGGAAAAAGATCCCAACGGGTACGAAAGGTCGTACGATATTTACTCGCGGTTGCTCAAGGACTTTATTGTCTTTGTAACCGGTCCAATTGACCTGGCGGTGGCCAACACCTTTATTGCCCAACTACTATTTTTGGAAAGCCAGGATGAAAAGCGGGATATTCATGTGTACATAAACTCGCCGGGCGGGGAAGCTTACGCGGGGCGCGCCATGTACGACACCATGAAGTATGTTAAAAACGATATTGCTACCATTAATGTTGGGCTAGCGGCATCGGCAGGAGCTATGATCCTTTGTGGCGGAACTAAAGGAAAAAGATCGGCTTTGCCAGGGTCGTACACCATGATTCACCAAGTTTCTGGCGGAGCGGAAGGTCAGGAAACAGATTTACGCATTACCGCTCAACATATGCTTAACCTACGCGCACAGTATGCCAAAATTCTATCTATTGAATCCGGTAAGGATTATGAAAAAGTCATGAACGACATAGAACGCGATAATTGGATGGACTCAAAGCAAACACTGGACTACGGTTTAATCGATAAAATCTACGAGACACAAAAGAAATGAGGGCTCCTAGCTCAGCTGGTTAGAGCGCTACATTGACATTGTAGAGGTCACAGGTTCAAATCCTGTGGAGCCCACCATCTTGCGTAGGTGTTGACACTGACTAATAACGCCCTATAATAGTCAGTGTGATTGACTACCTTTACCTAAAAATCCAAAACCCTTGGTGGGACAACATAAAAAGCATAGATGACGACGAAAGAATCAAGGAATTTAACCAACTAACCTATCGTTATACTCCTAGGTCAATCTTATCAATAAAAGCGGTAGAAAAGGATGTACACATTATATCCGGTCCAAGGCAAACAGGTAAAAGCACTGCCCTAAAGCTGTATATTAAACAGAAACTAGGGGCTGGCGTAAAACCAACCAACATCCTCTATTTTAACTGCGACGCTCTATCTAGCGAAAAAGACATCATTGACCTTTTGCTGGAATTTAATAAATCACGAGAGGGAGAAAAAACTATTGTTTTACTGGATGAAATATCTTCCGTGGAAAATTGGCCACAGGGTATAAAGTGGCTGGCTGATGCCGATCAATTTAAAAATACTACACTTTTTCTCACGGGCTCTTCTAGCATTAATCTTAAAAAAAGTGGGGAAATGTTGCCCGGCAGACGAGGAAAAGGTATAGACATTGCCTTTTTACCCATAGATTTTTACGACTACCTGATTCTAAAAGGCGCCCAAGTTACCAAAATCCCGCTTAATAAGGTTAGCAATTCGTGGGAACTGCAAAAACTAGCCCAAGAGACCCAAAAGCCTTATCAAGATTTTTTGCTGACAGGGGGATTTTTAAGAAACATCAACTACGGTGTCTCGGAAGAAACTGGGGAATTGTATCTCAAAACCCTCAAAAGTAAGCTTTTTAAAAACGGGCGCAAGGAGGATTCGCTACGGGAGGTGCTTAAAAAAATCGTAAACTCTTTGTCGGCTCAAACCTCCTACACCAACATTGCAGAAGAAGCAGAGCTTGGTTCCAAAAATACCGCCATTGAGTATTTAAATTTTCTTGCCGACTCCTATTTTCTTAAAGAAGCCAAGTTTTACGACATTGCTCAACAAAAAGTAGTTTTAAAAAAGAATAAAAAGTTTTATACCACCGATCCGTACATAGTATGGCTTTTCCAGAGCTTTGTTACTGGCAGTTTGGACTTTGAATCATTACGCGGACTAGTTGACGATTCAAAACTGGCAGAAAATTTTATAGCTACGGAACTAACTAAGAGGGGAGAGGCAGTATATTTTTATCAAAACTCTCATGAGACGGATTTTTTTATACCAAACGGTAGCATAGGCATAGAAGTAAAGTACAAAAACAAGATAACCAACGACGATATAAAATTTCCCAACAGGTTAAGTAAAAAGATCATGATTTCTAAAGACATTCTGGAGGTACGAGGAGATGCCTACATTATTCCCGCCCACCTTTTTTCCCTGCTGGAACTATGATTAGAAAATCTCGCCTCATACTTATTCTCCTCATAACCTTTGCTCTCCTCCTAACCATAGGTAACATGGTTTACCCCTCCGCCACAAAAATAGTGCTTAACATTTTGTGGTTTACTGCCTTAAGCGTAGCAATTATGTTTATAGCCATGGGTATTATGGCAATCTTGGGCATGAAAAAAGAAGTGGGACAACTCTTGGAAATCTTTATGGAGGGTTCGTTTTCCGTACTAGATCTCATTGACTTTATTAAACAGGTTTTTAAACTCTTTGGTGAAAAAGTTAAAGAGGCGCTTCTTAATCTTGCCCCGCTTTTTTCCTATATTTTAGCCATTTCTCTGTATCTTGGCACACTCTATCTATATAAATTGGTGGGCAAAAGTTTTGATGTTACCGCCCTCACCATTTTTATTACTATCTCTGGCATCTCGCTCTTAACTTTTATCAATCTACCTGGTCGCAACAACCTCATTAAAACTGGTTGGCGGTACGAGTTTGGCAAAAAAATTAACAAAGCGTTTATCAACTCATTTGAGGTGGTTCTATTTATTTTCTTTTTGACTATGGATTCAACCCATCTTTTTTATGTTCCGCCAGATCTTAATGTTCCGCTCCAAGCTCATATTTTAAATTATGACTTTATGTTACGAGGTTTTAAACTTAACGACGCTAAAATTACTCTTATTATTATTGCCACCGCTATTACTGTGGAGGTTTTACGCAACATTCTAAAAGTTGTGTATTCCTCCAGAAAGTACTACACCAGCTGGCTGGAAACCGAGCCTCAAAACAATGCTACGGATCGCCAAAGGTATCAAAATATTAAAAAGTCGATCCGCCTGGCTTTTGCCGAATCTAAAGACGATTTTGTGCGGTTTATTTCCTTTACTACCGCTCTTATTATTGTGTTTATTATGTTTCCACGACTTAAACTTTTATCCATGGCTACCGCTAGCATAACGCTTTTGGTTTTTGACCTTATCTTTCCAGTTAGACTTTTAACCCGCGAACGCAACCGCGATCTAATTTCTATAATTTTGGAAAAAACGCTTAAGATATAGTAAAGTGATTAGGTGCACGAGATAAGTTTAAAAGCGGAACCTTTATTTAATTTGTTTGGAGTAACCATCACCAATACCATTTTTTCCTCCGTTCTAGTAATACTCGCCCTCCTGATAGTCCTAATTATCAAGTCCGTAGGCTTTAAGTCGATTCCCTCGGGCGGGTTTCAAGTAATCTTTGAGTTTATTTACACTTTTATAGGCGACCTTTACACCGGAATTATGCATAAAGACTACAAAAACTCCGTGCTTTTTTCCTTACTTTTTTGCGTATTTATCTACATTCTAATGTCCAACTGGTTTGGACTTCTACCCTTTGTAGGCTCGCTGATGCTACACACCAACGGACACCAAGTTCCTGTTTTTAGAGCACCAACTTCCGATCTTTCTGTTACCGCATCTCTAGCCATCATTTCCGTTTTGGTTACTAATGCGCTGGGCATATCCTTTGGCGGATTAAAATATCTTACCAAATATGTAAACATTAAAAGTCCTATTGATTTTGTAGTGGGCATGTTAGAATTAGTTTCGGAAATTGGCAAGGTACTTAGTTTTTCTTTTAGGCTTTTTGGCAATGTGTTTGCGGGCGAGGTTTTGCTTGCGGTTATAACCTCTTTAACCTACGGCATTTTTACTTTGCCTTTTTTTGGACTGGAGATATTTGTTGGACTTATCCAGGCGCTGGTCTTCTTTTTATTGACCACGGTTTTTATTAGTGTGGCGGTGGCACACGAATAATTTATTTGTCTTTATGACAGAAAGGAAAATATGGAAACTGAATCTGCACAATATTTTGCTATGGCTATTGCCATAGGTCTTGGCTCCTTAGGTCCGGCCATTGGAATTGGACTTTTAGTTTCGTCGGCACTAAATTCAATCGGACGCAATCCCGAAGCGGAGAGTAAAATTAGAACCCTGATGATTTTGGGTATCGCCTTTGCAGAGGCTATTGCCATTTATGCCTTAGTGGTAGCTTTAATTATTAGGTTTGTATAACTTACATGGCAAACCTAGGCTTAAATTTACAGAGTTTTATCATTAACACCATAATTTTTGGGGCGTTTTTTGTACTCATGCATTTTTTGGTGCTTAAAAAGCTAGGCGGAATAATTGCTCAAAGGGAAGCAAAATATCTGGAGGCAGACCAAAAGTCCCAAGAAGCCGGTTACACCTTGGAAAAAGCCCAAATAGAATTTGCCAAAATTATAGAAAATGCCCAAGCCGAGTCGCAAAAAATTGTGGCGGACTCTAAACACCAAGCTACCGATCAAACCAAAAAGATTTTGGAAAAAGCGCAAATTGATGCCGGAGAAATTATTGTTAAAGCGCAAGGAGTTTTGGCGGTGGAAAAGGAAAAAATGCTGGTTGACTTTAGAGAAAACCTGGAAAAATCGGTTAAAGCATCCCTTACAACTATCTTAGCATCTCAAGCAGATAAGATAGACTTTGACGCCAAAGTATTAGAGGAGGTAGTAGCAAAGCAATGAGCACACACAGCAATAAAGCTACGGAGTCTGCAGGTAGACTTTATAAAATCTCACAGAATGGTGGCGGTGATCTGGTGGAAAAGGTTTTTGCTATATTAAAGCTTGTGGGGGATGCGCCACTGGAACAGACGGTGGAAATATATAGAGAAATTAAAAATAAGTGGCTCACTTTAGCAGAAATTACTACTGCCAAAGCGTTAACCCAGTCGCAAAAAGAAAAGGTTGAAAAATATATTGTAGGCACTATGGGAGATAAAATTTGCTTTTTGTACGATGTTGATCCAAAAATTATTGGGGGAATTAAAGTGCGAGTAGGTAATAATGTTTTTGACGAATCTATTGTGGCAAAAATTAGAGACCTGTCCGCCTTAGGCGGATTAACACTATGAATTTTAAAAATACCGGCACAATTAAACAAGTAAAAGATGGGGTAGTTTTTGCGGAAGGTCTTTCTGATGTAGGTTACAACGAAACCGTTCTTATTAAAACTGGCGAGGGTGCGGTTAGAGGTTTGGCGTTAAATTTAGACGAAGATTTGGTGGGCATAGCGGTTTTGGGTGACTATTTAAAGGTTAGGGGGGGCGATCTGGTGGAAACACAGGGGACATTACTTTCTATTGCTGTAGATGAACACATTTTAGGCAAAACGGTGGACGCGCTAGGAAATATTTATAACTCGAGCAACCCGGCTTGTCCGGACGGAAAGCGTATGCCATTAGAAAAAGTGGCTCCAGGGGTGTTAGAACGAGAAAATGTTAAAACACCGCTTCAGACAGGCATACTGGCCATTGACGCTACTATCCCTATTGGCAGAGGACAACGCGAACTTATTATAGGTGATAGGCAAACCGGCAAATCCACTATCTGCGTAGATACTATTATCAATCAAAAAGGTAAGGATGTTTATTGCATTTATGTGTCGGTAGGTCAAAAAAATGCCAAACTGGCGCAAACTATTAGTATACTAAAAAAAGCTGGCGCCTTAGAGTATACCGTTATGGTATGTGCCAGTGCGTCCGATCCCGCTTCTATGCAATACATTGCCCCTTACGCCGGTTGTGCTATTGGCGAGTATTTTGCCCAGCAAGGC